>Ga0247823_10000404_pt1 | contig 37235 bp, 38 predicted proteins | sample 13C_PalmiticAcid_2_FD_192426 | JGI IMG/M metagenome (GOLD analysis project Ga0247823, IMG submission 192426) | Soil microbial communities from agricultural site in Penn Yan, New York, United States - 13C_PalmiticAcid_Day30 | ecosystem: Environmental > Terrestrial > Soil > Agricultural land...
GGCCTGTTCCTCAACAGCGGACATGGCTCCAACGGCTGGACCCAGGCCTGCGGCACCAGCCGCATCGTGGCCAGCCTGGTGGCCGGGCGCACACCCGAGATCGACCTCGAAGGCCTCACCGGCGAGCGCTTCGGCATCAGCGCGCGCTGAGGCGGGGTGACCCCGGCAGGGTGCCGCCGGGGCGCCGATCCCGCCGCGAAAGGCGGCCCCCGTAAAATTCCGCCCCTATGCTCAAGATCAAACAGGAACTGTTGGACGGCCTCGCCGCCGCGCTGGAAAGCCTCTCGCCCGGTGCCGGCGCCAAGGCGGCGTTCGAATCGCCCAAGGTGGCGGCCCATGGCGACTTCGCCAGCACCGCGGCCATGCAGCTGGCCAAACCGCTCAAGCTCAACCCGCGCCAGCTCGGCGAGAACCTGCGCGCGCTGCTGCTCGCGCAGCCGGTCTACCAGCGCTGGGTGTCCGGCATCGATCTGGCGGGTCCCGGTTTCCTGAACATCCGCCTCAAGCCCGAGGCCAAGCAGCAGATCGTGCACGAAGTGCTGCAGGGCGGTGACGCGTTCGGCGTGCAGCCGTCCAACGGTCAGCGCCTGATGGTGGAGTTCGTCTCGGCCAATCCCACCGGCCCGCTGCACGTGGGCCACGGCCGCCAAGCCGCGCTGGGTGACGCGATCTGCAACCTCTACAGCACCCAGGGCTGGAGCGTGCACCGCGAGTTCTATTACAACGACGCAGGCGTGCAGATCGGCACCCTGGCCACCTCCACGCAGCTGCGCGCCCAGGGCGTCAAGCCGGGCGATGCGGGCTGGCCCGAGGCCGCCTACAACGGCGACTACATCCAGGACATCGCCAACGACTTTCTCGCGAAAGAAACCGTGAAGGCCGACGACCGCGAGTTCACCGCCAGTGGCGACGTGAACGACCTCGACGGCATCCGCCAGTTCGCCGTGGCCTACCTGCGCCACGAGCAGGACCTGGACCTGCAGGCCTTCGCGGTGAAGTTCGACCACTACTACCTGGAGTCCAGCCTGTACACCAGCGGGCGCGTGGCGGCCACGGTGCAGAAGCTGATCGACGCCGGCAAGACCTACGAGCATGACGGCGCGCTCTGGCTCAAGTCGACCGAGTACGGCGACGACAAGGACCGCGTGATGCGCAAGTCCGACGGTTCGTTCACCTACTTCGTGCCCGACGTGGCGTACCACATCGCCAAATGGGAGCGCGGCTTCAGCAAGGTCATCAACATCCAGGGCACGGACCACCACGGCACCATCGCGCGCGTGCGCGCCGGCCTGCAGGCCGCGGGCGTGGGCATTCCCCAGGGCTACCCCGACTACGTGCTGCACACCATGGTGCGGGTGGTGCGCGGCGGCGAAGAGGTCAAGATCAGCAAGCGCGCGGGCAGCTACGTCACGCTGCGCGACCTGATCGAATGGACCAGCAAGGACGCGGTGCGCTTCTTCCTGCTCAGCCGCAAGCCCGACACCGAGTACACCTTCGACGTCGACCTCGCGGTGCAGAAGAACAACGACAACCCGGTGTACTACGTGCAGTACGCGCACGCGCGCATCTGCTCGGTGCTGGCCTCGTGGGGCGGCGATGCCGCCTCGCTGGCCGACGCCGACCTGTCCGCGCTCGACAGCGCGCCGGCCCAGGCCCTGATGCTGCTGCTGGCCAAGTACCCGGCGATGCTGAGCGACGCCGCGCGCGACTTCGCGCCGCACGACGTCACCTTCTACCTGCGCGAGCTTGCGGCCAGTTACCACAGTTACTACGACGCCGAGCGCATCCTGGTCGATGATGAGGCGGTGAAAAAAGCCCGCCTGGCGCTGGTGAAGGCCACCGCGCAGGTGTTGCACAATGGCCTGGCCGTGCTGGGCGTCAGTGCCCCGCAGAAGATGTGATGGTGAAACAAGCGATGAAAAAGAAATCCTCCACCAACCGAAGCAGCTTCGGCGGCACCCTCATGGGTTTCGTCATCGGCCTGCTCGTGGGCCTGGGCGCCGCGCTGGCCGTGGCGGTGTACGTGACGCGCGTGCCGATCCCGTTCGTGGACCGCAACGTCTCGCGCAACCCCGATCAGGACGCGCTCGAGGCCGAGCGCAACAAGGGCTGGAACCCGAACCGCAGCCTGGGTGGCGCCCCCGTGCCGGCCACCCCCGCGCCCGCCGTGCCGGCCGCGCAGGCGCCGGGCGCCATCGTGGTGCCCCCGGCCGATGGCCAGCCCCTGCCGGCGCCGGCCGCGCCCGCCACCGGCGCGGCCACCCGCCCGGCCGCCGACCCGCTGGGCGACCTGGTGCAGTCGCGCCTGGGCCAGCCCGGGGCCGCCGCGCCAGCGCCCACCGCGCCGGCCACCACGGCCGCCGCCGCCCCCGGGGCCGACCCGTTCACCTACTTCGTGCAGGCCGGTGCCTTCCGCACGCCGGAAGACGCCGAGGCCCAGCGCGCCAAGCTCGCCATGCTGGGCATCGATGCCGCGATCAGCGAGCGCGAGCAGAACGGCCGCACGGTGTTCCGCGTGCGCGTGGGCCCCTTCAACCAGAAGGCCCTGGCCGACCTGACGCTGGAGCAGCTGCAGGTCAACCACATCGAGTCGGCCCTGGTGCGCGTGCAGCGCTGAGGCGAACCTCCGGCGGGAACTTTTGCGGCTCCGGCCAGCCCCAACCGGGCCTGTTCCCCTGGAGTTTCATTTCATGCAACGTCGCGATTTCTCCCGTTCCCTGCTGGCCGCCGGCACCACCGCCCTGGGCGCCGCCAGTGGCCTGACCCTCACGCCCGCCCTGGCGCAGCGCGTGGGCCCCAAGGAAGGCGTGGACTTCATGCGCCTGGCCCAGCCGGCCCCGGTGCAGAGCCCGGCGAGCCAGGTCGAGGTGCTGGAGTTCTTTGCCTACAGCTGCATCCACTGTTTCAACTTCGAGCCGATCTTCGAGGACTGGATCCAGAAGAAGCCTGCGCATGTGACCGTCAGGCGCATGCCGGTCGCCTTCAGCCCGCAGTTCGTGCCCATGCAGCGCCTGTACTTCACGCTGGAGGCCATGAACCTGGTCGACAAGCTGCACGCCAAGGTCTTCCAGGCCATCCATGTGGAGCGCCTGCCGCTGACCACGCCGCCGGCCATCATCGACTGGGTGGCCAAGCAGGGCGTGGACCGCGCGAAGTTCACCGAGATCTTCGACATCGCCGCGACCGGCCAGAAGGCCCAGCAAGCCGTGAACCTGCAGGATGCCTACGGGGTGGAGGGCACGCCCGCGCTGGGCATCGGTGGCCGCTACTACCTGCCTGGGCAGGGCCCGCGCACCCTGGTGGTGGCCAATGCCCTGATCGCCGAGCTGCGCGCCAAGGCCTGAAACCACCGCTTGCCCCGCTCACAAGGCCCGCCCCGTGCGGGCCTTGTGGTTTGTGCGGCGCTTCCCCGGGGAAGCAGGTTGTCGCCGCTACAATGAATGCAAGTTTCGTGCCCTCAAATCCCATGCCCCTCCTTTCCACTTCCCGCCGCGCCGTTCCCTGGGCCCTCTGCCTGTCCGCCGCGCTGTGGTGCGCGGGCCCTGCCCAGGCCGAAAAAGCCGACCGCAACCTGCCCTTGAACGCCGAGGCCGATGCGCTGCGCCACGACGACGCGCGCCAGACCAGCGTGTTCACCGGCAACGTGGTCATCACCAAGGGCACCATCATCATCCGCGGCGACCAGGTCGAGGTGCGGCAGGACGCCCAGGGCAACCAGTTCGGCATCGTGCATGGCAAACCCGGCTTCTTCCGCCAGAAGCGCGACCTGGTCGACGAGTTCATCGAGGGCACGGGCCAGCGCATCGATTACGACGGCAAGGCCGACACCGTGCGCTTCACCGGCAACGCGGTGCTCAAGCGCTTCAAGGGCACGCAACTGAACGACGAGACCACGGGCAACGTGATCGTCTACAACAACACCACCGACGTGTTCACCGTGGACGGTGGCGTGGCCAACCGCACGCCGCAGAACCCCACCGGCCGCGTGCGCGCCATGCTCACGCCCGTGCCCAAGGAGGGCGGCGTCCCTGCCACCCCACCGACGCCCGCCCCGCCGGCCACGCTCAAACCCAGTCCCCAGCTCGAAGAGGGTCGCCAGTGACGGATGCCTCTCCCAGCCCGGCGGCCATCCCCAGGGGCCGCCCCGCCCCGGTGGTCAGCCGCCTCGAGGCGCGCGGCCTGCAGAAGTCCTACGGCAGCCGCAAGGTGGTCAAGGACGTGTCGCTCGCGGTCTTCAAGGGCGAGGTGGTCGGCCTGCTCGGCCCCAACGGCGCGGGCAAGACCACGTCCTTCTACATGCTGGTCGGCCTGCTGCGCTCCGACGCGGGCCAGATCCTGCTGGACAACCAGCCGATCGAGAGCCTGCCCATCCACCGCCGCGCGCGCCTGGGGCTGGGCTACCTGCCGCAGGAGGCCTCGATCTTCCGCAAGCTCAGCGTGGCCGACAACGTGCGCGCCGTGCTGGAGCTGCAGGAGGACGAGCAGGGCAAGTCGCTGGACCGCGCCACCATCGAAAGCCGGCTCGACGCCCTGCTGCAGGACCTGCACGTGGAGCACCTGCGCGATTCGCCCGCGCCGGCGCTCTCCGGCGGAGAACGCCGCCGCGTGGAAATCGCCCGCGCCCTGGCCACCGAGCCGCGCTTCATCCTGCTCGACGAGCCCTTCGCCGGCATCGACCCCATCGCCGTGATCGAGATCCAGCGCATCATCGGTTTCCTCAAGTCGCGTGGCATCGGTGTGCTGATCACCGACCACAACGTGCGCGAAACGCTGGGCATCTGCGACCGCGCCTACATCATCAACGACGGCCATGTGCTCACCAGCGGCACCCCCGCCGAGATCGTGGAAAACGCCGACGTCCGCCGGGTGTATCTCGGCGAACACTTCAGGATGTGAGGCCGTGAAACAAGGCCTTTCCCTGCGCGTCTCGCAGCACCTGGCGCTCACGCCCCAGCTGCAGCAGTCGATCCGGCTGCTGCAGCTGTCCACGCTGGAGATGGCGCAGGAAGTCGAGCAGATGCTCGACGACAACCCCTTCCTCGAACGCGCGGAGGAAATCGCCGAGCGCGAGACCTTCGGGCTGGAGCAGACCGATGTGCCGGTGAGCGCCGGCGAGCAGATCGCCGAGGCGGCCCTGCCCGAGGCGCCGGTGCCCTTGTCCCCTTCCCTCGAATCCTCCAGCGCGAGCACCGACAGCGGTGACGGCGATGGCCTGGAAAGCAAGCTGGACGGCGCCACCCCGGTGGAGGAAAGCTGGGAGGGCGACGGCACGGTGGAGATGGCGCCCGACGACAGCGAGTGGGGCGGCGACGCGCCCGCGCGCAACAGCGGTTCGGGCGACAACGACGAGACCGCCAGCGCCGCCGACCTGGCGCGCGCCCCGGTCAGCCTGCAGGACCACCTGCACGACCAGGCGCGCTGCCTGCGACTGTCGGACGAAGACCGCGCCGCGCTCTACTTCCTGATCGAGTCGCTCAACGACGACGGTTACCTGGAGGAAAGCCTGGCCGAGCTGGCCGACGCCTGGCTGCACCTCTCGGGCACGCCCCAGCTCGCGGGCGACCCGAACGACGCGCTGGAGGCGCGCGAGGCGCTGGAACAGCGCCTCGCGGTGGCGCTGCAGCTGCTGCAGCACATGGAGCCCTCGGGCGTGGGCGCGCGCGACCTGGGCGAATGCCTGCGCCTGCAGATCCTGGAGCTGCGCAACACGGCCGAGGCGCGCGCCGCGCTCGCCATCTGCAACCAGCCGCTGGAGCTCATGGCCAAGCGCGACGTGAAGCGCCTGTGCAACGTCTGCGGCATCGACGACGAGACCGCGCGCGCTGCGCTCGGCCTGATCGCGCGCCTCGAACCCAAGCCGGGCCGCCGCTTCGTCGACGTGGAGCGCAACGTGGTCGTGCCCGACGTGATCGTCACGCGCGCCGGCCGGGGCTTCAAGGTCATCCTCAATCCCGACGTGATGCCGCGCCTGCGCGTGCACGATGTGTACGCCAACGCCATGCGACAGAACCGCGGCGGTCGCGACGGCGGTGGCGAGGCCGGCCACGCCGCCATGCAGCAGCGCCTGCAGGAGGCGCGCTGGTTCATCAAGAACATCCAGCAGCGCTTCGACACCATCCTGCGCGTCTCCAGCGCCATCGTCGAGCGCCAGCGCAACTTCTTCATGCACGGCGAACTCGCCATGCGCCCGCTGGTGCTGCGCGAGATCGCCGACGAACTCGGCCTGCACGAATCCACCATCAGCCGCGTGACCACCGCCAAGTACATGGCCACGCCCTTCGGCACCTACGAGCTCAAGTACTTCTTCGGCTCTTCGCTGGGCACCGAGACCGGCGGCAACGCCTCCAGCACGGCCGTGCGTGCGCTGCTCAAGCAGTTCATCGCCGCCGAGGAGCCCGCCAAGCCGCTGTCGGACAACCAGCTCTCCGACCTGCTGCGCGAGCAGGGCATCGAGTGCGCGCGCCGCACGGTGGCCAAATACCGCGAGGCGCTGCGCATCGCGCCCGCGAACCTGCGCAAAGCACTGTGAACCAACTTCAAGTTTTTCTGCCCTGCGCCGCCGGCGTGGAGGACATGCTCGCCGCCGAGGTGCAGCGCATCACCGGCGAAACCTCGCCCTACAAGGCGCGCGGCGGTGTCGCGCTCAACGCCTCGTGGCGCGATGCCCTGCGCCTGAACCTGCACAGCCGCCTCACGCAGCGCGTGCTGGTGCAGCTCTGGCACGGGGGCTACCGCAACGAGCAGGACCTGTACAACGCCGCCGGCGAGGTGGCCTGGGAAATCTGGTTCACGCCGGCCGAGACCATCAAGGTCGAGATCACCGCGCAGCACAGCCCGTTGACCTCGCTGAACTTCGCCGCGCTCAAGGTGAAGGACGCGATCTGCGACCGCTTCCGCGCCAAGCGCGGCGAGCGGCCCAGCGTGAACACCACCTGGCCCGATGTGCGCATCTACGTGCACCTGACCACCGAGACGGTGAGCCTGTACATCGACACCTCGGGCGAGCCGCTGTTCAAGCGCGGCTGGCGCGAAGACAAGGGCGACGCACCGCTGAAGGAAACCCTGGCCGCCGCGATGATCGCGGCCACCGGCTGGGAAGCCGGCATCGAGACACCGCTGGACGCCATCGCGCCGCTGTACGACCCCTGCTGCGGCAGCGGCACGGTGGTGATCGAGGCCGCGCAGATCGCGCTGAACATCGCGCCCGGCCAGCTGCGCCGTTTCGCGTTCGAGAAGCTGCTGCCGTTCCAGCCGCACGTGTGGCAGGCCATCAAGGCCGATGCCGTGAAGCAGCGGCGCGAATGGCCGGCGGGCCATGCGCCCATCGTCTTCGGCAGCGACGTGTCGTTCCGCATGGTCGATTTCGCGCAGCGCAACGCCGAGCGCGCCGGTGTGGCCCATGCGGTGGAGCTGCGCGGCGGCGACGCGCTGCAGCGCACGCCGCCCACCGCGCGCCCCGGTGTGCTGCTGCTCAACCCGCCCTACGGCGAGCGCATCGCCGCCGCCGGCGTGGCCGGTGAAAACGCCAGCGCGCGCGCCCAGCGCATGGCCCCGCGCGCGCCGCGCACCTTCACCGTGGGCGCCCCGCCGCCTCCCGCCGCCGGCCAGGGCCGCGAGAGCGCCCAGATGGCCGATGGCGGCGACGGCAGCGACTTCTTCAACCAGCTCGCCGCGCACTGGAAGACCCACTACGCGGGCTGGAGCGCCTGGCTGCTCACGCCCGACCTCAAGCTGCCCGGCAAGATGCGCTTCAAGGAATCGCGCCGCGTGCCGTTGTGGAACGGCCCGATCGAATGCCGGCTGTTCCGCTTCGACCTGACCCCGCGCAAAAGTGAGGCACCCCCGCCGCGCTCCGCGCGTCCCCCTCAAGGGGGCGATGCCTAGGACCGGCGGAGCCCGATCCTCGACATCTCTGGACTGAGACACTTCTTTCAACGTGAGAGGACTGCAGTGAGCGAGAACGTTGAAATGAACACGGTGGTGCTCGACACCAATATCACGCTCGACCTGTTCGTCTTCCAGGACCCGGCCACCGCGCCCTTGCGCGAGGCGCTGGAGCGGTCGGCCGGCGCCTGGCTGGCCACCGCCGCCATGCGCGAAGAGCTGGTGCGCGTGCTGGCCTACCCGCAGATCGCGCGCCGCCTGGCGGCCCAGGCCCGGCCCGCGCAGGACGTGCTCGATGCGTTCGACCGTTGCACCCGCCTCGTGCCCGAAGCCCCCAAGGCGGCCTTCACCTGCAAGGACGCCGATGATCAGAAGTTCATCGACCTCGCCGCCGCGCACCGTGCCACGCTGGTCAGCAAGGACGACGCCGTGCTCTGCATGGCCCGGCGCATGGAGCGCATCGGCGTGACCGTCTGCCGCGAATGGAGGCGTCCTGCCCATGCGGTTTGAATGCCAGCTCCTGGGACTGAGCATCGCGCTGATGGTCTGTGCCCCGTCCTGGGCCGTGCAACGCTGCGAACTCAACGGCGAGAGCGTGAACCCGAACAACGGCCACACCACGGCCGGCAAGAGCGGCGTGATGCGCTGCACCGACGAGGACGGCCAGGTGCGCCGGCGCGAGCAGACCCTGCGCGAGGGTCGTTTCGTCGGCCCGGTGGTGATGGTGCTGGCGGATGGCGAGCGGCGCGAGTACAGCGTCAACGAACGCGGCAACCGCCACGGTCTGGCGCGCACCTTCGATGCCAAGGGCACGCTGCGCAAGGAAGAGAACCTCGACAACGGCAGCAACGTGGGCGTGCAGAAGCACTTTGCCGAAGCCGGTTACCTGCAGGAACTGCACTTCTCCGACGAGCGCCGCACGGTGCTCACCATCGCCTACCTCGCCGACGGTACGCTGAAGGAACTGCGTTGCGCGCCGACCAGCGTGCTGCCGCAGGACCGCGAGGTCTGCGGCCACGGCGGGCGCGCGAGCGAGGTCACGCTGTACCGCGAACCCGGCAAACCCTCGGGCACCGTGAGCTACCTCAAGGGCCAGATGCAGCGCCTGAGCGTGCTCGACCGCGAAGGCCGGCTGGTGCGCAACGAGGAGCTCAAGGACGGCCGGCGCATCAAGCGCGTGTTCTACACCTCGGGCCAGCCGCGTTCCGAAACCGACTTCATCGAACGCGACCCCAACGGCCCGGGCGGCCGCGAAGGCACGGCGCGCGAATGGGCCGAGAGCGGCCAGCTCACGCAGGAGACCACCTGGGCCCAGGGCTACGAGCAGCGCATCCAGCAGTGGTACCTGAACGGGAAACCGAAAATGCGCCAACAGATCCGGCGCGAAGGCCGCGAGCTCGAGCGCACCATCGAGAGTTTCTGGGACAACGGCAAGCCCGCGGCCGTCAACGCCGAGCGCAACGGCCGCCTCTGGGGCTGGCAGAAGTACTTCAACGAAGAAGGCGTGCTCGTGCGCGAGGACGAACACGGCGAACGCGGGCTGCTGCAGCGCCGCAAGCGGTACAACGAACAGGGCGGGCTGGAGCGCGAAGAGCGCTTCCTGGAAGACGGCTCGCGCATCTGAAGTTTCACAAGGAGACGGCCATGGCCATTCGGGTGGTTCGACTGGGCAGCGACAGGGCGGCGGGCGAGGGCACCCGCATCGGCACGGTGCGGCGGCCGCCGCGCGGCGTGCCCAAGACCGAGTTCGCCTCGGGCAACTGGTACGACGTGTGGTACCCCAACCTCGCGCCCAGCGTGGAGACCATGAAGCTCGGCCAGTCCGCCGAGACAGCCGCGCAGTGGAGCGCCTTCACGCGGAAATACCGCGCCGAGATGGCCGCGCCCGAGAACGCGCGCAACCTGGAGCTGCTCGCCGCGCTGTCGCACCGCTCGGATTTTTCCGTCGGCTGTTACTGCGAGGACGAATCGCACTGCCACCGCTCGGTGCTGCGCGAGCTGCTGCGGGAAAAGGGTGCGAAGGTCGAGCCTTGAGCGGCACGGACCTGCTGGCCCTGCTCACCGCGCTCGGCGCGGCCACGGTGGGAGGCGTGTTCTACGGCTTCTCCAGCTTCGTGATGAAGGCCCTGGCACAGCTGCCCGCCGCGCAGGGCGTGGCCGCCATGCAGCGCATCAACATCGTGGTGATCAACCCCTGGTTCATGGGGGCGTTCATGGGCACGCTGCTGCTGTCCATCGCCTGCGTGGTGGTGGCCGTGATGGCCGGGTCGGCCGCGCTGCTCGCCGGGGGCCTGCTCTACGCGCTCGGCACCTTCGGCGTCACCATGGCTTTCAACGTGCCACGCAACAACCGCCTCGCGCGCCTGGACGCGGCGTCGTCCGACGCGGCGGCCTACTGGCCGACCTACGTGCGCGAATGGACGCGCTGGAACCACGTGCGCACCGCGGCGGCGCTGGTGGCCGCGGCGTGTGCGGTCCTGGTTTGCTACAGCTGACATCCCCCAACCATCACCGAGCGAGGTTCCCATGGCCAGCACACGCTATTCCGGCAGTTGCCATTGCGGCAAGGTCGCGTTCGACGTCGAGGGCGAGATCGGCAGCGCCCTGTCGTGCAACTGCTCGATCTGTTCCCGCAAAGGGTCCTTGCTCTGGTTCGTGCCCCGCGACCAGTTCACGCTGAAAACCCCCGAGGACGCGGCCAGCACCTACCTGTTCAACAAGCACCTCATCAAGCACCGCTTCTGCCCCACCTGCGGCATGCACCCCTACGCCGAGGGGGTGGACCCCAAGGGCAACGCCATGGCGGCCGTGAACCTGCGCTGCATCGAGGGGCTGGACCTGAGCACGGTGCCGGTCCACGAGTACAACGGCCGGGACGCGTGATGCGCCTCAGGCCAGGCTGAACCGCTCCGCGCTGGCCCGCTCCCAATAGGTCGTGAACACCGCGTGCTGCGCCGCCAGGTCGGTCAGCAGCGCGCCGGGGGGCGTGGAGGGCAGCAGGTTGGCCAGCAGGCGCACCTCGTTCTCGCTCACGCGGCGCACCAGGTGGTGCGAGGTGATCTGGCGCGGGTGCTGCAGCCCCGCGGCCTGCACCAGTTCCTGCAGCGCCATCAGCGTGCTCTGGTGGAAATGGAACACGCGCTGGGCCTTGTCGGGCACCACGAGCGCCTGCTGGCGCACCGGGTCCTGCGTGGTCACGCCGGTGGGGCAGTGGCCGGTGTGGCAGCTCTGCGCCTGGATGCAACCCAGCGCGAACATGAAGCCTCGCGCGCTGTTGCACCAGTCCGCGCCGATGGCCATGGCGCGCACGATGTCGAAGGCGCTCACCACCTTGCCGGCACAGCCCACCTTGATGTGTTCCCGCAGGTTCACGCCCACCAGGGTGTTGTGCACCAGGCGCAGGCCTTCCTGCAGCGGTGCGCCCACGTGGTCGGTGAACTCCAGCGGCGCCGCACCGGTGCCGCCCTCGGCGCCGTCGACCACGATGAAGTCGGGCCGCACGCCGGTCTGCAGCATGGCCTTGACGATGGCGAACCATTCCCAGGGGTGGCCGATGCACAGCTTGAAGCCCACCGGCTTGCCGCCCGAGAGTTCACGCAACTGGGTGATGAAATGCATCATCTCGATCGGCGTGGTGAACGCGCTGTGCGACGAGGGCGAGACGCAGTCGATGCCCACCGGCACGCCGCGTGCCGCAGCGATCTCGGGCGTGACCTTGGGGCCGGGCAGCACGCCGCCGTGGCCCGGCTTGGCGCCCTGGCTGAGCTTGATCTCGATCATCTTCACCTGCGGGTCGATCGCGTTGGCCTGGAAACGTTCGGGGCTGAAGCGGCCGGTTTCATCGCGGCAGCCGAAGTAGCCCGAGCCGATCTCCCAGATCAGGTCGCCACCGTTGAGGCGGTGCCAGGCCGAGATCGAGCCTTCGCCGGTGTCGTGCGCGAAGCCACCCTTTTTCGCACCGGCGTTGAGCGCCTGGATCGCGTTGGCCGAGAGCGCGCCGAAGCTCATCGCAGAGATGTTGAAGATGCTGGCGTCGTACGGCTGGGTGCAGGTGTCGCCGCCGATGAGCACGCGGAAGTCGTGCGTGGCCAGGGTGCTGGGCTGCAGCGAATGGTTGAGCCACTCGTGGCCGTCGGCGTTCATGTCCAGCTGCGAGCCGAAGGGGCGCTTGTCGGTCTCGCCCTTGGCGCGCGCGTAGGCCAGGCTGCGCTGGCTGCGCGAGAACGGCGTGGCGTCGGTGTCGTTCTCCAGGAAATACTGGCGGATCTCGGGCCGGATCTTCTCCAGCATGAAGCGCAGGTGCCCGATGACCGGATAGTTGCGCAGCACCGAGCTCTTGGTCTGCCGCAAGTCCCACAGGCCCACGGCCGACAGGGCCCCGAACACCAGGAACGTGAACCCGCCCACCCCGAAGGCCACCAGGGTGAACAGGCTCAGCAGCGCGAACAGCACGCAGAGCGCGAAGGCCGTGTAGCGCACGGGGTAGAGGGCGTTGAGGCGGTCGAGCATGCGGGCTTTCGTGGGTGCACCGGGGAATACACTGCGGGGCATCATAAAACCCCGGCTTCTTTGCACCATGACAACGACGAACACCCCCTCCGACCCGGCCGGCGCGCTGGACCACGACGATTACGACGCGCTCGACGCCATCCTGGACGACCTGCGCACGCGCGGCGATGAAGTGCCGCAATGGGAGTTCTGCGAAGGCGCGATGGCCGCGCTGCTGTGCACGCGCCGCCCCATCGAGCCCGCCGAGTGGTTGCCGGTGCTGCTGGGCACCGGCCCGCTGCCCACCGCGCCGCAGGACGACGGCACGCATTTCAGCAACACCGCGCAGTACGAGCGTTTCATGGACCTCTGGTCGCGCCGCCAGGCCGAGGTGGCGGCTTCGCTGGCCGCGCCGGTGGACACGCTGGAAGACGAGCGCAGCTACCACCCCGAGCTGATGGACGTGCGCGGTGCCGTGGCCGCGCTGCCGGAAGCGGAACGCGCCGATTTCCAGGACCAGGAACTGCCGGCCTACGCCCAGGTGTGGGCGCTGGGCTTCATGTTCGTGGTGGAGAACTTCGGCGAGGACTGGGAGCCGCCGCGCGACAAGGAGACCGCCGCCTGGATCGACGAGGCGCTCGAGAAGGTGGTCGAGCTGACCGAGGACGACACCGACACCCCCACGGTGAACATGCACGCCGAAGACGGCCCGCCCAGCGTGAGCGACGACCGGCTCAACGCCTTCGGCGCCGCCATCTGGGCGGTCTACGACCTGCACCAGATCGGCAAGAGCCTGGGCCCGCGCGTGGAGCCGGTGCGCAAGGAGGCCACGCCGGGCCGCAACGATCCTTGCCCCTGCGGCAGCGGCAAGAAATACAAAAAGTGCCACGGGGCCTGACAGCCGTCCGGGCGCGGTTGACGGATGAACATTCATTCGCTTAAGATCGCGCCCTCATGAAACCCAAGGACGACGACAAGCAGCAGGCCATCGCCAGCGCCACCCTGGCGCTGGTCGAGCGCGTTGGCCTGAGCGGGCTGACCATGGCCGGCATTGCGCGGGAGGCCGGCTTGGCCACCGGCACGCTGTACGTCTACCACCGCTCCAAGGAAGACCTGCTCAACGCGCTGTACGAGCAGGTCAAGGGTGCGCTGAGCGCGCTGATCGACACCGGCATCGATCCGTCCGTGCCGTTCCGCCGCCGCATCCAGCAGAACTGGACCCGGCTGCTGCGCCACCGGCTGGCGCACTACCCGGAAGCGGTGTTCATGGACCAGTACTACAACTCGCCCTGGTTCAGCGAGGCCTCGCGCCAGTTCTCGGCGCGTTTCGCCAGCGGCTGCCTGGGCTTCTTCGACGAGGCGAGGGCGCAGCAGATCGTGAAGGACGTGCCCACCATGCTGCTGGCCGCGAGCTTCTTCGGTTCGGTGCGCGACACCGCCAACCTGCTGCGCAGCGGCGACCTGCAAGACACCGAGGCCGCGCTGGCGCAGGCCTTCGGTCTTTGCTGGGATGGCATCAAAGCCTAAGAAAAGACTTTTCTTCGACACCGTTTTTCACTATAAAGCGAATGAACATTCATTCACTGGTGTACCGGCACTTCAACCCACGACAGGAGAACCCACGCATGCCCACCACGCTCAACATCAACGGCAAGGACGTTCGCGTCGACGCCGACGAATCCACCCCCATTCTCTGGGCCCTGCGCGACACCCTGGGCATGACCGGCACCAAGTTCGGTTGCGGCGCGGCGCTCTGCGGCGCCTGCACCGTGCACCTGAACGGCGCGGCCATCCGCTCCTGCGTCACCCCCATCGCCTCGGCCGTGGGCCAGAAGATCACCACCATCGAAGCCGTGGCGACCGACCGCGTCGGCCAGGCCGTGCAGCAGGCCTGGGTGAAGGCCGACGTGGCGCAGTGCGGCTACTGCCAGAGCGGCCAGATCATGAGCGCCACCGCGCTGCTCAAGGCCAACCCTAAACCCAGCGATGCCGAGATCGACGGTGCCATGGCCGGCAACATCTGCCGCTGCGGCACCTATGCGCGCGTGCGCATCGCCATCCAGGACGCGGCCCGCACGCTGGCCTGAAAGGACACCCCATGCACCTGCACACCCACACCGCCGATCAGATTCGCGCCCACCTGCCGCCCGCGCTGGCCCACCGCCTGGAGGACGCCGAGGCGCCTGAAGGCATCGCGCGCCGCAGCTTCCTGAAGATCGCCACCGCCTCCGGTTTCGCGCTGGGCGCTTACCCCCTCATGGCCGGCGCCCAGCAGGGTGCGGCCCCGGCCGCCACCGGTCTGAAGCCCGACCAGCAGCCCGCCGCCTTCGTGAAGATCGCGCGCGATGGCACGGTCACCGTCACCATCAACCGCCTGGAGTTCGGCCAGGGCACGCACACCGGCCTGGCCATGGTGCTGGCCGAAGAGCTGGACGCCGACTGGAGCCGCGTGCAGGCCGTGCACGGCAACGCCGACCCGGCCTACAACGACCCGGCCTTCGGCATGCAGATCACCGGCGGCTCGACGGCGGTCAAGCACTCGTACACCCAGTACCGCGAGCTCGGCGCGCGCACGCGCGCCATGCTGCTGGCGGCCGCCGCGAAGCAGTGGAACGTGTCCGTGGCTTCGCTGGCCACCGAGCGCGGCGTGGTGATCGGCCCCGGCGGCAAGAAGCTCGGCTATGGCGCCTTGGCCGACGCCGCCATGCAGCAGCCGGTGCCGGTGCAGGTCACGCTCAAGGACCCGTCGCGCTTCAAGCTGATCGGCCAGCCCACGACGCGGCTGGACGCGAAGGCGAAATCCAGCGGACGGCAGGGCTTCGGCATGGACGTGCGCCTGCCCGGCATGCTCACCGCCGTGCTCCAGCACCCACCGGTGTTTGGCAGCAAGGTGGCCTCGGTCGATGACGCGGCCGCGCGCGCGGTGAAGGGCGTGAAGGCCGTGCTGCGTGTGCCGCTGCACGATGGCGGCGAAGGCGTGGCCGTGGTGGCCGAGGGCTACTGGGCCGCGAAGCAGGGCCGCGACGCGCTGAAGGTGCAGTGGAACGACGCCGGCCGCGAGAAGGTGGACAGCGCGCAGCAGCTCGTGAGCTACCGAGCCCTGGCCGCCAAGACCGGCAACATCAAACACGACGCCGACATGGCGCCGCTGGCCAACGCGCCGCACAAGATCAGCGCCGAGTTCGTGTTCCCCTACCTGGCGCACGCGCCCATGGAGCCGCTGAACTGCACGGTGCAGCTCACCGGCAGCGGCGCCGCCACCAAGGCCACCGTGTGGACCGGCACCCAGATGCCGGGGCTGGACACGGCCGCGGCCGCGCGCACGCTGGGCGTGAAGCCCGAGCAGGTGACGATGAACGTGCAGATGGCCGGCGGCGGCTTCGGCCGGCGCGGCCTGCTCACCAGCGATTTCGTGGTCGAGGCCTGCACCATCGCGAAAGCCGCGCAGGCCGCCGGCCTGAGCGCGCCGGTGCGCACGGTGTGGAGCCGCGAGGACGACGTGCGCGGCGGCTACTACCGCCCCATGCACCTGCACCGCGCCGAGATCGGCTTCGACGCGCAGGGCAAGGTGCTGGCCTGGGACCACGTGATCGTGGGCCAGTCCATCATGGCCGGCACCTTCTTCGAACCCATGATGGTCAAGGGCGGCGTGGACGAGACCATGGTCGAAGGCATGGGCAAGCCCTACAGCGTGCCGATGCGCCTCTCGGCCCACCACCCCAAGCTCAACGTGCCAGTGCTGTGGTGGCGCAGCGTGGGCTCCACGCACACCGGCTACGTGATGGAGACGCTGATCGACGACATCGCGCGCGCCACGAAACAGGACCCGGTGGCCTACCGCCTGAAGCTGATGGACGACAAGGCCGTGCGCCACCGCGCCGCGCTGCAACTCGCGGTGGACAAAAGCGGCTACGGCAAGAAGGCTCTGCCCGTCGGCCGCGCCTGGGGCGTGGCGGTGCACGAGTCCTTCGACTCGGTGGTGGCCTACGTGGTCGAGGCCTCGGTGGTCGACGGCACGCCCAAGCTGCACCAGGTCACGGCCGGTGTGCACTGCAACCTCGCGGTGAACCCCAAGAGCGTGGAAGCGCAGATCCAGGGCGGGGCGCTGATGGGCCTGTCCATGTGCCTGCCGGGCGCGGCCATCACCCTGAAGGACGGCGTGGTGGAGCAGAGCAACTTCGGCGACTTCGCGGTGCCGCGCATCACCGACATGCCGGCCATCGCGGTGCACCTCGTGCCCAGCGCCGACGCGCCCACCGGCGTGGGCGAACCCGGTCTGCCGCCGCTGGCGCCGGCGTTCGCCAACGCCATCGCGAGCCTGACCGGCAAGCCGCTGCGCGAGCTGCCCTTCAAGCTGGCCTGACGCGGCCGGTCTAGAACGTGCCGAGGTCGAACGGCCCGCCCTGTGCCAGCGCGCGCTGGTAGGCGGGCCGCTCGTGGATGCGGCGCAGCCAGTCCGCGAGCTTGGGCCGGTTTTTCAGCAGGCCGCGCGCGGCGGCGGCTTCGATGCCGAAGCTCATCTGCACGTCGGCCGCGCTGAACGAGCGCCCGGCGAACCAGGGTCCGTGTTCCGCCAGCTCGGCTTCGAGGTAGTCGAAGTGCCGCTTGAGGTTGGGCGTGACGAGCAGCTTCTTGACCTGGGACGAGATGCCCAGCGCCACCGGGCGCACGATGAAGGGGCTCTTGCGCTCGATCTGGTCGAACACCAGTTGCAGCAGCAGCGGCGTGGCCAGCGAGCCTTCCGCGTAATGCAGCCAGTAGCGGTAGCGCAGGAAGGACGGTGTGCCGTGGGCGGGCGCGAATTGGCCTTCGCCGTAAGTCTCGACCAGGTACTCCAGGATCGCGCCCGATTCGGCCAGCGTGGCCTTGCCGTCGGTCACCACGGGCGATTTGCCCAGCGGGTGCACCTTCTGCAGCGAGACCGGCGCCAGCATGGTCTTGGGGTCGCGCTCGTAACGCTCGATCTGGTACGGCACGCCCAGCTCTTCGAGCAGCCAGAGCACGCGCTGCGAGCGCGAGTTGTTCAGGTGGTGGACCGTGAGCATGAAGGGCTGCCTTTCAAATGGGGGTGGTGCCGTGCCAGTGTAGGGGCTGCGTTCAGGCCAGGGCCGGCGGCAGGGCCTGCGCCAGGAAGTCCCACACCTGGCGGATGCGCGGGTTGCTGCGGATCTCGCGGTGCACCGCGAGCCACACCGGCAGCGGCGGGATCGGCAGCAGCGGCAGCAGCGGCACGAGGTCGGGATTGCGGCGCGCCACATAGCGAGCCAGAAAGCCCACACCCAGTCCCGCGTCCACCGCGGCCTGGTAGGCGTTGAGGTCGTCGGTGCGCACGGCGAAGTTCTCGCGCTGCATCGGGTAGCCCATGGCCGCGAAGCCGCGCAGGATGTCGGTCTGGCGATCGTTGCCCACCAGGTCGTGCGCGAGCAGATCCTGCGGCGTGCGCGGCGTGCCCCTGCGGCGCAGGTAGTCGCGGTGGGCGTAGGTGCCCAGGGCCACCTGGCCGACCTTTTTGCACAGCAGGGTGGCCTGGTCGGGGCGCACCATGCGCAGCGCGATGTCGGCCTCGCGCTGCAGCAGGTTGCTCACGGCATTGCTCGACACCAGCTCCACCTGGATGTCCGGGTGGGCCTGGCGCAACTGCAACAGCACCGGCGGCAGCAGCACGCAGGTCACGGGCTGGCTCGCGCTGATGCGCACCGAGCCGCGCGCATCCTGCTGCGCGCCCGAAGCCTGGCGCGCGAGCTGGTCGGCCGCGCTGGCCATCGCGCGCGCCGCCTCGGCCAGCCGGTGGGCGTGAACCGTGGGCACGAGGCCACGGCCGGTGCGCTCGAACAACACCACGCCGAGCTGCGTTTCGAGCTCGCCGATGTGGCGACCCACCGTGGGCTGGGTCGTGGCCAGGGCCCGCGCGGCGGCCATCAGGCTGCCCCGGTCGAGCGCCGCGAGGAAGGAGCGGATGAGGGTCCAGTTGAAATCACCGGTATTCATTTGTGCATGGCTGATGTTCAGTTTCATCCCATTGTGAATGGGGCGATCTGTTTCCACAATCGATGCCATGGCGCCGGTGGTCGGTGTTTCGCGGAGTTCCTCATGAAAACCATGCCCTCTTCTTCCTCCCCTGCCGGCACGGTGCTGGTGCTCGGCGGTCGCGGCCGCTTCGGCCTGGCCGCGGTGCAGGCCTTCGCGCGCGACGGCTGGCGCGTGCTGGCGCAGATGCGCCCCGGTGCACAGGCACCCACGGTGACCGGTGTGCAATGGCTGGCGCAGGCGGTGAACACGCCGCAGGCCGTCGCCGACCTGGTGGCGCGGGTGCGGCAGGCGGGCGGCGCCACGGTGGTGGTGCACGCGCTCAACCCCAACCAGTACACCCGCCCGGCCTGGGAGCGGGAGAACGGGCCCCTGCTGCAAAGTGGCATGGCCGTGGCGCGCGCGCTGACCGCCACGCTGATGCTGCCGGGCAACGTCTACAACTTCGGCCAGGGCATGCCGGCGGTGCTGCTCGAAGGCGCACCGTACCGGCCGACCATGGCCATGGGCCGCGTGCGCACCGAGATGGAAGAGCAGCTGGAGGCGGCCACGCAACGCGGGGAACTGCGCGCGGTGATCGTGCGCGCCGGCAATTTCTATGGACAGGGTCAGGGCACCTGGCTGGACCGCGCGATGCTCACCGGCATCCGCCGCGGCAAGCTGGTGTTTCCCGGTCCGCTGGACGTGGCCACGCCCTGGGCCTACCTGCCCGACCTGGCGCAGACCTTCGTCGCCCTGGCGCGTGTGCGCGAGACCCTGCCGGCGTTCGAGTCGCTGCACTTCAGCGGCCACACGCTCACGGGCCGCGATTGGGTGAATGCCCTGCAGCCACTGGCCCGCGAGCAAGGCTGGCTGCGCCAGAACGAGCCGCTGCGCGTGGGCGGCATGCCCTGGCCGCTGATCCGCGCGCTCGGCCTGGCCATGCCGACCCTGGGCGCGCTGGCCGCCTTGCGCTATCTCTGGAAGCAACCCCACCGGCTGGACAACCGCCGCCTGCGTGAGCGGATCGGCAGCGAGCCGCACACGCCCTGGCCGCAGGCCTTGGAACGCACGCTGCAGGGCCTGGCGCTGCTGGGCGCCGAGGGCGTGACCCCGTTGCCCGCGCGGGCCTGATGTCCATGGACCGCCGGCGCTTCATCCGCCTTGCGGGCGGCGGCGCGGTCGCCGTCACCCTGGGCGCCTGCGGCAGCGCGCTGCCGCCCGAGGCCATTGCCGCCTGGCAGGGGCCGGGCGAGCAGACCGACGTGCGCCGCTGGCTGGTGGGGCACGCGCTGCTCGCGCCGCACTCGCACAACCTGCAGTCCTGGCTGGTGGACCTGGGCGTGCCCGGCGAGATCACCCTGTTCATCGACCGCAGCCGCCTGTTGCCCCAGACCGACCCGCATTCGCGCCAGATGATGATGAGCCAGGGCTGCTTCATCGAGCTGCTCGACCTGGCGGCGCGAGAGAAGGGCCTGCGCGCGCAGATCGAGCTGTTCCCGCGGGGCGCCTTCGGCCCCGAGACGGTCGATGCGCGGCCGACCGCGCGCATCCGCCTGGTGCCCGAGGCGTCGGTGGCGCCCGATCCGCTGTTCGCGCAGATCTTCCACCGCCGCACGAACCGCGAGGCCTATGAGGCGCGCGAACCCGATGCCGCTGCCCTGGAGGCGATCAGCGCCAGTGTGCAGGCTTATCCGATGCGGGTCGGTTTCGTGGGTGCCGCGCAGTCGGAGGCGCTGGCGCGGCACCGCCGCATCGCCCGCGAAGCCTGGCGCATCGAGCTGGTCACGCCGCGCACGGTGATGGAGTCGCTCCAGGTGCTGCGCGTGGGCCCGCAGGAGATCGCGCGGCACCGCGACGGCATTTCGCTCAACGCGCCGATGGTGCGCGCGCTCGTGGCCCTGGGCCTGTTCGACCGCCGCGAGGTGCCCGCGCCCGACGGCGCGTCGACGACGACCCAGATCCAGGACTTCAACACCCGGATCGAGCACACGCCCGCCTTCTTCTGGCTGGTGACCGAGGGCAACGACCGCTGCACGCAGATCAACGCGGGCCGCGCCTATGTGCGGGCCCAACTCGCCGCCACCGCCGCGGACCTGTCGATGCAGCCGCTGTCGCAGGCGCTGCAGGAGTACCCCGAGCAGATAGGGCCGTACAACGAGATCCATCGGCTGCTGGGTGCGCCGGCACCGCGCTTCACGGTGCAGATGTGGGCCCGGCTGGGCTATGCGCCGGTGATCGGGCCCTCGCCCCGGCGCGGGCTCGCGGCGCACATCCTCAAGGCTTGAGCTCGAACGCCGCCTCCGCGAGCGCCACGCCGTTGACCCGCAGGTCGATGAGGTGCGTGCCGGGGTAGAGCGTGCGCGTGGTCACGGGCTTGAGGCTATGGCGTTTTTCCAGCGTGCGTTCTTCACCGGGCGCGAGCGTGAGCTTCCAGCCCTTGAACACCTTGGGTGAGGCGCTGCCGTTGGCGCGCACGTGGTGCACGGCGTAATCCACCACCAGCGACTGGGGCTGGCGCGCGCTGGAGCGCAGTTGCACGCGCAGGCCGATCTCGCCGCCGACCGCCGCGCGCTTCGCCGTGAGCGCGAGCGTGGCCTCGCCCTGCAGGCCGCTGCCCAGGCCCCAGGCCGCCAGCGTGGGCGCGTGGCCGGCCTTGATCAGGCCGCGGCTGGCGTGGCGCAGCAGCGCGCTGCGCGCATCGGGCGCGTCGATCAGGTGGTCGCGCACCCAGCCCGCGACCAGGTCGGGGTGGTCCTTGGCGATGTCGTTGAGGTGGTTGGCCACACTGCGGCGCACGTAGCTGCTGGGATCGTCCTGCAGCGCGCGCAGCAGGGGCAGGGTGGGGGCCGGGTCCAGCACCAGCGCCTGCAGCCGCAGGCCCCAGGGCAGGCGCGGGCGGCTGCCTTCGCTCACCAGCCGGCGCACGTGCGCGCTCGGGTCGTTCACCCACTGGCCCAGGGTGTCGAAGGCCAGGGCGGGGTGGCGCTGGATCAGCGGCCGGATGGCGAACTCGGCGGTGAAGCGCTGCGTGACCGCGTGCAGGCAGGCCAGGCCGCGCCGGGCCGCCGCTTCGTCGGCCACGCCCCGGCGCGCCACGAATTCGCCGACCGCCCACAGGGCCCAGCCGCCGATGCCGTGCTCGTCGCGTGCCTCGCCGAGCTTGAGCGGTTCGCCCTGGGCGTCCATGGCCAGGGGGGGCGCGAGGCTGGCCTCCAGCAGTTCGCAGGCGGCGTGGAAGTCGTCGGGCAGTGTGGCTTCCAGCGCGTCGGCCAGCTGCATGGCCCGGGCCTTGAACTCCAGCTGTTCCAGGCCGGTGGCGGCCTGGGCTTCGAAGCGCTTGCGGTCGAATGTCGGCCAGGCGCGGCGCAGGTGGTGGCCGGCGTTGACGACGGTGGCCGGGCCGATGAGGTTCTTGAACGGTTCCATGGGTTTCAGGTGCGGGGCAGTCGTTGCAGGAGGCCGGCCAGCGCATGGCGCACCGTGGCCTGGCGCACGGCGGCGCGGTCGCCGTCGAAGCGCTGGTGCTCGGTGAACACGCCCTCGGGCGTGGCCCAGCCGAACCACACCGTGCCCACCGGTTTCTCGGCGCTGCCGCCGGTGGGGCCGGCCACGCCGGTCACGGCCACGGCGAGCTGGGCCGGCGAGTGCGCCAGCGCGCCCGAGGCCATGGCGCGCGCCACCGGCTCGCTCACGGCGCCGTGCCGCTCGATCAGCAGGGCCGGCACGCCGAGCAGGCTGTGTTTGGCGGCGTTGGAGTAGGTGACGAACCCGCGCTCGAACCAGTCGCTGGAGCCCGAGAGCTCGGTGCAGGCACCCGCGATCAGGCCACCGGTGCAGCTTTCGGCCGTGGCCATCATCAGGCCGCGCGCCTTGAGGGCGGCGGCGAGTTGCTCGACCAGGGCGGGGGTGGTGTCGGGCATGTTCAGAGCCTCCACAAGGCGATGACGATGAGCGTGCAGAAAGCGGCGGCGAAGTCGTCGAGCAGGATGCCGAAGCCGCCGCGCGGGCCGAAGCCCTTGAAGGTCCGGTCGGCCCAGGCCATGGGGCCGATCTTGACCATGTCGAACAGCCGGAAGATCAGAAACGCCGCAAGCTGGGCCCAGAAGCCGCTGGGCGAGATCATCCAGAGCACCAGCCAGAAGGCGACCACTTCGTCCCACACGATGTGGCCGGAGTCGGCCACGCGCAGGTGCCGCGCGGTGACGGTGCAGGCCCACCAGCCCGCGAGCGTGGCCGCGGCGATCACGACCGCCCAGGTCAGCGGCGTGAGCAGCGGGTCCAGCAGCAGGAAGGCGACCCAGGCCCAGAGCGTGCCGGCCGTGCCCGGCGCCAGGCGGCTCAGGCCAGCGCCCGCGCCGAGCGCGAGGAAGTGGGCGGGGTGGGCAAGCAGGAAACGCCAGGTCGGGCGGGTGAGCGGCGCGTCGTTGGCGGTGTCGGGCATGCGGGGATTATCGGGCGGGCACTCAGGCGAAATGGTCGAAGCCTTGTGCGCCGAATGGCACCACCTGGCCCGCCGCGCCGAGCAGGCGCAGGCTCGGGGCGGCCGTGATGCGCCCGATGCGCGTGACCGGTGTGCCGCTGTCGGCCGAGGCCAGGGCAATGGCCTCGCGCGCTTCGGGCGCGGCGGTGAACAGCAGCTCGTAGTCGTCGCCGCCGGCCAGCAGGCATTCGAGCCGCCGCGCCTCGGGCAGGCCTTGCAGCGCAGGGGCCACGGGCAGGGCCGGCAGGTGGATCTCGGCGCCTACGCCGCTGGCCTGCAGGAGGTGGCCGAGGTCGCCGGCCAGGCCGTCGCTCAGGTCGATCGCGGCGTGCGCGCCCGCCACGGCCGACAGCGCCACACCCAGGGCGTTGCGCGGTGTGGGCCGCTCCAGCCGCGCGCGCGCTTCGGCCTCCACGGCCGTGCCGGCCCATTCGGTGCCGCGCAGCTGCTCCAGCGCCAGCCGGGCTTCGCCGGTGCGGCCACTCACATACAGGTCGTCGCCCGCGCGCGCGGCGTCGCGCCGCAGCGCCTGGCCGGGTTTCACCTCGCCGAAGACGGTGATGCAGAGGTTGAGAGGGCCGCGCGTGGTGTCCCCCCCAACCAGCGGGCAGGCGTGCGCATCGGCCAGCGCGAACAGCCCTTGCGCGAAGCGCGCGAGCCAGTCACTGTCGGCCTGGGGCAGGGCGAGCGCGAGCGTGAAGCCCAGCGGGCGCGCGCCCATGGCGGCGAGGTCGCTCAGGTTCACGGCCAGCGCCTTGTGGCCCAGCGCTTCGGGGGCCACGTCGGCGAAAAAATGCCGGCCCTCGACCAGCATGTCGCTGGAGATCGCGAGCTGGTGGCCGGGGCTGGGTTGCAGCAGGGCGCAGTCGTCACCGATGCCCAGCACCACCGCGCCGTCCCCACCGGTCGCTGGCGCGCGCTGGAAATGGCGGCGGATCAGTTCGAACTCACCCATGCGCTTGGGGCGAACCGGCCGAGGGTGCCGGGGCAGGGGGTTCGTCGTCTTCGCTGCGGCGCGCGGCCCGGGGCGGAATCAGGAAGCTCAGCGGCGCGGCGCGGATGCGGCGCTTGATCGCGGCGCGGATCAGTTGGCGATTGACCTCGCTGATGTTCTGCGCCTGCAGCGCGAGGCGGAACGCGAGGTAGAAGCTCACGCCAAGGTTGATCGGGCCGATGGCGAGCACGCCGGCCACGGCCCACCAGAACCCCGACTCCCTGAACACGCTCCAGCCCAGCGCCATGGCCGCCGCAGCGACCTGGCCGGCGGACAGGGTGACGTGGCGCACGTCCAGCCCAATGCCGAAGAAGGTCATGAAGGCGGGCACCAGGCCGAGCATGAAGCCCAGCGAGATGTTGGCCGCCAGGCCCGAGATGTTGCGGCGCATGAAGTCGGCCCAGCGCGCGGCGCGCGCGCGCCCCAGCACGGCGGTGAAGCGCGGGTTGTGCTGCATGGCCGAGTCCAGGTTGTGGAACACGTACCAGTTCTCGACCCAGCCGGCGATGATGCTGGAGGCGAACAGCAGCACGCCGGTGAAGGCCGCGAACAGCACCAGGGGCCCGAGCAGGCTGATGTCCTTCAGCACCTGGTGGGCCTTGTGCTCGTCGATCATGGCCCCGCCGGTGGTCAGCTGCATGACCAGGCTGAACAGCACCACCACCGGAATCACCAACCCGATGTTGCCCACGATGGACGCGATCTGCGAGCGGAACAGGTTGGCCACCTCGTCGACGAAGCGGCGCACGGCGCCGGGCGCCTTGATGTCGCGCAGCTTGGCGACCATGGCGGGGGCGGTCACGGCGGGCTGCTTGGTGGCCAGCGTGAGGTGCAGCAGCATGATGACCACGAACGAGGTCGCGTAGTTCACGCCGTTGGCAAAGCCGCCCCAGAACGCGGTGAGGCCCAGGCCGTACATCAGGAACTTGACCCAGACCGTGACGCCGACGATGGCGCCGCCGCCCGCCGCCTTGCGCAGCATCTCGCGGTACTCGGTGGCGTTGCGGGTGATGTAGTGCTCGCCGCTCTCGGCGCTGCGCTCGGCGACCTTGGCGGCAGTGAGCTGCGAGCTGCTGGCGATGAGCGAGCGCACGCTGCGGTTGTCCAGACCGACCTGGGCCAGGTCGGCCAGCAGCGCGGCGGTGGCGCGCTCGGGTTGTTCGGACTGCAGGCAGTCCAGCAGCTCCTTGACGCGCACGATGCGCTCGCGCAGCTGGCGCAGGCGGAACACGATGCCGACCGACACGCCGTGTTCTTCCAGGTGCGAATACACGGTGTAGGCGGCGTGGCGGCAGGCATCGAGCTGCTGGCGCAGCACTTCGGCCGCGGCCATGGCCTCCGGGCTGCGAGCGCCGTGTTCGTTCACCGCGCGCCGCAGCGCTTCGAAATCGGCCGGCAGCTCGTGGAAGGGGCGCTGGGCCTGCGCCTCGGGCGACATGCGGATGCGGATCTCCGAGGCGAAGCCGGTGGCGCTGATCTGGCTCACGCAGTAGATCAGCGCGTCCATCAGCGCGGTCTGCCAGAAGCCGGCGGTGGCCTCGTCCAGCGGGGCATCGGGCGGTGCGATCAGCAGCGCGCGCAGGCGCTTGAGGGTGTCGCTGTCGAGCGCCTTGAGCCAGCGCACGTCGAAGCGCGCGGACAGCAGCAGGTCGAACAGCTCGGCCATGTCGGTGGTCTCGGGCGTGCCCGGCAGCACTTTCTTGCGCAGCCGGTTGCCGAATTCGCTCAGAAAGGCGGTGCGCGGCGCGAAGCCGTGGTCGGCCAGCAGCGGCGTGAGGTCCACGGTGGTGATGAACCGGTTCCACCAGCGGCGCCAGCGCGCCTGCAGGGCCGGGTCGGCCTGCACGGTGTCCAGGAACAGGCGCACGCGGCTGACGCTGGCCTGCACATCGGCCTCCTCGCCGCGCACCCAGCGCAGCGCCTCGATCAGCCACAGGTGGCGCAAGGCCAGCGAGGCGTCCGGGTCCAGGGTGTCGAGCGGGGTGGAGGTGAGCATGCGGTCGTCGGGGTGGGGGCCGCGTGTCGGGGCGCCGGGTTTCAGTGCAGCACCCGCGCCGGTGCGTCGCCCGAGCCCGGGGCGCGCAGCGCGAACTCGGCCACCTCGGCCTCGAAACGCTCGCCGTCTTCGGCCACGCAGAAGAAGCTGCCGCGCATGGTGCCCGTGGGCGTGGCCAGGCGCGTGCCGCTGGTGTACTGGAAGGATTCACCGGGCCGCAGCAGGGGCTGGTGCCCGACCACGCCCAGGCCCTTGACCTGCTCGGTCTGCCCGCGCGCGTCGTCGATGATCCAGTGGCGCGCGATCAGCTGTGCCGGCACCTCGCCAGCGTTGGTGATGGTGATGGTGTACGCGAAGGCGTACACGTCTTCGTCGGGCGACGACTGTTCGCTCAGGAACTGGGGTTCGACCTCGCAGGTGAACAGGTATTTCGGCATGGGCGGCATGTTACCGCGCGCCTGCGTCAACGCGGTGGCCCTGCGAGAATGGGGTCTTTGGCCCGATCCCGCGCCCACCCATTCCCCACCAGCCAGGTTGCCCATGTCCCAGCTTCCCGTCCAGCACCGCATCGCCCCCTCCATCCTGTCCGCCGATTTCGCCCGCCTGGGCGACGAGGTGAAGAACGTCATCGCCGCCGGCGCCGACTGGATCCACTTCGACGTGATGGACAACCACTACGTGCCCAACCTGACCTTCGGGCCCATGATCTGCCAGGCGCTCAAGCCGCACGCCAAGAAGCCCGACGGCACGCCGGTGCCGATCGACGTGCATCTGATGATCCAGCCGGTGGACGCGCTGGCCGGTGCCTTCATCGACGCGGGCGCCGATCTCGTGAGCTTCCATCCCGATGCGAGCACCCACGTGCACCGCAGCGTGCAGGCCATCAAGGCCAAGGGCGCCAAGGCCGGCCTGACCTTCAACCCCGGCGCGCCGCTGGACGTGCTGGACTGGCTGATCGACGACATCGACCTGATCCTGATCATGAGCGTGAACCCGGGCTTCGGCGGCCAGAGCTTCATCGACTCCGCGCTGCGCAAGATCGAGGATGCGCGCCGGCGCATCGAGGCCAGCGGCAAGGACATCCGCCTGGAGGTGGACGGCGGCATCAAGGCCGACAACATCCGCCGCGTGGCCGACGCAGGGGCCGACACCTTCGTGGCCGGCAGCGCGATCTTCGGCAAGCCGGACTACAAGTCCGTGATCGACCAGATGCGCGCGGCGCTCCAATGAGAAGCATCGACGACGCCCGGCTGGGCGCCGGGCCGCTCCCAAGCCCGGCCAGCCCCCTCGGGGGGCAGCGACCCGCGCAGCGGTGGAGCGTGGGGGCCTTGATCGTCGACCTTGACGGCACCATGGTCGACACCCTGGGCGACTTCGACGTCGCCCTGAATGAAACCCTCAAGGACCTGGGCCGCCCGGTCGTCGCCCGCGCCGACATCGAGCGCATGGTGGGCAAGGGTTCGGCGCACCTGATCCGCTCGGCGCTGCTGCACGGCGGGCTTGGTGCCGACGAGGCCGCCCGCGTCCAGCCCGAGGCCTGGACGCGCTACCAGGCGCACTACCTGGCCATCAACGGCCAGCACAGCGCGGTCTACCCAGGTGTCGTCGAGGGCCTCGCGGCGCTGCGCGAGCGGGGCCTGCCGCTGGCCTGCCTGACCAACAAGCCGCTGAACTTCGCGCGCCCGCTGCTGCAAGCCAAGGGCCTGGCGGACTTTTTCGTTCACGTGTTCGGCGGCGACAGCTTCGAGCGCACCAAGCCCGACCCGCTGCCGCTGCTCAAGACCTGTGAAGCCCTGGGCACGGTGCCGGCGCAAACGCTGATGGTGGGCGATTCGCAGAACGATGCGCTGGCTGCGCGAGCGGCCCGCTGCCCCGTGGTGCTGGTGACCTACGGCTACAACCACGGCGAGCCGGTGCGCGGGGTCGACGCCGATGCCTTCGTGGACCGCCTTGACGGTCTGCCCGGCTTGCTGCAGGCCGGGGCCTGAGGACGATCAGTAGAGCAGCTTGCCGTCGCCGGACACCACACCGATGTCCACCCAGTTGCTGCCCAGGTTGCTCTTAGCGAAGTTGACGCGGAAGCCGCCGAGGTCGACCTCGCCCATGGCGCGCAGCGACTGTGCGATGCCCGAGGGATTGAGGCTGCGGCTGCGCTTGGCGGCTTCGGCGAACACCCGGGCGGTGATGTAGCCCTCCATGTGGAAGGTGGTGTAGTCCGTCAGCGTGGGATGCACCTTGCGCATCGCGGCGCGGAAATCGCGCTGCAGCGGGAGCGTCGCGCCCATGGGGTTGGGGAAGGTCTGGGACAGGCCCACGCCGCGCGCGCCGTTGCCCGCGAATTTCATCAGCGCCGGTGCGGGCAGGTAGGACAGGCTGAAGATCTGCTGCGAGACCCCCGCCGCCCGCAGCGCGGCAATGGCCTCGCCCGAGAACTTGGGCGCGCCCACCACCAGGGCCGACTGCGGGTTGGCGGCGGCCAGGGTCTTTGCCGCCTGCGCGAGCGCCGCGGCGTCGGTGGCGGACTGCGCCTCCACGATCTCGATGCCGCCCAGCTCTGCCGCCGCGCTGCGCGCCGAGGCCAGGCCCGAGGAGCCGATCGGGATGTTCTGGTGCAGCACCCCCATGGAGCGGATGCTCAGCGTGCGCGCGTGCGTCACGATCTTGTGGATCTGCTGCTCGTCGCCCGCGCGGATGTGGAACAGCTTGGGGTGCCCCGGCGAGCGCAGCACGCTGGCGCCCGGCACCGCGTTGAGGATCACGATGTCGGTGGTGTCCAGCAGTTTGCTGTCGAGCAGGCCCTTGAGGGTGGCGGAGCCCAGCGGCGTCAGCAGCGCCACCGGCTTTTGCGCCATCACCGTGCCCAGCTGCTGGCGGAAACCGTCGAAGGTGTAGGTGTCGTCCAGCTTGACGAGCGAGATGCGCCGGCCCTGGACGCCGCCGCGGCCGTTGATCTCGTCCAGCGCGGCGGTGATGCCTTCGTTGAGCTCCTTCGGGTCCGGCGCGGGCAGCACGGTGAACGGCCCGATCTGCGCCACCACGATGTCGCCGCTGTCCTGGGGCAGGCCGGTGACGGGCAGGAGGGCGGCGGCCAGGGCGGCCATCAGGTTGCGACGGATCATGGTGAATGCGGCGTAGAGGGGATGACCCGCATTCTGGCGGGCCGGGCCGCCCGTTCGGCGGCGCATGGGGGCCGCGCGTCGCGCGGACGGGTCAGCGTGCCGGCTTGCCCAGCAGGGCGTCCTTGAGCAGGTGGTCGGCCGGTTTGGGGCCCAGCCAGATGCGCAGCAGGGCGTCGTAGAACTCGGGTTCCTTGAACGGCTCGCCCTCCACCTTGCCCTTGATGGTGAGCACGGCGCCGGTGCCGGGCACCCAGTCCACCAGGAAGTTGTCGCCGGCCTGCAGCTTCTTGTGGTCGCTGAACACCTGGCTCATGCGCAGCACACCCGGGATGAGCTTGGAGAAGGCGCTGCGGTCCATGTTGTCTTCCATGCCGCGCGAGAATAGCTTGCCCAGCTCGGCCGAGTCGATGTCGCGCAGCATGGTGATGCTGATGCGCTTGGGGCCCTTGGTCGCGAGCACGGCCTCGGGGGTGCTCGCCTTCTCCCCGAGGTACAGGCCGGCGGTGTAGACCTTGAACACCGCCTTGTAGCGGATGCCGGCGCCATTGAGCACCAGCGGGCTGCCGGCCACGGTGGCGCGGTCTTCGAGCTTCACGCCGGCGAGGTCGACGGTGGCGGCCTGCGCCGCCCCCATGCCGAGCAGGGCAAAGACCAGGGCGAGGGTGGGCATCAACGGTGTTTTCATGGGGTGTGTCCGGATGGGCGAGGGCGATGGCGCGTAAAAAAACGAACACCCGTTCGTTTCGCCAGGATTGTCCTTGCCGAGCCTGCGCCGGACATCAGGGTTTGGCCGTAGAACCAAAGCTTGGGCGCGTGATGTGGGACACGGTCATGGCGCTTTGCTACACTGCGCCTTCCATGTTCAACCCACGCACATCCTTTTCAGGTGGTCTGCCGAGCCGCAATGGCCGGGGAGCCTGGCCCTGGCGCAAGCCAGCGTAAACGTGCACCTTCCCCCGGGGTTTGCACAGTCCGCGCGCGTTCCACGCCGCCACTGTCACCCCACCCCGAACCCGGCGGATGTTTCCCCGGATGGCATGGACCCCAGCCCCACCCGATGCGTCGACGATGACCCGGCGTGTGGCCGATGGAAAGAACGAACATGATCACGGAACTCGAATTCAAGAGCCTGGCCCAGCAGGGCTACAACCGCATCCCGCTGATGGCCGAGGCCTTCGCCGACCTCGAAACCCCGCTCTCGCTCTACCTCAAACTCGCGCACGGGCGCGGTGACGGCAGACACAGCTTCCTGCTCGAATCGGTGGTGGGCGGTGAGCGCTTCGGGCGCTACAGCTTCATCGGCCTGCCCGCGCGCACCCTGCTGCGCGCCAGCGGCTTCGGCACCGAGGCCAAGACCGAGGTGGTGCGCGACGGCGCTGTCATCGAGACCGCGCACGGCAACCCGCTGGACTTCATCGCCGCTTACCAGAAGCGCTTCAAGGTCGCTCTGCGCCCCGGTCTGCCGCGCTTCTGCGGCGGCCTGGCCGGCTACTTCGGCTACGACGCGGTGCGCCACGTCGAGAAGAAGCTGGAGAACAGCTGCCCGCCCGACACCCTGGGCTGCCCCGACATCCTGCTGCTGCAGTGCGAAGAACTGGCGGTGATCGACAACCTCTCGGGCAAGCTCTACCTCATTGTCTACGCCGATCCGGCCCAGCCCGAGGCCTACGCCAACGCCAAGAAGCGGCTGCGCGAGCTGCGCGAGGCGTTGAAATACTCGGTGAGCGCGCCGGTGGTCAAGCCCAGCCAGAGCTACCCGGCCGAGCGCGACTTCGCCAAGGCCGACTACCTTGCGGCGGTCGAGCGCGCCAAGGAGCTCATCGCCGCCGGTGACTTCATGCAGGTGCAGGTGGGCCAGCGCATCAAGAAGCGCTACACCGAGTCGCCGCTGAGCCTGTACCGCGCGCTGCGCTCGCTCAACCCGTCTCCCTATATGTATTACTACCACTTCGGGGATTTCCACGTGGTGGGGGCTTCGCCGGAAATCCTGGTGCGCCAGGAGCACACGCCCGAGGGCCAGAAGATCACCATCCGTCCGTTGGCCGGCACGCGCCCGCGCGGCGCCACGCCCGAGCAGGACAAGGCCACCGAGACCGAGTTGGTCAACGACCCCAAGGAACGCGCCGAACACGTGATGCTGATCGACCTGGCGCGCAACGACATCGGCCGCATCGCCAGGACCGGCACCGTGAAGGTGACCGAGGCCTTCGCGGTGGAGCGCTACAGCCACGTGATGCACATCGTGAGCAACGTCGAGGGCATCCTGGTGGAGGGTCCGGACGGCCAGCCCGTGGGCAGCATGGACGTGCTCAAGGCCACCTTCCCGGCCGGCACGCTCACCGGCGCGCCCAAGGTACATGCCATGGAACTGATCGACCAGCTCGAGCCGACCAAGCGCGGCATCTACGGCGGCGCCTGCGGCTACCTGAGTTACGCCGGCGACATGGACGTGGCCATCGCGATCCGCACCGGCATCATCAAGGACCAGACGCTCTACGTGCAGGCCGCGGCCGGCGTGGTGGCCGACTCGGTGCCCGAGATGGAGTGGAGGGAAACCGAACACAAGGCGCGCGCGCTGCTGCGCGCCGCCGAACTGGTCGAGGAGGGCCTGGAATGAAGCCGATCCGCTTGCTCATGGTCGACAACTACGACTCGTTCACCTACAACATCGTGCAGTACTTCGGCGAACTCGGTGCGGAGGTCAGCGTGTTCCGCAACGACGAGATCACGCTGGAGGAGATCGATGCGCGCCTGGCCGCCGGGCAACTGGATCGCCTGGTGATTTCGCCAGGGCCGTGTTCGCCCGCCGAGGCCGGCATTTCGGTCGCGGCGATCCAGCACTTCGCGGGCAAGCTGCCCATCCTCGGTGTGTGCCTGGGGCACCAGAGCATCGGCGCGGCCTTCGGCGGCAAGATCGTTCGCGCGCAGGAGCTGATGCACGGCAAGACCTCGCCGATCACCACCACGCGCCAGGGCGTGTTCGCGAACCTGCCCGAGCAGTTCACCGTGAACCGCTACCACTCGCTGGCCATCGAGCGCGCGAGCTGCCCCGATTGCCTCGAGGTGACGGCCTGGACGCCGGATGGCGAGATCATGGGCGTGAAGCACAAGACACTGGCCATCGAAGGCGTGCAGTTCCACCCCGAGAGCATTCTCACCGAGCACGGCCACGCCATGCTCAAGAACTTCCTGGAGCAGGCATGAACACCACCGTCGACTTGCGCAGCGACACCGTCACCCAACCCACCGCCGCCATGCGCGAGGCCATGATGGCCGCGCCCCTGGGCGACGACGTGTTCGGCGACGACCCCTCGGTGCAGGCGTTGCAGGAGCGCATCGCCGCCATCACCGGCAAGCAGGCCGCGCTCTTCATGCCCAGCGGCACGCAGAGCAACCTGTGCGCGATGCTGGCGCACTGCGAGCGCGGCGACGAGTATCTGGTGGGCCAGAACGCCCACACCTACCGCTACGAAGGTGGTGGCGCGGCGGTGCTGGGCAGCATCCAGCCGCAGCCGCTGGCGCAGAACGCCAGCGGGCAGATGCAGCTGGCCGACATCGCCGCCGCCATCAAGCCCGACGACCCGCACTTCGCCCGCACGCGCCTGCTGTGCCTGGAGAACACCTGGAACGGCCACCCCATGCCGGCCGACTACCTCGACGGCGCCACGGCGTTGGCGCGCGAGCACGGGCTGGCAGTGCACCTGGATGGCGCGCGCGTGTTCAACGCGGCGGTGGCGGCCGGTGGTGACCCTCGCCTCGGCGCAGGACCGCTCCAAGCCGAGGCAGCCCCCTCGGGGGGCGGCGACCCACACGCAGTGGGGGAGCGTGGGGGCGACCCTTACCAGGCGGTGCGCGGCATCGTCGACCGCTTCGACAGCGTGTCGGTCTGCTTCAGCAAGGGCCTGGGCGCGCCCGTGGGTTCGGCCCTGTGCGGCTCGGAAGACCTGATCCGCCGCGCGCTGCGCTGGCGCAAGATGCTGGGCGGCGGGCTGCGCCAGTCGGGCCTGCTGGCGGCCGCCGCGCACCACGCGCTGGACCACCACGTGCGCCGCCTGGCCGACGACCATGCGCTCGCGTTGCGCCTGGCCCAGGGCCTGGCCGGCATCGAGGGCTTGAGCGTGCGCTCCGCGCAGACCAACATCGTGTTCGTCGATGTGGCCGGCGGGCGTGGGCCCGACCTGCTGGCCCACCTCGCGAAGGATGGCGTGCTCGCCACCGGCCTGATCGGGCTGCGTTTCGTGACACACCTCGACGTGGACACGGCCGGCATCGACCGCGCGATCGCCAGCACCCGGGCCTTCTTCGCGCAGGGCGGCACCGCGCCCGCCGCGCGCGCCGCCGGCACCGCCGTCTACTGAGCCGGAGTGCCCCATGCCCGATTGGCCGCAACTCCTGCTTTTCATCGTGGCCGGCTGGCTGCTCAACCTCACGCCCGGCCCGGACGTGCTCTACATCGTGAGCAACTCGCTGCGCGGCGGCGTGCGCGCCGGCATGGTGGCCGCGCTCGGCATCTTCGCGGGCTGCTTCGTGCATGTGGCGATCGCCACCGTCGGCCTGGGGGCCTTGCTGGCGGCCTCGGCCATGGCGTTCACGGTCGTCAAGTTCGTCGGCGCGGCCTACCTGCTGTGGATGGGCGTGCGCCTGCTGCGCGCGTCCACCCCGGACTGGGCGCCCGACGCCGCCCCCGCCGAGCCGGACCTGGGCCGCGTGTTCCGCCGCGGCTTCCTCACCAACGTGCTCAACCCCAAGGTGGCGCTGTTCTTCCTGGCCTTCCTGCCGCAGTTCATCGCGCCCGACGCCAGCCACAAGACCCTGGCCTTCCTGGCCCTGGGCATGCTGTTCAGCTTCAATGCCCTGCCCGTGACCCTGGGCTACGCCTGGCTCGCGGCCTGGGCCGCGAACCGCGTGCAATTGGTGCGCCGCGCCATGCACTGGCTCGACCGCGCCGCCGGCGTGCTCTTCATCGGCTTCGGCCTGAAACTGGCCTTGACCGACCATCCCGCCCCGTAAAGAGACCCTTGGAGACCTTCATGTCACCCACCTCCGCACACAAGATCACCCCGCAGGAAGCGCTGCAGCGCACCATCGAGCACCGCGAGATCTTCCACGACGAGATGCTGCACCTCATGCGCCTGATCATGAGCGGCGAGATGTCGCCGGTCATGATGGCCGCCTTCATCACCGGCCTGCGCGTGAAGAAGGAAACCATCGGTGAGATCACCGCCGCCGCGCAGGTGATGCGCGAGTTCTCCACCAAGGTGTACGTGGCCGACAAGACCCACCTGGTCGACATCGTGGGCACCGGCGGCGACGGCTCGCACACCTTCAACATCTCCACCTGTTCCATGTTCGTGGCCGCCGCGGCCGGCGCGCGCGTGAGCAAACACGGTGGGCGCAGTGTCTCGAGCAAGAGTGGCAGCGCCGACGTGCTGGAGAGCCTGGGCGTCAACATCAACCTGCCGCCCGAGGCCATCGCGCGCTGCATCGAACAGGTCGGCGTGGGCTTCATGTTCGCGCCCAACCATCATCCCGCCATGAAGAACGTGGCCCCGGTGCGGCGCGAGCTCGGCATCAAGACCATCTTCAACATCCTGGGGCCGCTGACCAACCCGGCCTCGGCCCCCAACATCCTCATGGGCGTGTTCCACCCTGATCTGGTGGGCATCCAGGTGCGCGCGCTGCAGCGCCTGGGCGCCGAACACGCCGTGGTGGTGTACGGGCGCGACGGCATGGACGAGGTCTCGCTCGGCGCCGCCACGCTGGTCGGCGAACTCAAGAACGGCGAGATCACCGAATACGAAATCCACCCCGAGGACTTCGGCATGACCATGGCCAGCAGCCGCGCGCTGCGGGTGGAAACGCCCGAGGCCTCGCGCCAGATGCTGACGGGGGTGCTCGAAGGCCGCGACGACCCGGCCTTCAAGGCTGCCAGCGAGATCGTGGCGCTCAACGCCGGTGTGGCGCTGTACGCGGCCAACGTGGTCGCCGACATGGGCGAAGGCATCGCGCTGGCGCGGCGCACGCTCGCCGCCGGCGCGGCGCTGGCCAAACTCGAACAACTCAAGGCCTTCGTGGCCTGATCTGGAACACCATCATGAGCGACATCTTGCAGAAGATCGTGGCCGTCAAGCACGAGGAAATCGCCGCCGCCCAGCGCAAGAAGCCGCTGGATGCGGTGCGCTTCGACGCCGAGAGCCGCGTGCTCACGCGCGATTTCGAGGGCGCGCTGCGCGCCAAGATCGCCGCCAGCCAGGCGGCCGTGATCGCCGAGGTCAAGAAGGCCAGCCCGAGCAAGGGCGTGTTGCGCGAAGACTTCATTCCCGCCGACATCGCGCAAAGCTACGCCGAAGGCGATGGCCAGGTGAGCGCGGCCTGCCTGTCGGTGCTGACCGACCGCCAGTTCTTCCAAGGCAGCCCCGATTTCCTCAAGCAGGCCCGCGCCAGCTGCGACCTGCCCGTGCTGCGCAAGGACTTCATGGTCGATCCCTACCAGGTGTACGAAGCCCGTGCCATGGGCGCCGACGCCATCCTGCTGATTGCCGCCTGCCTGGACGACGCCCGCATGGCCGAGCTCGAGGCCGTGGCCCAGGGTCTGAACATGGCCGTGCTGGTCGAGGTGCACGACCGCGCCGAACTGGAGCGCGCGCTGCGGCTCAAGACCCGCCTGGTCGGCATCAACAACCGCAACCTGCGCACCTTCGAGGTGACGCTGCGGACCACGCTGGATATGCTGCCCGATGTGCCGGCCGACCGCCTGCTGATCACCGAATCGGGCATCCTGGGCCGCGCCGACGTGCAGACCATGCGCGCGGCGGGCGTCAACGCCTTCCTGGTGGGCGAGGCCTTCATGCGCGCGCCCGAGCCCGGGCTGGCGCTGGCCGAGCTGTTCGCCTGAGGTGGCGATGCAAGCCGGTTTCGACTGGGGCGGGCCCGCGGTGGCCCCCCATCTGCTGTCGGCCCAGCCGGCCGACTGGCCGGTGCAGCCGGGTTGGGCCGGCCTGGTGGACCATTTCTGGGCCTCGTCCCCGGGGCGCGGGTTGCAGGACTTCCTGGCCGAGCGGCTGGCGCAGGGGGCGGTGGTCTACCCGCCCAGGCCGCTGCGGGCCCTTGAACTCAGTGCCCCTGAGGCGGTTCGCGTGGTCATCCTGGGCCAGGACCCGTACCACGGCCCCGGACAGGCTGAAGGGTTGGCCTTTTCCGTGGCGCCCGGCGTCAAGATCCCGCCCAGCCTGCGCAACATGTTCCAGGAGCTGCAGCGCGATCTGAGCACGCCTGTGCCAGCCGATGGCTCGCTGGTGCGCTGGGCCCGGCAGGGTGTCCTGCTGCTCAACACCGGCCTGACGGTGGAGGACGGTCAGCCCGCCAGCCATGCCGGCCGGGGCTGGGAAGCCTTGACCGACGCCGTCATCCAGCACTGCGGCCACACCGGCGACCCGAAGGTGTTCCTGCTCTGGGGCGCCCATGCCCAGAAAAAGACGCCTTTGATCGACGCCCGGCGCCATCTCGTGCTCAGCGCCAACCACCCGTCGCCGCTGTCGGCCCGGCGCGGCCCCGTACCGTTCGTCGGCTGCGGCCATTTCGGGCAGGCCAACGCCTGGCTGGCCGGGCAGGGCCGGGCGCCGATCGACTGGTGACGGAATGGGCAGCGGGGAGCGGGCGCCAAGTGCCACAAATCCATGGCATAATCGCGGGCTGCGCTATGGAGGGGTGGCCGAGTGGTTAAAGGCAGCAGACTGTAAATCTGCCCGCTTACGCGTACGCTGGTTCGAATCCAGCCTCCTCCACCAGCGATCGATGTGACGTGTTAGCAAATGGGATGTTTCGCCCAGAGGGTCGGTGCCGTGTGGTGCCGGTTAGGTCAGGCGGGAGTAGTTCAATGGTAGAACCCCAGCCTTCCAAGCTGATGACGCGGGTTCGATTCCCGTCTCCCGCTCCATGTCCCGTCGGTGGTTGGATGTGTTTTTGACAGGCGTTTGAGTTTTCAGGGGTGTCCGGTCCGCCGGGTGCCTTTGCCCATGTGGCTCAGTGGTAGAGCACTCCCTTGGTAAGGGAGAGGTCGCGGGTCCGATTCCCGCCATGGGCACCAGTGATATTCCTGCATTGTTCTGGTGTTTCGGCAATTTTGATTTTGGAGCTGAAAAATGGCAAAAGAGAAATTTGAGCGGACCAAGCCGCACGTGAACGTGGGCACGATTGGTCACGTGGACCATGGCAAGACGACGCTGACGGCGGCGATCACGACGGTGCTGGCGGCCAAGTTCGGCG
>Ga0247823_10000405_pt1 | contig 37205 bp, 32 predicted proteins | sample 13C_PalmiticAcid_2_FD_192426 | JGI IMG/M metagenome (GOLD analysis project Ga0247823, IMG submission 192426) | Soil microbial communities from agricultural site in Penn Yan, New York, United States - 13C_PalmiticAcid_Day30 | ecosystem: Environmental > Terrestrial > Soil > Agricultural land...
CTGGGCACCGCGGACGTGATCGCGACCAGCGCCGCCGCCGTGGTGGTGTCCCTGGCGATGAGTGTGGACGCCGCGCACGTCCTGCCAGCCGGAACCAGAGTGCAGCCCGTGGTGGTCGCCGCGGGCGCGGCGGCCGGATTCCTGCCGTGGCGGGCGGCCGCGGCAGTCGTCACGGGCCTGGGTGGGCTGTATTGCCTGGCCTTCCTCGACGCGGACGGTATGCCCTACGCGGTGATCGGCCAGTGGCCGATGCTGGCGACCGCGGTCGCCGCGGGTGTGGTCGCGCCGCTGATGCGGGCCGCGGGCAACGCGGCGGACAGTTCCCAGCGGGCGACCGAGCAGGCCATGGCGGAGGCCGCCGCCGCGGAAGGCAGGCGCGGCGCGCACCGCGAGTTCCAACGCACCCTCCACGACCATGTGAGCGGCGCGCTGCGGGCGCTCGCCACCGGTGGCCTCGCCGTGGCGCAGGTGCGCGCGGCGTGCGGGCGGGCGGTGGACGCGCTCCGCACGGCGCCGCGCCCGATCGACGGCGGCACGATCGAGTTGGCCGCGGCGCTGGTCGAGCAGGCGTCGGCGACCCGGACCCCGGTCGAACTCGATCTTGACCACACGGTCGCCGCGCCCGCGTCCGTCGCCCACGCACTGGCCCAGGCCGCGGGTGAGCTGCTGCGCAACGTCGACAACCACGCGGGCGCCTCAGTCGCCAAGGTGGTGTTGCGCCGCCATGACGATGGACTCGAACTGACCGTGCGCGACGACGGCCGTGGACTGCGCGCCCCCGTCGATGAGCGCTCGGTCGGCCTACGCCGGTCGGTGGTGGAACGGGTGCAGGAGATCGGCGGCACCGTGGAGATCATCAGCCGCCCGGGTGCGGGCGTGATGGCGGTCCTGCGCTGGGCGCCCGGCACGTCCGGGCAGCGGGCGGCGAAGTGGCCGAGGGCCGAGCTGCTGACCCTCGCGGTCGGCGACATCCGCAGGCACCTGGCGACGGTGAACGCGCCCTTCCTCATCGGCAACACGGCGATGAGCCTGGTGTACGCCGGGTACAGCGTGGGCACCGCCGCTCTCGTCGGCTGGAACCTGCTGCTGGTCGGGCTGACGCTGGCGCTGATCGCCAAGGCCCACCACGGCGTCAGCCGGTCGACCAGCATGATCGTCGGCGCCGCGGCCGTCGCCTGGGCCGCGGTGGCGATGCCATTGATGGCGCCGGACAGTATCTCCAGCTACGCGTCGTGGCCGGTGGGCGCGGTCACCCCGGTGTTCGTGGTCCTCGCGACGGTCCGCCCGGCTTGGGAACCGGTCGTCGCCCACCTCGCCGAGGTCTCGGTGATCTTCATCTTGATCGGCGTCGGCGCGCTGTCCACGCCGTCGGTCGCGACGCTGCTGCCCGCGCTGCTGTCCCCGCTCTTCGGGCTCGCGATGGGCATCGCCATCGGCCGCACGATCGCCGGACTCGGCGCCGTCGTCCGGCGGGAACGTGGTGCGCGACAGGACATCCTGACCACCCAGGCCAGGCGTGAAGGCCAAGCCGCGGTACACCGTCGGCGCATGGCCGAGATCGGCGGCGAGGTCGAGCCGTTCCTGCTGGCCGTCGCCGACGGCGCGCACTCACCGCTGGACAGCGACGTGCGGCTGCGCGCGGAGGCCCTTGACCAAGCCGCCCGCGACGAACTGCGGCTGCCCGGCGTGCTGGACGCCGCGGCCCGCGGACTCCTGGCCGCCGCTCGGGCGGAGGGCTGCCAGGTCGCCTTCCACGCCGACTCCGACGCGGTGGAGATCCCGCGCCCCGCGGCCACGATGATCCGCTCGGCGCTGCGGCATCCCCCGCCGGACCGGCTGACGCTGAGCGTCTACCCCCAGGGCGAAGCGATCACCATCGTGCTGGTGACCGGTCCAGGCGACCCGGAGCGAACCCGGCGGCTGCTGACCGATGTCGCCGACTTCGTACCCGTCGTCGACGAGTCGCCGGAGGAGACCGTCATCGAGATCCGGTGCGCGGCACGTCCCGCAGGCTGAGTTGGTGTCCGGTCAGGAACGCGGCCTGCGGGGCTGGACGTTCTTCTCCTTGGTCCGCTCCGCTTCCCTGCGCACCTCGGCCTGGGTGTCGCGCTCCCGGTGCAGCCAGTCCGGGCCCTCCGCCTTCAGCGCGTCGACCTCCTCGGTGGTCAGCGCCTCGGTGACGCCGCCGCGGGCGAGGCCGCCGATGGAGATGCCGAGCTTGGCGGCGATGACGCCGCGCGGGTGGGGACCGTTGCGGCGCAGGTCGCGCAGCCAGACAGGCGGGTCGGCCTGCAGCGCGTTCAGTTCGTCGCGGGAGACGACACCCTCCTGGAACTCCGCGGGGGTGGCTTCGAGGTACACGCCCAGCTTCTTGGCCGCCGTCGCGGGCTTCATCGTCTGGGGGGTCTTCTGCGACTTCATGGCGTCCAGCGTAACGGGCGTGTGCGCTAACTCCGTTCACGCCCGGTAATCTGCCCTCGTGACAGGCCCGGACGCACCCGAATCGTTCCGTCTCGCGTACGTCCCCGGGGTCATCCCCGGCAAGTGGGTGCGGGTCTGGAACGACCGGTTCCCCGCTGACCCGCTGACGCTCGTGCAGGCCCTCGCCGCCGACGCCCCCGGACTGGTGCGCGACGGCGGTGTCGACGCGGCACTGCTCCGGCTGCCGAGAGACCGGGCCGGGCTGCACGCGATCCCGCTCTACACCGAGACGACGGTCGTGGTGTTCCCGAAGGACCATCTCCTGGCCGCGGCCGACGAGGTCGCCGCCGAGGACCTGGCCGACAGCGTGCTGCTGCATCCGCTGGACGACACCCTCGACTGGGAGCGCCCGCCCGGCCTGGAGGCGTTCGCGCGCCCCGAGACGACCGGGGACGCGATCGAGCTGGTGGCGGCCGGGGTCGGGCTGCTCGTGGTCCCGCAGTCGCTCGCCCGGCTGTACCACCGCAAGGACCTGATCTACCGCCCGATGGTGGACGTACCGGAGTCGCGGGTCGCGTTGTCCTGGCTGGAGGACGAGACGACCGACGCGATCGAGGAGTTCATCGGGATCGTGCGCGGCCGGACCGCGAACAGCACCCGTGGACGCGCGTCCGAGGCCAAGAGCCCGGAGACCAAGACCCCGGAACCGAAGCGCGCCGTAGGAAAGAAGCCTCCGGCGGGCAAGCCGACCGGTGCGGGCAAGCCGCGCCGGACCGGCGCCCCGCAAGGCGGAAAGCGCGGAAAACCTCGCGGCCGCGCCTGATCCGGGGACCCAGAGCGGGCCCCCGGATCAAGAGCGCTACGGGGCCACGCCCATGCCGAAGAAGTGCAGGTTGCTGTTGACCGGCAGGGTCACAGTGTCGACGGTCTTCGCCGGGTCGAGCGTGACCGAGTGGGCGAAGATCTTGTAGCTGTATCCCGTGTCGCCGTACCCGTTCTGGCGGTTGCGGCCGACGCTGGCCGCGACGACCGTCGCCCCGCCCGCGGCGGGCGCGGTCCAGTTCGGGAAGGTGATGGTGCCCGACACGGTCGTGCCGTCGGTGTACTTCACCACGACCGCCCCCGACGGCGCGGTGCCGATGCCAGAGCCGACGACGACCAGCTTGCTGCCCTTGCCGGTCTGCTTGATCACCTGGCCGCGACCCATGACGTTGTTGATCTTGCCGATGCCGGTGGGCCACTTGATGCTCGCGCCGAGCGCGGTGAAGGTGGCACCCGCGGTCAGACCCGCGGCGGCCAGCTTCTCGGCCGAGAAGCTGTTCCCGGTGCCGTCGAAGTCACCCGGCTTGACGTTGGTCTCGCTGGTGATGCCGACGTTGTCGAACGCGGCGGCCAGACTGGCCAGCGGCGTGAGGGTGCCACCGCCGGTCGGCATGTCCGACACCGCCGAGTCCAGACCGGGTCGGGCGGTGCCCCAGTCGCCGCGGGTGAAGTCGGGGACCTCGACCGCGGCGCCGCTCAGGGCAATGGAGTCGACGCTGAGCGGGATCGGCGCGCACCAGGCGGCGGAGTCGTAGACGTCGATGTCGGGGACTAGACCCGAGCGCATGAGCTGGACGGTGCGCCAGGCCATGATGAAGTCCATGCCGCCGTGGCCGCCACCGGAGCCCGCGAGCTTGGCCACCAGCCAGTGCTTGTACTGCTCGCCGTAGGTGCCGAAGTCGCGCCACCCGTGGTCGGTGTGGGCGGGCTCGAAGTAGACCCGGGATCCCGAGGCGCTGCCCGAGTAGCCCTCGAAGAGGCCGCGGGTACCCGCGACGCTGTTGATCCGGCTGTACGGCCGCGGTGTGCTGACGTCGTGCTCGGTGCGGATGTTGTGGCCGTTGGCGGTCCCGATATGGCAGGTGACCAGGTCGCCGTTGATGTAGGTCTCGTTCCAGGACCGGTGGCCCTGGGGCACGAACCGCTGCCGGTAGTCGGCAAGGCCGCGCGCGGCCGTCGACGTGGCGCTGACCGTGGTGTAGCGGTCGCCGCGGTTGATGTTCATCGCCGCGGAGACCGGCGCGAGGCCGTGCATGTGGTAGAAGCTCGCCTTGCTCCGGGTGTGCCAGAGGCGGCGCCAGTCGTCGGTGTAGTAGCCGTCGTTGAACAGCAGCGCGCGCAGGTCGTGCAGGTACCCGCCGTGCCCGTTGGTGACCTCGCCGAAGACACCCGCCCGCGACATCTTCAGCATCGCCAGCTCGTCCGCGCCGTAGCAGCAGTTCTCCGCGAGCATGAGGTGCTTGCGGGTCCGCTCCGAGGTGTCGACCAGGCTCCACAGCTCGGTCAGCGACGTGGCGATCGGCAGTTCCACCGCCACGTGCTTGCCTGCCAGCATCGCGTCGCGGGCCTGGACGTAGTGGAACTCCCACGGCGTCGCGATGTAGACGAGGTCGATGTCGGCTTGATCCAGCAGGGCCTGGTACGACACGTCCGTCCCGCCGTGGACGGCAGGCCGCGGCCTGCCCGCGGCGACCAGTTGGTCGGCGACGTTCTGCGCGCGGTCGCGGCGGATGTCGCAGACCGCGGTTACCACACATCCCGGCACCCGCGCCCACTCACCCGACATGCCGCCGCCGCGGTTGCCCAGGCCGATCAGACCCACCCGGACGACGGAGTGCGCGGCGAAGGGGACATCGATCATCGACGTCTGCCCGGTCTGCCGGGGCGGCGGGGCCGCGGCGGCGGCGGCCATGGCGACGGGCGCGGCGCCGCCCATACCTAACACGACACCGCCTGCGAGAGCTCCGCCGAACAGCGAGCGGCGGGAGATTTCAGCCATTAGGGCTCCTTCGAACACGGGCAGCGACGGGCGGGTGCAGATCCGGCCCGACGAGCAGGGTGCAGGACATGCGCGTCGTGCGACCAACAAAGGTCAGACTGCACGGTTGGTGCGCGTTCCAACCGAGAAGCTTGCGCGAACATGCACATAATTAGTCAGGTTTATGCACAGGTCAACACCCAGAACTCACCCTCGCGCACAGCATTAGACCATTAGGGCCATAGCACTTTCCTGGCGTCAGCCGGTGCGACGCAGACGTTCGGCCAGCCAGGCCAGTGACATTGGGTAGCGGTAGTCGATCGCGGCGTGTCCGGCGGCGAAAAGCTCAAAGCGGACATTCCCGTCGGCGACGCCGATCTTCGCCAGCTCGGCCCGGAATGCCTGGGCACCCAGATCGAGGTACCACTCGTCGCTCGTGCCCGCGTCGATCCAGATCGAGTGCAGCGAGCGCAGCGCGTCGGCGTGGCCGGGGACCATGCGCACCGGGTCCCAGGCCAGCCAGCGGGCCCACTGCTCCTGGCGCAGGACGCCGGTCGCCGGATCGAACGGGAGGATCGGTTTGCCGTCGGCGTCCGGGGAGAAGCAGGACGACAGGCACATCATCTCGATCAGCACCCCGTCCTCCGGCTTGGTGAACGCCGGGCGGGACTTGAAGTCGGCGTGCCACTCGTCGATGTCATGGTCGTAGTCGCGCAGCGCGCGGGCGGCCTTGGCGAAGTCCGGGATGTAGCTCAGCTCGTAGAGCGTGTCCCCGGCGTGGGTGGCCAACGCGCCGAAGACGTCCGGACGCAGCATCGGGGTGATCATCGCGCCGAAGCCGCCGGAGGACTTGCCCGCGACAGCGCGCGAATCACGGTCCGGGATGGTGCGATAGTGCTCGTCCACCCACGGCACGACCTCGTCGCACAAGTAGGAGTGGTACTGGCCGGTGCCAGGAGAGTCGACGAACTGGGAGCCGCCCAGCGCGGTCCACGCGTCGACGTACACCACGACGCAGCCGGGCACGCCCCCGGCGAACGCCGCGTCGGCGGTCTCGATGAACGGCTGCCGGAACGGGGTCCGGTTCGCCCACATCGACACCGACCCGGTGTAGCCCTGGATGACGTAGACGGCGGGGTACCTGGCGGCGGTGTCGAGGTCGTAGCCGGGCGGGACATACACCCACAGCGGCCGCTCGTGCGGGTCTCCCAACGGGTTGTCGCGCAGCAGATCAGAGGTGATGGTTTTGCGGTCGAGGCGACCAGCGAGTTCGACGTCCCATGGCAGCATGCCGCAAGTCAACCAGCCCTCGGTGGGGAATTCACGTCACCGAAACCAGCGCGGGCGGAAACCGTCCTATGGTGGGGACATCCTCAACGAGATCGATCCCTTCATCGGCACGGCCGCCACTTCACTGCCGACCGCGCAGGGGTTGGCGGCGACTTGGTGGTCGCCGAAACCGCAGGTCGGCAACACCCATCCCGGCGCGACATCGCCGCTGGGCATGGTGTCCGCGTGCGCGTACTCAGGCGCCTACCCGACCGGCTACGGCCGATACACCAAGAACACGGAGGGACTGCCGGAGGAGATGTTCGACCAGCTGCAGGCCTCCGGGTTCACCCACTTCCAGCAGTCCGGCACCGGCGCCATCCGCAAGTACTACAACTACGTGCGGGTGACACCGATGGTGCAGCCGCTGGACGAGTTGGGCCGGTCATGGCCGCTGGGCGACGAGGTCGCCGAAGCCGGGTACTACGCGGCCACGCTCGACCCCGGCATCCGGTGCGAGATCACCGTCGGGGCCAAGGTCGCCGTGCACCGCTACACCTTCCCCGAGTCCCGCAGCGCCCGCGTCGTGGTCGACCTGTCCTGCGGCGGCCTGGCCATCGACCACGGGCGCACGGTGCCGCTGCGGGCGCACGTCGAGAGCATCGGCCACGGTCGGGCCCAGGGCACGGTGGTGGTCGAGGGTGTGCCGCTGTCGGTGTACATCGAGGTCGAGAGCCCGGGCTGGCGGCAGATGCTGTGGCACGACCGCAGGCTGATCGAGGGCGGCACCCGGCTGGACTTCGACCGCATCCGGCAGACCACGCTGCGCCCGTTCGGCCTGCTGTTCATGGGCCCGGCGCGGGCCGGGCAGAGCGTCGAGGTGCGGATCGGGTTCTCGCTGCGCGGCTGCGAACAGGCGCGGGAGAACCTGTACCGCGAGTGCGGCCAGGAGGAACTCGCGTTCGACGCGACCAGGGAGCGGACCCAGCAGCGGTGGCGCGACCACCTCGGCCGGATCGAGGTCAACGGCGGGTCACCGGCCCGGCGGCAGGTGTTCGCCACCTCCCTCTACCACTCGCTGATCAAGCCGTGCTTCGCCGACGACGAGAGTCCGTTCTGGCCGACGTCCGGACCGTTCGCGTTCGACGTCTGCACGATGTGGGACATCTACAAGACCGAGCTGCCGCTGCTCATGGCGATCTGCCCGGACCGGGCGGTCGACCTGCTCGAGTCGCTCATCCGGGTGTGCGAGGAGGAGGGCAACTTCCCGATCGGCTACCGGATGGCGCGCGGCGCGGACCGGTTCTTCCGGCAGGCGAGCACGCTGGCCCACACCGCCCTGGCCGACGCGCACGCGCTGGGCCTCGGTGACCTGGACTGGAACTGGGCGCTGGTGCACATGGTCGACGACCTGCGCCGGATGTACGGCGAGGACTTCTACGAGCACGGCGTAGTGCACCCGATCTCACACACACTCGACCTCGCCTACGCCTATCACTGCACCTCCGGTGTCGCGCGGGCGATGGGCGACCGTCCGCTGGCCGAGGACCTGGTGGCGCGGAGTCGCCTGTGGGCCAACGCGTTCGACCCGGCCACCGGGCTGCTGCTGGACTCCTCGTTCTACGAGGGGGGCAAGTGGAACTACTCGTTCCGGCTGCTGCACGACATGGCGGGACGGATCGGGTTGGCGGGCGGTGACGACGCGTTCGTCGGCATGCTGGACGCGTTCTTCGGCTACGGCGCCGAGCCGGTGACGCAGCCAGGCAAGGGGCCGGCCCCGGCGGAGATGGCCGCGGGCTACGCCCTGAACCGGTTCGAGGGACTCAACAACGAACCGGACATGGAAGCGCCGTGGTCCTACCACTACGCGGGCAGGCCGGACCGCACCGCGGAGATCGTGCACGCGGCGCTGACCTGGCAGTTCGGCACCGGACCCGGTGGGCTACCGGGCAACGACGACTCCGGCGGGCTCAGCTCCTGGTACGTGTGGGCCTCCCTCGGGCTGTTCCCGGTCGCCGGGCAGAGCCTGTTCCTGGTCAACGCGCCCGCCTTCGAGTCGGCCGCCATCCAGCTCGGGGACCGCGAGTTCGTCATCGAGACCAGCGGCCACAAGGACACCCCGATCAGCGCCGACGGCGTGGACCGGGTGCCTGCGCCCAACTACGTGCAATCGGCGCGGCTCAACGGAAAGGCTCTGGATGTGACACACCTGAGCGCGGTCGATCTCCACGCGGGCGGCACGCTGCACCTCGAACTAGGCCGGGAACCATCTGAGTGGGGGCGCAAGATCCGCCCGCCGTCGCTGTCGGACCCGTCCGGCATGGGAGCCAGGCCATGAGCAGGCGCCTGGTCATCGTCGTCCGGGCCGACCCGGTGATCTGCGGCCATTCCGGCGAGGCTCGCAACCTCGCCGAGGCGGCGCTGACCAGAGGCTTCACCGACGTACGGCTGCTGACCTGGCCGATACCCGCCCTGCAGGCGGCGGGGCTGCCACTCAAGCCGCTCGACCGGATTCTGCCGTATAGCGCGGGAATCACGGTGGAGCGGCCTGAACCGGTCGGCGACTACCGGGTTCCCGACGGCCGGTACATGACGGGACTGACAGGTCGGCTGGTCGAACTGCTTGCCGAGCCGATCCCGACGACGTGCCTGTCGATGTACCTCGCGCCGCACGACGCGGTGGTGCGCGACGCCGTGGCCGCCGCGCGGGCGGCGGGCTACCGGCCCGACGTCCACACCATGGCAAAGGCGGTCGGTTCGGACGTCACCAACGTGATCCGGTCGTGCCTGCGGGAGGGCAGGCTGGGTGCGGCGGTCGTCCTGTTCACCACGTTCCTCGCCAACGACGAGGTGATCGCGGTGTCGGAGTACACCCGCGACGAGATCGTAGCCAGCGCGGCGGCCGTGGATGCGCACTGTGGGACCGGATTCGCCGCCGAGTGCGCCGACCGGGTCCGGGTCAGCTACCCGCCGATCGACACCTCGGCGTACACCGACCTCGAACCGTCCGATGTGGACGCCGCGCTGCGTCGGCGTGGTCTGGAACGGGACGGGTACGTGTTGTTCCTGTCTCGAGTCACCCAGGCGAAGGGCGTCTTCGACCTGGTGTCGGCCTTCGCCGGGTCCCGGGCGCGCGCACGGGTCAAGCTGGTGGTCGCGGGCACCGGACCCGCGCTGGCCGACGTCAAGGCGCTGGCGGGCGACGACGACCGGATCGTGTTCCTCTCCGACGTCGACGACGAGGAGAAGCCACTGCTGATGCGCGGCTGCGCGGCCTACGCGCTGCCGACCAGGCCGGAGCCGGACTTCGTGGAGACCTTCGGCATCGCGCTCACCGAGAAGATGCTCGCGGGCGGCGGCCCGGTGATCACCACGACCACCGGCGGCACCGGCGAGGCCGTCGGCGACACGGCGATCATCGTCGGCGCCGGGGACGTCGCGGGGATCGGCGCCGCGATCGACCGGGTGGTACTGGACATGTCGGCCGACGAGCGGCGGCTGATGGAGGGCCGGTCCCGCGCGTACGCGATGTCGTTCGACCGGGTACGCGTCTTCGATGACCTGTTCTCACCGCTTTCGTCGGCGCCGAACTGATTCGTCCGCGCGGGCGTGTCCTCAGTGGCCGGTCCGATCGCTGAACGGGCTGGCGCGCCACGCTTTCACGGCGTTGTCCACCAGCCGTTTGGCGGCGTCGATGAAGACGGCGATCTCGGTCAGGACCTCCAGCAGCCGGGCGACCAGTTTGGACACCCGCTGCACGCAGCGCAGGATCTCCAAGGTCACCTGCTCGGTGACCAGACCGGCCAGCAGGCCGCCGCTGCCCAGCAGCTCGATGGTCGCGTTCACCAGAATCCCGACCAGGATCGCGATGATGTCGCGAACCGTCTTGCGAACAGCGGCGACGAGTTCCCCCGCGACGGTGACGATCATCGACATCGTCAGCGCCCCGGAGGACGCGGTGGCGAGGAGCTTGGCCACACCGTGGGCACTGGCCCGGTAGTACTCCGCCGCACGCCCCTGCCAGCTCTGGGTGCCCGGGTCGATCAACGCCTCAAGGTCATGGTGGGCCGACCGCAGTTCCATCCCGACGGTCTGCCAGGTCGCCGCGTAGCCCCTGATCACCTCGGGGTTGCCCGCCAGACCGTCGAGCGCCATCCGCAGCGGGGTCACGTGTTCGAGCATCCAGCCCGCGATGTAGGACGACGCGGTGCCGATCGGGTCGAACGCCGCGGCCAGCACGTCCAGGCTCACACCGGTGGCGCCGACGAGGATGCCGACCCAGTCGCCCTCGGCGATCCCCTTGGCCAGTTGCTCGCCGTCCTCGATGGCTGGGATGCCTTGGAACCAGGCGTCTCCAGGGGCGTCGCCGTCGGGGCCCTTCGTCAGGATCAGGCCGTAGTCGTCGACCGAGAGGTGGCTGCGCTCATCGACGTAGGGGTTGGTCATCGGGGCCTCCTGCGCACCGGGCGCGGTCGCATTCGGTTCAGCTCTTCCCCGGCGTGTTCCAGGAGGAGGGTGTTCGCCTGCTCGACCTCGGCGTACGCCTCGACGGTCAGCGTCAGCTGGTCGGTCATGGCGGCGAGGGACGCGCTGAGTTCCCGCAGGTTGTCGGCCACCGGCGCCTGCACGAGTCCCAGCGCCATCCCGAAGTGCTGACACGTCAAGCCGTAGGCGGCGTCGATGGGACCGATGGAGTTGGCCGAGCCGATCTCCGCGATGGCGCCACCGGCCATGGTGGCCCGGTCCGCCGGGCCCGCGAGGCCGCCGATGTGATCGCTGAGACGGTCCGGGTCGACCGCGAATCCGTCACCCATTGCTCGACCGCCGATCGACCCGCTGCATGATGCCCGCGTCGAACCCATCGTCATCCGGCAGCGCGTGACGACCCGCCGACGGCGCTCGCGGCGAGGCGAGCATGGCCTCCAGCGCGGGCGCGGGAAACTGACCACGCAAACCAGCGACGATGCGTCTGCCAGGTTCGTCGTCACCGACGATCTCGGTGACCGCTTCGCCTACCCGGTCAGCGATCCCGCCCTGCGCGCGGCGCACACAGGCCAGTGCCTCGGCCGCCAGCTGGGTGGGGTTCAGTCTGCGCACCCGGTCGTCGAACACCAGCTGGACAAGCGAGCCCGCCGCGTCGACGGTCGCGCTGACACCGTTGTTCGACGCCTCGGTGACGCGGATCGTGCTGATCCGGTCGTTCACCAGTCCATACCGGCGCACCCGCTCGCTCAACGCGGCCTCGGCCCGAGCCAGTTCCTCTGTCATGTCATCACCCGCGGATACCCTCTCGCCATACGACTCCGGCGAAGGTATCCGCGGGTGATTGACAATTCGTTGCCATAGGCCGCGTCAGCGCCCGAGTTCCACGTTGTCCAGCACACCGAGCGCGTCCGGCACCAGCACCGCGGCCGAGAAATAGGTGCTCACCAGGTAGGAGATCACAGCCTTCTCGTTGACACCCATGAACCGGACATTCAGGCCGGGTTCGAACTCGTCAGGCAGCGCTGGCGGGCGCAGGCCGATGACGCCCTGGTCGTCCTCGCCGACGCGCATGACGAGGATCGAGCTGGTGTTCGTCTCCGTGACCGGGATCTTGTCGCACGGCAGGATGGGCACGCCCCGCCACGCCATGACCGGGCTGCCGTCGACCTCGGCCGTCGTGGGGTAGATGCCGCGCTTGGTGCACTCGCGGCCGAACGCGGCGATGGTGCGTGGGTGGGCCAGGAAGAACCGTGACTTGCGGCGCCTGCACAGCAGTTCGTCGAGGTCGTCCGGGGTCGGCGGGCCGGTGCGGGTGTGCAGCCGGTGCTTGAGGTCGGCGTTGTGCAGCAGGCCGAACTCGCGGTTGTTGACCAGTTCGTGTTCCTGCCGCTCGCGCAGTGCCTCGACGGTCAGCCGAAGCTGCTGCTCGGTCTGGTTCATCGGGTGGTTGTAGAGGTCGGCGACCCGGGAGTGAACCCGCAGGACGGTCTGGGCGACGCTGAGTTCGTACTCCCGCGGCGAGGTCTGGTAGTCCACAAAGGTGCCAGGCAGTTCCGGTTCACCACTGTGGCCCGCGGACAGCTCGATCGCGGCCTCGCCGTGCTTGTTCTGCGACAGCGTCGGCCGGGCGCGCAGCCACTCAAGATGGGCACGCAGCGGATCGGACAGCTCCGCCAAGTCTTGCAAGGCTCGTCGGGACAGCGTCAGGACCGTGCACGCGGTAACGGCGATGACGGTGAAGTCCCACTCACCGCCGGACCCGATGACGTCGTGGTGGCTGACGTGGTCTCCGTCGGCGAGCACCCCCAGGACCACCTTGTCGCCGTACTTGCCGGTGGCCACCTTGTCGGCCTTGCCATGGGCGATCAGGCAGATCCGGTCGATGGGGTCGCCCGACCGGATGACGATGTCGCCGGGGGCGAACTCCTGCTGCGCGAACCGGTCGGCCAGCGCGCCCAGTGTCTCCTCGTCGTCGAGGTCGCGCAGCAGCGACAGCTCACGCAACTCCTGCGGGATCACCCTGACCTGCGCGCCGATGTTGGTGAACTCGACCCGCCCGTCGCCGACGGTGTAGGTCAGGCGCTGGTTGACCCGGTACGCGCCACCCGAGACCTCCACCCACGGCAGCATCCGCAGCAGCCACCGCGGCGAGATGCCCTGCATCTGTGGCTCGGACTTGGTGGTCGTGGCCAGGTTGCGGGCGGCCTTCGTGCTCAGGCTGAGCTGAGCGTGCCCGTTCAGGCTGACATCGGGATCGGTCACGGTCACAACGCATCACACCAATCAGTCGGGTACACCACGGCCGTCGCGATGTGAATAGCCCAGCGAATTCGACTCCATTCACGAATGGCCCTACCGAGCGCCGTCTCGAACATAACGCGACTACTCGACCCGACGCGATACCACGAAAGGGGTAGGCTGATCGGTCACCCTGTCGAGTGACTGGCGGGCACGGAATCCCGATGCTAGCGTCGGATCGTCGCCCAACGGGTTACCGGAATCGCTGGGAGTCATCAGCCGGTAGGGCTTCCTTATCAATTCTCATCGACACCGACAGAATTCGCGAATAGGAGCTGTCAGCCGGTGACCGATATTCTGGACACGGAAACCGCCACCCCCGCCCAGAGCCTCAGTACCGACGCCGCCCGCAAATTGGCGACGACGACCAAGTCGATTCCCCAGATGCAGGGGATCAGTTCCCGCTGGCTGACCCGCACCCTGCCGTGGGTGCAGGCCGCGGGCGGCGCCTACCGGGTCAACCGCCGCCGGACCTTCACCGTCGGCGACGGCCGGGTCGAGTTCGTCACCACCGGCGCCGAGGTCCGGGTGATCCCGGAGGAACTGCGTGAGCTCGCCCCGCTGCGCGGACTCGACGACCCTGACACGCTCGTCGAGCTGGCGAACCGGTTCGAGCAGCGGGAGTACGCCGCCGGTGAGTCCATTGTGGAGGCAGGTGGGCCGGTCGACCGGCTGATCCTCATCGCGCACGGCAAGGTGACCATGGTCGGCGTCGGCCAGTACGGCGACCCGACGACGCTGGGCGTGCTGGCCAATGGCGACCGCCTCGGCGACGGGATTCTCTCGACAGCGGAGTCCACGTGGGCGTTCGCGGCGCACGCCGCCACCCGCTGCACGGTGCTTGCCCTTTCCAGGCAACAGTTCCAGGCGCTGGTCTCCCGGTCCGAATCGCTCAGCGCGCACCTGACCCGATATCGGGCCACGCTCGCGCACCCGCGCGACGAGAACGGCGAAGCCGCCATTGAGCTGGCCGCAGGACACAGCGGCGAGCCCGAGCTGCCCGGCACGTTCGTCGACTACGACCTCAGCCCGCGGGAGTACGAGCTCAGCGTCGCGCAGACCGTGCTGCACGTGCACACCAGGGTCTCCGACCTCTACAACGACCCGATGGACCAGGTAGAGCAGCAGCTGCGGCTGACGATCGAGGCCCTGCGGGAGCGGCAGGAGAGCGAGCTGGTCAACAACCGCGACTTCGGCCTGCTGCACAACGCGGACCTCAGTCAGCGCATCCACACCCGCACCGGCCCGCCGACGCCCGACGACATGGACGAGCTGCTGGCGACGGTGTGGAAGGAGCCGACCGCGTTCATGGCCCACCCCAAGGCCATCGCCGCCTTCGGCCAGGCGTGCAGCAGGCGTGGCATCTACCCGCAGCACGTCGACATGAACGGCCAGATGGTGCCCGCGTGGCGCGGCGTCCCAGTGCTGCCGTGCGGGAAGATCCCGGTCAGCGACCGCGGCACCACGTCGATCATGCTGCTGCGCACCGGCGAGGACCGGCAGGGCGTGATCGGCCTGCACCAGACCGGCCTGCCCGACGAGTACCGTCCCGGCCTCTCCGTGCGCCGCACGGGAACCGACGACAAGGCGATCACCGCCTACCTCGTCAGCGCCTACTACTCCGCCGCCGTCCTCATGCCCGACGCGCTCGGCATCCTCGAGGACGTCGAACTCGGCCGCACCGACTGATCCCGCCGCAGATTCCGTATCCGCACGGCCATATCCACGTGACCCCAGGAGTACGTTCGATGACCACGACGCACCATGTCCCCGCACAGCCGGTCCTGCGCACCGCCTACCAGCGCTCGGTGGCGACGTACTGGAACAACGAGAAGGATCCGGTCAACCTCCGGCTGGGCGACGTCGACGGTCTGTACCACCACCACTACGGCATCGGCGACTACGACCCGGCCGTCCTCGACGGTCCGCCGGAGGGCCGCGAGCAGGCCATCATCGCCGAGATGCACCGGCTGGAGACCGCACAGGCCGACGTCCTGCTCGACCACCTCGGCGAGATCCCGGCGGGCGGCGGCCTGATGGACGGCGGGTCCGGCCGCGGCGGCACCTCGTTCATGGCCAACCAGCGCTTCGGCTGCCGCGTCGACGGTGTGTCGATCTCCGAGACCCAGGTCGAGTTCGCCAACGGCCAGGCCAACGAGCGCGGCGTGGCCGACCAGGTCCAGTTCCACTTCCGCAACATGCTCGACACCGGTTTCGAGACCGGGTCGATGAACGCCATCTGGACCAACGAGACGACCATGTACGTCGACCTCTACGACCTGTACGACGAATTCGCCCGACTGATCCCCTTCGGCGGCCGCTATGTCTGCGTCACCGGCTGCTACAACGACGTCACCGGCGGCCGGTCCAAGGCCGTCAGCCAGATCGACCAGCACTATACGTGCAACATCCACCCGCGCAGCAAGTACTTCGAGGCGTTGGCCGCCAACGGTTTCGTCCCCATCAACGTCGTCGACCTGACCGCGGCCACCATCCCCTACTGGGAGTTGCGGGCCAAGTCGGAGGTCGCCACCGGCATCGAGGAGCCGTTCCTGACCGCGTACCGCGAGGGCAGCTTCCACTACCTCCTGATCGCCGCCGACCGGATCTGAGGGCCCGACCATGTCCGCGCTGTCTCGCCTGTCCGCCCCTTCCGCGACCGACGACCTGGCCCGGCGCGCCGCCGCCGTGCTGGCGGACATGGCCGCCGCCCCGCTCGCCGATCTGTCCGCGCTGCTCACCGCGTCCCCACCGGTGGCGGTTCCGTCCGCGGTGTTCCCGTTGGGCGGCAAGCCTTCCGCCCTGGGCATGTCCGCGGCCCGGTTCCCGCTCGAGTTCGCGGCACGGCTGCGCGAGTCCGTGCCCAGCCCGGAACCCGAACCGGAGCCCGACGACGACTCCATCCCCGAACTGTTCTGCCCCGGCCCGGTGCGTGACGACCCAGCGCTCGGCGAGGAGGTCAACGAGCGAATGGTCGAGTGGGCGGGCCAGGTCGGCATCTACGAAGGCAGACTCGACCATCTGCGGGCGTGCGGGTTCGGCAGGCTGATCATGCTCACCCACCCGGCCACCAGTGACGCCGACCGCCTCCTGGCCGCGGCCAAGGTCGTCGTCGCCGAGTGGGCGGCGGACGACTACTACCTCGACGAAGAGGACATGGGCGCCGACCCGCTCCTCGCGGCCGCCCGGCTCGGCGTGCTCTATGGCGTGGTCGACCCGGTCGTCCTCCCCCGGAGCTACCAGCCCGAACTGGACCGGTTCATCAAGGAGGAGCCAATCGCGCTGGCGTTCCGCACCGGCATGGAACACCTCTCCAGGTACACGACCGTGCCGCAGATGGGCCGGTTCCAGCACCAGATGGCGATCCTGTTCACCGCACTCAGCCAGAACGCGAGCTGGCGCAACACCGGAAAGCGGCCCTCCGTGTGGGAGTACCTGATGCACCGCCACCACAACAGCTACCTGCCACCGATGCTGCTGGTCGACGCGGTCGCGGGGTATGAGGTGCCCGCCCAGGAGTACTTCGACCCGGCGGTGCGCCGTGCCTTCACCATGGCGGGGACAGCCGCGGTACTGGTCAACGACCTCCACTCGATGAGCAAGGAGGCCGACGACGACATCAGTCTGCCGATCGCCATCATGGATGAGGAGAACTGCACCAGGCACCAGGCGGTCAAACGCACAGTCGAGATCCACAACGAACTGATGAAGCGCTTCGTCGCCGAGGCGGCCGCCCTCACCCTCACCGGCTCCCCCATGCTCCAGCGCTTCCTCGCCGACACCTGGGCGTGGTGCGGCGGTAGCCGCGAATGGCACGCCACGACTAAGCGCTACCAATCGGACGACGCCGCCACCAGCGCGGCCTAGCGATGTGACCTCACGGTTCCACGCTAAGGACCTGTCGGCGGATCATGCTGATCCGGTCGCTCACCAGTCCATACCGGCGATGACTACTCGTTGGAGCTCATCGCGTTGGTCAGGTCCTGAAGCGCGCGATCGTAGTGGTGGCGGTCGAATCGGAAGGGGCCGAAACCGGTGTAGTCGCGTGTATCGCGGTGCGGCTGTTCGAAGCAGTCCCAGGTCACCAGTTCGTCCGTCACGATGATGTGGGCCATGAGCGGCCAGCAGCCCCACTCACCGCACTCACACCCGAGCACCGGCGTCTTCGGCCCCATCGCGCCCGTAGACCGTCCGTGGAAGTGCTGGTTCATCGGGCCGAACCGGAAGAACAGAGGAATGAGACCGCCATAGGCATTGCCCGCAGGCATCATCTGGGCGCCAATCTCAAATCTGTCGATCAGTTCGGTGAGCGGCATGCCGTCGACTCGTGGGACAACCTCAAACACGTCACGACCATCACAAATCCGATAGTCGAACTGGATCTCGTTGCATGGCACGCCCTGATTCTCTCAGCACACCTCCTCCCATCAAGGGCTCGGCCGGTCCGCGCGATGAGTCCGTAGCGCGCGGACACGGCCCCGCTCTGGTCGGCCCGCACAGACTGGGATCTGACGCTTCTGCACGACGCACGCGGCGAGTCCGATGCCGCCGAGCGGCTGCGCGCCGCCGCCCCGCGTTGGTCGTGTTCGGTGACCACGGTGCCCGCGAGTACGACGGGTGCACCAAGATCACGACGTAGCCAGCAACTCCTCCGCCACCCGTGCGTACGACGCCCGCGACGCGGCGAGGTGGTCGAGTCCGAGCTGGGCTACACCCACAATCGGGTCGCGCGTGCCGACCACCAACTCCGCCAGCGGCGCGCGGCGGGCGTATCTCGCGCGGATCGCGGCCAGGAACGCGGGGTCGTCCGCGGTGAGGATTCCGCCGCCGAGCACCACTTCCGTTGGTTTGCCGAGCAAGTCGAGCCGGTCGAGGATCGCGGTGCCGAGCGCGCACACCTCGTCGGCCATCCGCCCGACGATCGCGCCTGCCACCGCGTCCGATCCGGCCGCCTCGAACAGCGGAACCACCAATTCGTCCAGCCGCGTCTGGGCGATCTCGCCCCGGTGCAGCCCGAGTGCGACGTCCACGACCTGGTCCACGCCGAACCTGTTGCGCACCAACGGCGCCAACACCGTCGCCGCTCCCCGGCCGTCCTCAGCGCGGACCGCGTGCCACAGCACCTCCTGGGCGAGATGCATCCCACCGCCCCAGTCCCCGCTGATCCGGCCGAGGGACGGGAACCGGGCGACCCGGCCGTCCGGTCCGACGCCCGCCGCGTTCACACCTGCGCCGCACACGACCGCGACGCCCCAGCCCCGCCGCGAGCCCGACCGCAGGATCGCGAACGTGTCGTTTCCGACGTCGACGGTCCGGCCGTAGCCCCGCCGCTCCAGCTCCAGGCGGAGCGCGTCCTCCTCCTCCGGGAGATCCGCGCCCGCCAGGTAGGCGGCGACGTGGTCGGCGAACGGCGGCCGAGCGTCCCGCATCGCCTTGCCGACAGTCTCGGCGATCACGTCGACCGCGGCGGACACCCCGACCCGGTGCGGCTCGAACCCCGGTCCGCGTGCTCGGCCGAGGACAAGCCCCTCCTCGGTAAGCACCGCGACGTCGGTCTTGCTGTTGCCGCCGTCCACCGCGAGGATCGTCCGCACGCTCACGCGACAGCCCACGGCAGGTAGGCGCGGTGCGCGGTGATCACCCGGCGGGCGAGGTCGATCGCCTTGTCCGCCTGGCCCACCAGCGGGTGCGCGAGCAACGCCCGGACGACCAGGTCCTCGTCACCGCCGATCGCCGCGCGCAGAGCCAGTTCCTCATACGCGGACACGTTCGCGATAAGCCCTGAGTACAGCGGGTCGACGGGCGTGATCGGGTTGGCCGTCGCGCCCTCCTTCGACACCGTCGCGGGGACCTCGATCACCGCGTCGTCGGCCAGGAACGGGAACGTGCCGTCGTTGCGGATGTTCACCACGTGCGTGTCGACCTGACCGCCCAGCAGCGACGTCAACAACGCGACCGCCGCCTCCGAGTAGAAGGCGCCGCCGCGTTTGCCGAGCAAGTCCGGTTTGGTGTCCACCGTCGGGTCGGCGTAGATCCGCAGCAGCTTTCGCTCTACTTCGGACACCGCGGTAGCCCGGCTGGGCGCCACGAGTTGCTCGCGCACAACAGCGTCATGTTCATAGAAGTAGCGCAGGTAGTACGACGGGACCACGCCGAGCATGTGCAGCAACCGAACCGGGAGGTCCACCTGCTCGGCGAGCGCCGGACCGTGCTTGGCGATCAGCGCGGGCAGGACGTTCACCCCGTCGACGTACGCGGCGCGTTCCCAGGTGAGATGGTTGAGGCCGACGTGGTCGAGCGACACCGCGGCGGGTTCGACGCCGAGCAGCGCGGCGAAGCGGCGCTGGAAGCCGATCGCGACGTTGCACAGCCCGATCGCCCGGTGTCCGGCGTCGAGCAGCGCCCGGGTGACGATGCCGACCGGGTTGGTGAAGTCCACGATCCACGCGTCCGGCGCGACCTCGGCGACCTTCTCCGCCACCGACAACACCACCGGCACCGTGCGCAGCGCCATCCCCAGGCCGCCGGCGCCGGTGGTCTCCTGGCCGACGCAGCCGCAGGTGAGCGGGACCGTCTCGTCGAGGTGACGAGCGGGCTGGCCGCCCACCCGGAGCTGGATCAGCACCGCGTCGGCCGCGCGCGCCCCGTCCTCCACCGACGCCCACGTCGTGACCAGCGTCGGGCTGCCCGCTCGACGCAGGATCCGCCTCGATATGCCCGCCACCAGTGTCAGCCGCTCGGTGTCCGGGTCGATCAGCGCGATCTCGCTGAGCGGCAGGACATCGCGCAGCCGGGCGAAGCCGTCGACCAGCTCCGGCGTGTAGGTGGATCCGCCGCCGACCACGGCCAGTTTCATTTGATCGCTCCCGCGGTGAGTCCGGCCTGGATCTGGCGTTGGAACACGACATAGACCACGACCACCGGGATGATCGTCATGCTCAGCGCCGCGAACAGGCCGGGCCAGTCCGCCTGGTAGCCGGCGCTGGTGGAGATGTTCGCGATGCCCTGGGTGATCACCCACTTGTCCTCGACGCCGCCGGACAGCAGCACGATCGGCAGCAGGTACTGGTTCCACTGGCCGATGACGTTGAAGATCGTGATGCTGACCAGGCCGGGCTTGGCCATCGGCACCATGATCTGGAAGAACGTCCTGGTCTCCGAGCAGCCGTCCATCATCGCTGCCTCGGCGACCGACGTGGGCAGAGTGCGGAAGAACGCGGCGAGGAAGAAGATCGTGAACGGCAGCGAATAGGCGATATAGACCAGGATCAGGCCGGTGTGGGTGTCGAGCAGGCCGAGGTTCTTCACCACGAAGAACAGCGGGACCAGCGCGAGGAACACCGGGAACACCATGCCGGAGATGAACATCAGATAGATCAACCGGTTGCCCCGGAAGCGGAACCGTGACAGCACATAGGCCGCCATGGACCCGAGCAGCATGGTGCCCGCGGTGCCCAGCCCGACGACCAGCACGCTGTTGAGCAGGTACTGGCCGACGTGCGCGGTCTCCCACGCCCGGCCCCACGAGTCGAACCGGATCGCGCCGGGCAGCGCCAGCGGGTCGCCGAAGATCTCGGTGTTGGTCTTGAACGAGGACAGGAAGGTCCACAGGATCGGCAGGATCACGGTGATCGACCAGATCACCAGCGCCCCGTGGGACAGTCCGGAAAGGACACTGCGCTCCCGACGCATCAGAACTCCACTCGCTCGCGCCGGGTCACCCGCAGCGCCAACGCGGCGAAGGTGATCGTCAGGAAGAACAACGCGACACCCATCGCCGAGGCGTAGCCGAACTTGGAGAAGCTGAACGCGGTGCGCCAGATCTCCAGCGGCAGCACCGTGGTCGCGCCGTCCGGGCCACCCCGGTCCACCGACAGCACCGCGACGATGGCGAACCCGTCGAACGCGGCGATGCCCAGGTAGACCCACGCGACCTGCACGGTGTCCCACAGCAGCGGCAGCGTGATCAGGAAGAACATCCGCACCCGACCGCAGCCGTCCAGCTCGGCGGACTCGTGCAGTTCCTTGGGGATCGCGGCCATGCCCGCCGAGAACAGCACCACGTAGAAGCCGACGGCCTGCCAGACCATCACCGCGACGATCGCCCACAGCGCCAGGTCCGGCTCGGTCAGCCAGCCGACCGGGTCCACCCCGACGACACTCAGCAAGCCATTGAGCACGCCGCTGCCGTCCGGCCGGTACACGGCCTGGAACAGCACGCCGACCACGGCCACCGCGAGTACCTGGGGCAGGAACAGGACGACCTTGTAGAACGTCGAGCCGCGGATCCCACCGGTCCGGCCCCCGCCACCGACGTTGAGCAGGAACGCGAAGAACAGCGCCAGCGTCAGCGTGATCAGTGGCAGGGCGAGCAGCAGGATCAGGTGGTGGCCGACCGCCGTCCAGAACACCTGGTCGTCGAGCAGTCGGGTGAAGTTGTCGAAACCCACCCAGGTGGGGCTCGCGGACAGGCCGCGCCAGTTGGTCATCGCGATGTAGAACGCCTGCCCGTACGGCCCGATCACGAAAACCAGGTACAGGGCGACAGGCGCCGCGAGGAAACCGATGATGAACCGCGGCCTGCCGCGCGCCATGCTCACGAGGTCCGGCTCTGCTTCGGGATCGAGGAGTCCGCCTTGGTCGAGTCGGCCTTCGCCTGCATCTTCGAACAGAACTCGTCAGCCGAGATCCGGCCGAACATCAGCGCGTTGGTCTGCGTGCGCAGCTCGGTCTCCAGCTCCTTGTACCAGCCCTCGAAGCTGTTGTAGGTGACGATGTCGTTGGCCGCGGCGGTCTGCGCGGCGGCGACACTCTTGTTGCCAGGCGACAGCGGCAGACCGTCGGCGGCCCCACGAACCACGGTGACGCTGCCGGACTTCTGGGTGAAGCCACGGGCGCCCTCGCGGCTGAGCATGAGCCGCAGGTATTCCAGGCCGCCCGCGGTGTTGCGGCCCTTGGCCGTCACGATGTAGCCCTCACCAGCCGCCGCGCGGATCGCCGCGAACGGCATCTTGTCACCAGGCAGGCTCGGCGTCGGCGTCACCGCGTAGGCGAAGCTCGCGGGCGTCTGCTCCTTCTGCTCGTTCTCCAGCCACGAGCCGGACGGGAAGAAGGCGATCTTGCCCTGGTTCTGCTGGGTCTGGACCTCGGTGTGGGTAAGGCCCTCGTAGCTCTTGTCCATGTACTTGGCGCCGATCTCGGCCCACGCCGCGGCGGCCTGCTTGACCGCGGGCTTGGTCCACGCGCCGTCGGCGAGGTTGTCGATGTCGACCAGCACCTGGTTGCCGCCCGCCTTCGCGGCCGAGATAAGGATCATCCAGTACTGGTAGTAGGGCGCGTTCTTGCCGGGGTACGCGAACGCGACGAGTCCAGCGGCCTTGATCTTGTCGCAGACGGCCTTGAACTCATCGAACGTCTTCGGCGCCGTCCACCCGTACTTGGCGAACAGCGCGCTGTCGTACCAGAGGCCGTAGGCGGTGTAGACGTAGTTGAGGACGAAGGGCTTCCCCGAGATCAGCCCGGACTCCACCGTGCCGGGCACGAGCGAGTCGCGGACCTTCGTCGTCGGGTTGTCGATCGCGGGGGCGTCGAACAGCGCGGACAGGTCGAGCAGCTGGCCCTCGGCCTGCAGCGCGGCGTTGTCCATCAGGTCGGTGCCGGAGTTCGCGATCACGTCCGGCACGTCGCCGCCCGCGAACCGGGGCTGCAGCGTCTGCGCGATCTGCTGGGTGGCGACGTGCTTGATCTTCGCCTTCGGGTAGCGGGCCTGGTAGAGCGGCTCGTGCACGGCGGTCGCGTACTCGTCGCCGAGTCCGCCCTTGAAGATCACCACTTCCAGCGGCGCCTCGGCGGCGACACCGAACGGGTTGCCGGGACCGGCGACCCCGGCGGAGGCGGTGGAGGGCGTGGCTCCCCCGCCGCTCGTCGCGCAGCCGGAAAGCAGCGCGGTACCGGGCACGGCCAGCAGGGCGGCCGCGCCGAAGCCGCGCAGCAGGCCGCGGCGGGACAGATCGTTGGTGAGTAAGGGATTGGGGCGGTTGATGCCGGACATGGTTCTCCTGGGGGAAGGGGTGAAGCTCATGGCAGGGTTGCGGCGAACAATTCGTCTTGGGTCTGTCGCAGGGCGAGTGAGAGTGCTCCTTCGAGCACGGATTGGCCTGACAGTGCGGAAAGCACGACCCGGGTCCGCGCCCGGACCAAGGCGTGCAGTTCGGTTTGGACGTAGGAGCGCAGCGGCTCGCCGCCTGCGTGCATGACGGCGCCGGTCAGTACGAATAGGGCCGGATCGACGACGGCGACCACCGACGCGAGCCCGACCGCCACCCTGGCCGCGACCTCGCGGAGCGCGTCCTCCGCGCGCGCGGCACGGTCGTCGAACGCGGCTCGGTCGGAGAACGCGGTCCGGTCGTCGACCGTGGCCCGGTCAGTGGGCAGGCAGGCTCCCAGCGCCTCGGCCGCGGCGCGTACCGCGGTCGCCGAGTCGGTGCCGCGGAAGCCCGCGGCCCGCAAGATCTTGTGCACGGCCGGGCCGCCGGTCAGCGCCTGCAGCCCGTGGTTGGCGTTGCGGCCCACCTCGCGGGCAGTGGGTGCCCCCGGAACCGGCAGGTAGCCGACCTCGCCCGCGCCACCGGTCGCGCCGCGGTGCAGGCGTCCGCCGATCACCAGCGCCATGCCGATCCCGTCGGCGACCCACAGCAGGGCGAAGCTGTCCGCGCCGCGGGCCACGCCGCTGGTCTGCTCGGCGTGGGCGGCGAGGTTCACGTCGTTCTCCACCTCGACCCGTGTGCCGAGCCCTTCGGTGAGCGTCTCGACCAGTCGCGGGACCCGCCAGCCCGGCAGGTGCGCGGCGAACCCGAGCATCCCGGTGGCCGGGTCGACCGCGCCGGGCACGCCGATCACCACGCGGTTGAGCGCGGCCACGTCGATCCCGGCCGGTTCGCACGCGCCGCCGATCGCGGTCCGGAGCCGGTCAACCAGGTCGCCCGCGGCGCGGCCGGGGGTGCGGAGGCGGTTCTCGCCGATCACCCGACCGGTCAACTCGGCGACCCGCACGTCGATCCGGGCGGCGGTGACGTCGACCGCGGCGACGTGCGCGGCGGCGGGGTTCACGCCGTAGAACTCCGCTGTCCGCCCGGGCCTGCCTTGCCGGATCCCTTCCAGGACAACGAGTCCTGACTCCTGCAGGCGGCTCAGCAGCAGGGACGCGGTCGGCTTGGACATCCCGGTGATGGAGGCGAGCTCTGATCTCGTGAGCGGACCCTGGGCCAGCAGGACCTCCAGCGCGGCCCGGTCGTTGATCGCGCGCAGCGTGCTGGGGGTGCCACTCGTGGTTTCACTCAATTCGATCTTCGCCTTACAGTTAGGAAACTTTCCTAATGGCGCAAATTAGGGGGTGACCCGGGTCACGTCAATCCGCCGCTTGGAGTAGCCCAACACCAGCGCACTACGCTGCGGCGATGACCCCACGCGTGCGGACCCAAGGTGAGTAGCCGCTTCCAGGAACTCGACTGGCGCCAGACCCCACTCGGCGAACTCGTGCTGCGCAAGCGGTGGGACAAGACCTTCGACAAGGAGGTCCACGAGATCAAACTCGACGACGACTTCCTCATGTCGAGCCTGTTCACCGTCGCGGAAGAGGAAGTCGCCCGGCGCGCGCTCGCCGAACTGACGGGCACGGACCTCGCCGTCGCGGTCGGCGGCCTTGGCCTCGGCTACACCGCGCTGACGGTGCTGGAGAACCCCGCGGTCGGCTCACTATCGGTCATCGACGCACTCGGCGAGGTGATCGAGTGGCACGAACAGGGCTTGATCCCCGCAGGCGCGACCCTGACCGCCGACCCCCGCTGCGAACTCGTCCACGGCGACTTCTTCGCCATGGCCCGCTCCCCCGAGGGCCTTGACCCGAACCGCCCGAACCGCCGCTTCGACGCGATCATCGTCGACATCGACCACTCCCCGCGCCACCTCCTGCACCCCAGCCACGGCGACTTCTACGCCCCCGCGGGCGTGGCACGGCTGGCCGGGCTGCTGCGACCCGGCGGGGTGTTCGGCCTGTGGTCAAACGACACCCCGGACGACGAGTACGTCGCGGCGCTGACGGCGAGCTTCGCGCACGTCAAGGCCGAGATCGTCACCTTCCCCAACCCGCTGCAGGACCGCGACGCCACGGCCACGCTGTATCTGGCGACCACCTGATCGGAGTCGCCGGGGTGGTCAGCCGCCGTAGGCGAACTCTCCGCCGACGATGGTGGCCAGGACCGGAACGGCGGCGATGCTCGGCGCCGTTCGCGGGTCGTCGGCGAGGACGACGAAGTCCGCGAGCTTGCCTGGCGTGACGCTGCCCAGGTCCTTCTCGACCCGGCACGCGTATGCCCCGCCCAGGGTGTAGGCGGCGATGGCCTGCTCGACGGTGATCTCCTCGCCCGGCCCGAGGTGCAGGCCGCCGATCGACTGGCGTTCGACCATGAACTCGATGGCGCGCAGCGGGGCGCCGTCGGCGACGGGGCGGTCGGAGCTGCCCGCGATCGTGATGCCGTGGTCGAGGAACGAGCGCCCGCGGTACATCCACGGCGCCCGCTCCGCGCCCATGATGGCGGCGTAGTCGTCGCCGTAGGACCACAGGAAGGACGGTTGGATCACTGGGATCACGCCGAGGTCGGCGATCCGCTGGAGCTGGTCGGGGCGGACGAGTCCACAGTGTTCGATCCGGTGTCGCGCGTCCGCCCTGGGATTGCGGGCCTGGGCTTCGGTGAGGGTGTCAAGGGCGAAGTCGACCGCGCGGTCACCGATGGCGTGCACGGCCATCTGCCAGCCCGCGTCATGTCCGTCCAAGATGGACTCTCGCTCGTCGAGGAGTTCACCCGTGTTGTCCGTGCCCTCGTACGGTGAGGTGAGCGCGGCGGTCCTGGCCATCATGCCGCCGTCGGTCCACACCTTGAGCGCGCCCAGCGAGAGGCGGTCGCCGCCGAAGCCGGTGTGCAGGCCGAGGTCGATCGACCTGGTCACGCCGTCGTCCTGGTGGGCGCGCACTGGGTGCAGGACGTTCGCGGACACCATCAACTGGACGCGGACCGGCAGGTCCGCGCGCTGGTAGGCGGCCACCTCGACGGGACTGCCCGCCAGCAGTCCGGCCCCGACCCCGGCCTCCGCGCACATCGTGATGCCCTCGGCCAGGACCTGCCGGACGCTGTGGTGCAGATCGGCGCACAGTTCGTCGATCGAGTACGGCAGCCGCAGGGCGTGGGCGGCGGCGCGGTCGTTCTCGGTGAGCCAGCCGTCGCTGACGACGCCGGGCAACTGCTTGAGTACCAACGAGTTCACGACGCAGGCGTGGCCGGACAGGTCCTGCACGTAGATGTTTCGGTCCGCGCCGACCGTGTCCAGATCGGCCGCCGTCAGCACGCGATCCAGGGAACGCGGGTCGTAACCCGTGCCCTCGATCCAAGCGCCGTCCGGCGCGGCGCGCAGAGCGTCGAGGACGTCGTCGGCGCGGACGAGGCCCGACACGTCGACCGTGCGCCGAGCGCGCCCGGCCCAGGCGAGGTGGGTGTGGGCGTCGATGAACCCGGGCAGCACGGTCGCCCCGTCGAGGTCGACGGTGCGGACGGCGGGCAGCCCGGCGACGTCGTCGTCGATGCCGACGATCCGGCCCCGCCACACACCGATCGTGGACGCCGTCGGGCGACGCGGATCCATGGTGACGACACGGGCACCGACCAGCTTCAGATCAAGGATCACCAAGCCAGTGTGTCAGCCGACCTCGACCGTGACGCTCGTCGGCGCGCTCGCGCCAGGCGGACACCCTTTCGTCGTGCACGCCGCGCGCTTTGGGTCGGAGGTGTACAGCGAGGTCCGACCCGCCGCGACGGCCTGGAAGACGAGCTTCCCGTTCGTCCGCGCCTCGGCCAGGACCAGCACGGCCTTGTCGGGGCGCTGGCGCACCTCAAGGGTGCGCTGCACGACCAGCACGTCACCGACCTTCACGCTGACCTTGCCGGTCTTCCCCGTGAACAACTCCGTCGACTGCCCTTGGGGCAGTGGGTATCCACTGACCTCGACGTCAGGGGCCGCGGTGGTCGTCTCCGACACCTCGACGTTCTCCGACACCGCGACTGGGTCCCCGGGCTTCACCGTCACGGCGCAGGCGGAGAGCGCGAGTAGCGCGAACGCCGCGGTCAGGCCGGTCCGAGCACGACCCATGGCCGCTTTCCCTCCTCGGTCAGCACCGCGGAGATCAGCACGAGCCGCTCCCCCACCCGCAGCGGAACACCCTTGACCGCGTGCACGGCCGTGGCCCGTTGCTCGCCCACCCAGTACCGCAGCTCCACCGTGTCGCCGTCGATGGCGGCCACGGCGTAGTTCACGCCGTCCGGGTCGGTCGCGACACCGCCGAGGGGAACCAGCAGGCCCTGGGGCGCGCCCACCCGGCCGTCGAAGTCGTTCATCGTCCCTACTTCCCCACCGTCATGTACGTGGTGTGCTCACGCAGGTCGTTCAGCGGCATCGCGATGTGCTCGCTGCCCCACGGGTTGCGCAGGTGCGCGGTCGGCGGGTTGGTGCTCCAGTCGACGCGTTCGAGTGAGTACACGTGGTTGTTGACCAGGTTCGTGCCGCTGGGGTCCTTGTACGGCTCCTCGCCGAGGATGGTCACCGTCACCGGCTTGCCGTCGCGCTCGAACTGGCGCAGCTGGTCGTCTGTCACATTAGGACTGTCGACCTTGTCCGGACGCTCCCCGGTGACGCGAGCCATGTCCTCCTCGGGGAAGCCGCCGTTGAGGCCGGGGTAGCCGCGCTCCTCGTTCTGCCCGTGTCCGCTCTCGATCGACGGCTGCTGGGACAGCTCGGCGTTGGTCTGGGCAAGCGCCTTCTCATAGAGCTGCACCCAGTTGGCCTGGTTGCCGTCGTAGGACGACTGCCAGCCCGCGCCGTTGCGCTGCACCGGGGTGTCGGGGGTGACCACGACCGGGACCGGTGTGCCGTCGTTGCGGTACAGCGTCACCGTGTAGGTGCCATTGGGGTTGAGCTGGATGTTGTCGGCGAGCTGCTGCCTGCCCTCCGGCGTGCCGGCCAGCGAGTACAGCGTCGCCTGCAGGTGGCAGTCGCCGAGGCCGCGCTGCTGCACGTCGTTGGGGTCGATCGAGTCCGCGGTGACGGGTTTGCCCGCGTCGGGCAGCGGCTGCCAGCTCAGGTTGGTGCCGTCGGGGCGCAGGTCGTCGCCGATCTGGGGCACGTCGTTGTACGGGTTGGGGTGCCAGTAGTCCTCGGGCAGCTGGTCGGCCAGGCCGTTGAGGGTGTCGAGGTCGACCTTGCCCGCGATCTTGTTGTAGAACTCGCGCTGCGCGGCGCTGTCCTCCGGTCCGCCGCCGAAGGGCAGCCAGTCCGCGGCCATCGCGTTGTGCAGCGCGTCGGTGTCGAGGTGGTCGAGCAGGTAGTCGAGTTCCTCGGCGGTGAGGTCGTCGGCGGCCTGCAACAGCAGCAGCCTGCGGGCGAGGTCGTTGTCGGCGTGGTTGATCTTGTCGGCGTAGTCGCGGGCGCGGTCGGTGTCGCCCGCCTTGTCGAGGGTCTGGTTGACCTCGCCGGACAGCGCCTCGACCGCGGCGCGCTCGACCGGGTCGGTGATCGACGAGGCGTCCGGGCCGCGCGGCGGGCGCAGCTCGAGCAGGATCTCCTCCTGCGCCTTGACCAGGTCGGTGAGCAGGCTCAGCGCCTCCTCGCGCTGGCCGCGGACGCGTTCGAGGGAACCCGTCGCCTGCCCCTTCATGATCGCGACCTGGGTCACCTCGAAGAAGTCGAGGTCGTCGTTGTTCGGCCCGTTCATCTTGTCGACGGCGGCCTGGAACCGGTTGAGCTCGTCGGCGGTCTCCGCGGCCGGGTTGCGCAGCGCGTCGAGGGTGCCGGTCGCACCGGCGGTCGCGTGGTGGCTGTCCTCGGCGACGGTCATGGTCCGCAGGACGACACCGCGCAGGTCACTGAGGTAGGCGCGGTACGCCTCGGCCGCGGGGCCCTCCCATGGGATGCGTTCGAGCCGGTCGATGACGTCGGTGATGCCGTTCGCGGTCGCGGCCATCGCGCCGAAGCCCGTGGCCGCCTGGTGCCCGCCCTCCGGCTCGGAGATCAGGACGAGGTCCCACGTCCACGGTCCCGGGGTCGTCATGAGATCTTCCTGGTGCTGAGGCTGTGGGTGTTGGCCTGCTCGGCGTCCTCCAGCAGGTCGGCGGACTTGCCGAGCGCGTCGATGACGTCGCCGGTGAGCGCGGCGAGTTCGGCCAGCGCCTCCTGCAGCCGCTCGGCCATCGTGTTCAGCGTGGGCGTCGCACCCTCGTGGCGCAGCAGCGCGGTCCCGGCCTTGACCTGGGCCTCGCCGTCCGTCGCGGGCGGCACGGCTTTCAACGCCACACCGGCCTCACGCGCGATCCGGCGAACCTCGCCGATGTCCATCTGGGCGACCACGTACTACCCCCAACTCCGACTGCTGTTTCGCTTCCGACGCGCGCTGGGCCGATCTAGTTCCCGCCGCGCGCGACAGGTTCATGCCTACCGGATCGCGTCCCGCTCCGCTGACGATTTGGCCAGCAGACCGGCGATGAAGACTTCCAGCGTCTCGCGCAGGGTCGAGTCGAAGTCGATCCGCAGCGCGGCCAGGGCCGGGTCCTCGGCGTAGGCGGCCAGCATCGCCGCGGCTGGGCGCGAGTGGACCCAGACCGCGCCCGCGACCATGACCGCGGCGGCGGCGAAGCGGTACGCGTCGCGTTCGCCGAGTTCCGGCACCGGTTCGCGGACGAGTCCGATGAGGACACTCACGTTCGCGATCAGGCCGCGCTTGTGCTCGGCGGCCATCCGGGGGGAGACATTGTGCTCGAGCACGGCGGCCTGGTTGCTGACCAGGTCGCACAGGACCGGTCGCGCGCCGAGCGACGCGGTGAAGACGGCGGCCAGCTGGTCGGCGCGATCGGCGAGTGGCGCGTCCCGGTCGATGCCCGCGGCGAGTTCGTCGCCGAGGCCCGCCAGCCAGTCGCGCAGTTCGGCGTCGAGCAGTTCCAACAGGACCGCCTCGCGCGACTCGAAGTAGCGCAGCACGTTGGACTTCGCCAGGCCGACGCGCCTGCTCAGCTCGTTGAGGCTGATCTGGGCGACCGGCATCTCGGCCAGCATCGCCGCTGCGGTGTCCAGGATCATCCGCCTGCGCTGGGCCCGCTGCTCGTCGCTGTGCGCGCGCTTGAACGAGGTCATCGCCGCAGTCTACAGACCTCCGGTCTCTTGCTACCAGACCAGCGGTCTGTTAATGTCGAAGCCAACAGACCGCCAGTCTTTTAGGAGGAGACGTCATGCTCGCGATCCCCGACCTGACCGGAAAGCTCGTCGTCGTCACAGGGTCCAACAGCGGCACCGGCAAGGAGGCGGCCAGGCGCATCGCCGACGCGGGCGCGCGGGTCGTCATGGCGGTCCGCACGGTCGCCAAGGGTGAGCAGGCACGGGCCGAGATCGTCGCCAGGCACCCGCACGCCGACATCGAGGTGCGCCGGATCGACCTGGCCGACCTGGCGTCGGTCCGCGAGTTCGCCGACGGCCTGATCGCCGACGGTGTGCCCCTCGACGTGCTGGTGAACAACGCGGGCGTGATGGCCCCGCCGACCAGGATGACCACGGCCGACGGGTTCGAGCTGCAGATGGGCAGCAACTACCTCGGCCCGTTCGCGCTGACCGTCCGCCTCCTGCCGCTGCTGCTCGCCGCCGATGCGCCCAGGGTCGCCACGATGAGCAGCGGCGTGGCCAACTTCGGCCGGATCCGCTTCCAGGACATGCAGTGGGACCGCCGGTACAGCCCGTACTTCGCCTATGCACAGTCGAAGCTCGGGAACCTCATGTTCACCCAGCACCTGGCCGTCGTGGCCGCCGAGCGCGGCTGGAACCTGACCAGCACCGGCGCGCACCCCGGCTACACCCGGACCAACCTGCAGTCCACCGGCATCAACCTCGGCCGCGACAAGCCCACCCGCGGCCTGCTGAACCGGCTGGACTTCCTCCCGTCGCAGGACGTCGTCCCGGGCACCGAACCCCTGCTGCACGCCGCGACCAGCCCCGACGTCGTCGCGGGCGGCTACTACGGGCCGGGCGGCCGGTTCAGCCTGGTCGGACCGACGGTGACCGCCCGCCCGACCCGCAGGGCAATGGACGCCGCGACCAACGCCCGGCTTTGGACCGAGTCGGAACGCCTCACCGGGGTCGCCTTTCCCGCCTCGGCAGCCTTGTGACCGTCGGGTGCGCTCAGGTCACAGGCGCCGGGCCGCGCGCCACTGGCGGGAATAGCGGCCGTTGTCGTCGAGGAGCGACGTGCCGCCGAGGTCGCCCAGGGTCGGGCCGTTGGCCATGGCGCGGCTGGAGATGAAGCGGTGGTGCCCGGTGTTGTCCGTCCCCAGGTAGATCCCCGCGTGGTCCAGTTGATCCGGGGCACCCTCCGTGTCGAAGAAGAGCAGGTCACCGGGTTGGAGCGCGGTGTAGTCCGTCGCCGTGGCCGTCGTATTGGCGACCAGTTCGACGCCGTGGCCCGCCAGTGCGTACGCGCGGCGCGGCAAGCCGGGACCAGGCGCGTTGTCGGCACGGGTCGGGTAGCCGAGGCGGTAGCCGTAGACGAGCCGGACGAAGCCTGAGCAGTCGACGGCGCCGTAGCGGGTGGGGTCGGGGCGCCGGATCTTGTCCGGGAAGTGCCAGTCGACGCCCAGGTAGTCGTAGAAGTCCGACTGTTCGAGCCTGCCCTCCCCCGGTGCCTGCGGGCCGAACTGGGCGTCACCGCCGTAGCGAACGCCTGCCCCGTCGGTTCGCGCTCGGGCGCCGTCGATGTACTCCATGGCGACCGCCAGCGCGTCGGGTTCGCTGTGGGTGGCGGCGAACCATGGGGCGAACCAGTCCGCGCGTTCCGCACCCGCCCGCCACGGCTCGGGGGCGAGTCGGACCCACGCGGTGGTGGTGACCGTCGCCGCGGTGGTCCTCGGCTCGGCGAACGTGCGCGATGGGCCGGTGAGCACGACCGTCCGGGCGCCGTCGGTGAAGGTGGCGATGATCGACCCCTTGGCGTCGCGGGCGATCGTCCTGGCCGGGTAGGCCACCCGCTCGAAGACCGGCCCACCGGGCGCCTGCCGGGCGGCCTGGGGAGCGGGTGGGTCGGTGAGACGCCGGGTGACGTCGCGGACGAACGCGGCGACACCGATCAGCGCCAACACGGTCATGACGGCCAGCACCACCCGCCCCGGCACGCTGGTGACGGTCATATCGTCGGCACCAGTCCAATGAGGACACCGCTGGCGAGCACGCCGTACCCGGCGAAGCTGACCGCGCTGGTCGCGAGCAGCGTGGCGACCGGGGGCTGGCGGACCAGCTGGTACGCGATCAGGCCCGGCACGACGAACCCCAGGGTCTGGTGGGCGAACAGCAGCGGATAGTCGTTCTGCAGCAGGATGAATCCGCCGGTCTGGAACAGGACGCCGGTCAGCACGACGGCGGCGAACAGCCGCTTGCCGTAGAGGATCACCACCCGCTGCAGGACCTTGGTCGCACCGAACGTCAGCCCGGTCATCAGCACCACGATGGCGGCCTTGCGGTAGTCCTCGACCAGGGTCAGCGCCAGCCAGCCCGGCGTGATCATGCCCCCGGGCGAGAGGTTCGTGGTCAGGTAGCAGATCAGGGAGAACACCAGCCCGATCGCCAGGCCGAGCGTCGCCACCTCGGGTGGCAGCCCGCCGCCGGTCACCTGGTCACCGCGGCGAGCTTGTCGAACTCAGCGAGCAGCAGCTCGCCCTGACCGTGGATGTTGCCGATCGCGACCAGCGACGCGGTGCCGTCGACGCCCGCGGCGATCCCCGCCAGCAGGTCGGCGGGCCGCCGCGAGCCGCCGAGGTCGACGACGCGGTCCTGCCACCGCTGCGGGATGGCGGTGCGCGCGCTGCGCACCGGGTCACCGATCAGCACGACCCGGTCGGGATCGATGTCGGCGACGAGCGCGCCCATCTGGCCGTTGCGCTCGACCCGGTCGGGTCTGCAGTTGATCACCACGTGCAGCGGGCGCTCGATGGCGCCCTGGGCGAGCAGGCGCTCGATGTTCATCAGGGTGGACTCCGGGTCGTTGGCGGCGAAGACGTTCGCCACGCGCAGCAGCGCGTCGCCGTGTCGGTAGTTCTGGACCACGAGCACGCCGGGGTCGGGCGGGGCCGCCCACATCCCGGCGAGCGCGGACGCGCGGTTGACGCCGAGCAGGTCGGCGACCGCGAGCGCGATGGCGACGTTCTCCTTGAACGTGATCCAGCCGAACCCGGCCATGTCGGTGTCGCTCACCGACTCGGGGTCGACCACGACCAGTTCGCAGTCCCGCCTGGCCGCCTCGGCGCGCAGGATGGGCAGCCGGTCGCGTTCGGCGGTCACGCACACCCCGCCGACCGGCATGGACCGGCTCAGCGACCGCGCCACGTCGTCCAGCGTCGGCCCCATCTCGGCGAGGTGGTCCTCGCGGACGTTGCAGAGCACGCCGATCGTCGAGCGGATCAGGATCGTCTGGTTGATCTCCTGCAGGTCCGGCATGACCGCCATGCACTCGATCACCAGCGCGTCGGGCCGGTAGGCCGCGGCGCGGCGGACGACGCCGATCTGCTCGACGATGTTGGCGATGCCGAACTTGCGGTAGACCGGTTCCTCGGTGGCGTCGGGGTGGATGAACCGGGCGGCGGTGCCGGTCGTCTTGGCCACGGTCACCAGGCCGCCGCCGCGCAGCGCGCCCGCGCAGAGCCGGGTGATCGAGCTCTTGCCGCGGATCCCGTTGACCAGCACCCGTTCGGGGATGCTCAGCAGCCGAGCGGTGTGGTTGCGCCGCTCCAGCACCCCGGCGACCAGCATCAGCAGCAGGCTGACGGCGAACACCGCGTACAAATAGATCATCGCGCGCCCCCGGCTGACGCGGGCACCCTGGCGATCAGCTCGGTCGCGTCGGTGGCCGACCCGGCGGCCCGGCGGACCCCGCCGAGCCGGTCACGGCCGTCACTCATCGCCTGTCTGCACACCTCCAGGCAGCACGCCAGGGTGCCGATCTCGTCGTGGTGGCGCGGGAAGACGACCTCGTCGCGCTCGCCTGCCCGGACCCGGTCCGCCGCGTCGGCCAAGGCGCGCAGCGGCCGCACATGCACGAAGTGGTGCCAACCGAGCAGCAGGAGCCCGAGGATCAGCGCCACGAGCGCGACCATGATCGCGGCGCGGCGCACCGAGTTGCCCACCAGCGCGAGTCCGTCGACGGGCTGCTCGGCCACGACGGCCCAGTTCAGCGCCCCGACGGCGCCGCCGCGCAGGGCACTCGCCGCGACCAGGGTGTCCGGGTGGACGGCCACGGTGAGTCCGCCCGCCCGTGCCGCGTCGACGCCGGAGCGGGCGGGTCCCGCGGACACCGGCTCGAACGCGACGAAGCCGCCGCTGGCCGCGAGGGTCCTGGATTCCGCGTCCACCAGCCGGACCCGGCCGGGGCCGCGGGCGAGCAGGGCGGCCAGGTAGTCCAGGTCGAACTCGGCCACGATGGCGCGCCCGTCGGTCAGCGGCGCGCTGGCGAAGAGCACCGGGACCCGGCCCGCGTCATGCGCGCCGATCTCCGGGTGCGTGGCCGGGCGACCCGCGCCGCGCAGCGCCGGGCGACCCGCGTGCGCGGAGATGGCCCCGTCTCGCTCCACCACATAGACGCTGCGGTAGCGCTGTCGGTCGGCGAGTCCGTCGACCGCGGTGCGGAAGTCCACTTTGGTCGCTTCGGTGAGCGCGCCGACGGCGATCAGGTCCGCGAGGCCGTCGCCAAGACAGCGCCGCACGCCGTGGGCGACCTGGCCGGTCTGCCCGCGCACCCCGTCGGCCACCGACGTGGGCACGGCGACCGGGTGGCGACCGACCACGACGAGCACACTCGCCGCCCAACCGACGACGAGCACGGCGCAGCAGGTCACCGCCACGCGTGGGGACCGCAGGCCCGCACGGCGACCAGAGCGGTGCGACGGCCGGGCGGGACCGCCGAGAGTGACCCGCGCGTGCTCGACTGCCATGGCGATCCGCCGCGGCTCGGCTCCGCCAGGCAGTCGGACCGGGCGGGAGAGCGTGCCGCCCGCCACGGCCAGCGAGTCGGCCCTGAGCCTGCGGACCGGCCGTACCAGTCCGAAGTGGAGAACGACGAAGACCATGGCCGCCAACAGAAGCAGCGAGGCCGTCACAGCCAGGCGCAGCACACCGCCCGGCGGCGCGGTGACCGGGATGGCGGCGACCGCGAGCACACCGAACCGGACGGTGCCGAGGTCGGCCGGGGCGTGGGCGACCACGACCCGCGGGCCGTCGGGACCATGCGCCGGGCCGATGACGCTGCCACTCTCGCCACGGGCGACCGCGGTCGCCGCTTGGCCGACCAGCGCGGCCCGCTCGGTGTCGACGGGGTCGATAGCGGTTCCCGCGGTGTCGACCGTCCGGCCGGACGGGTCGACCAGGACCAGCGTGTCACCGGGATCCTGGCGCGGCAGGCGGACCACGGACACCGCCACCAGCAGGCGGTTCCCGGACATCGGCGCGACCGCGACCAGCCGCGGCCTGCCTGTCCCAACCACCGGGACGACCGTGGCGTCGGTCAGTCCGTCCGGCACCGACTCGACCGGGACCGGTTCGCCGCGCACGCCCAGCAGCGCTCGGGTCGACCCGTCCAGCACGGCCGCGCCGCGCCACATCCGGTTGCGCAGCACCGCGTCGAGCACCGCGTCGGGTTCGGCGGGCGCGACTGCCGCGAGGGTGCGCAGGTCCGTGGTGCGCTGGCCTGCCGCCGCGCCGATGGCGAGGCCCGCGTTGCGCGCGATCTGCTCGTGGGAGCCGACCGCCGCCCGCGGCACCTCGGCGCCGGAGCCCGGTCCGAGCAGGGCGAAGGCGAGCGCGGCGAGCAGGAGCAGGCCGACCGTCACGACCGCCGTCGGTGCGCCGACCCCAGCCGGGAACCGGCCGTCGACCATCTGCTCGGATAACTCCTGACCCCGGTTGTCCCCATTTCGCGCCGTTCTCTTCCGCACGCCCACCTTTCCGCCCCCTCAATTGTCCGCAAATCTCGGGCGGACAGTACAAGCAGTGTTGATCACCCCCGTTCGTAGGTACTCGATCGAGTGAATCAGCGACAGAGAAACGGAAAGATATGCATGTCAGAGCGTTCATTCGCACATCGAAGATTCAGCCCGTAGGGTTGCGAAACAGACCCCCTAATACCTTCGGGTGGTCCGATTAGGGACCCCCCAATACTTTCGGGGGGTAAAGCGGGACGCGGACACCATCCCTTAACGTCGCACTATGAGTCGACGTCGTTTGCTCGCGATCGTGCTTGTCGCATTTGTGTTGATCGGGGCCTTGCTGCTGCTCCCCGGTCGGGACGACGAGTCAGGCGTCCCGGTCGCGAACCTCGACTCGCTGGTCACCGAATACGCCGCCGGACTCGGCGAGAACGCCGCCTACCGCCCGCCGTCCAGCCGCGAGTCCGCCGCGCTCTGGCAGGCACTCCGCCGCACCGACCACAGTGGACTCGACAGCCTCGGGTACACCCGCCGTGCCGGCACCGACGCCGCCACCGGACGCGAGTACACGGTCCTGGTCAACCGCGCGCGCGACGATCGCGGGTGGGGGCTCTACCTGGTCGACGCCTCCCTGCCGACCCGGCTGGTCATCGAGGTTCCGCACCCCAACTACGACCTGCACACCGAGGAGATCGGCCTGGACCTGTTCCGCCGCCTGCCCGGTTCGGTGCTGGCCGTCGCGGGCACCCACCGCGGCGCCGCGAACGGCGCGGGCGACGTCGCCCACCGGGCGGACTCGATGTTCCACGCCATCACCCGCGAATACGCGGAACTCGGCCTGCCACAGGTGCAACTACACGGCTTCGACGACGTCGCTGCCGGGC
>Ga0247823_10000406_pt1 | contig 37142 bp, 23 predicted proteins | sample 13C_PalmiticAcid_2_FD_192426 | JGI IMG/M metagenome (GOLD analysis project Ga0247823, IMG submission 192426) | Soil microbial communities from agricultural site in Penn Yan, New York, United States - 13C_PalmiticAcid_Day30 | ecosystem: Environmental > Terrestrial > Soil > Agricultural land...
CTGGCAGGGCGACCAGCTTCTCGGCGAGACCCAGATCAGCTCGATGCCGACGTATCACCGCTCGATCGCGGCGACGAAGCTCTACATGCTTCCGAACGCGCAGAGCGTTCCTGCCGACGGACGCAGCTCGCTGGAGATCGAGTTCACGAACCGCGTCGCCGCCTCGGGCTTCCTCGACTACTTCGAGATCCACTATGGCCGCCGGCTCGTCGCCGAGAGCAACGCGATCACCTTCGATGCACCGTCGGGCACCGGCAACGCTCGCTACAAGGTGACCGGCTTCAGCGGCGACGACATCATCGGACTCGACATCACCGACCCGCTCAACCCGGTGCAGCTCGAGCGCCGGCCGACCGGCGAGATGGGCGTGTTCGTCTTTCACGACGTCCTGCGCCCCGCACGCGAAGGGCGCCGCTACTACATCGCCGAACGCGCGGCCGCGCGCCGGGTCGTCACCAGCGCCAAGGCGCTCTTCGGCGACCTGCGCGGACGGCCGCGCAACGCGGACATCCTCGTGATCACGCACGAGGACCTGCGCGCCTCCGCGCAGAAGTACGTCGACTACCGCAACGCTGCGGGCTCGCTGCGCGCCGCGTTCGTGACGACCGAGGAGATCTTCACGGAGTATTCCGGCGGCACGCTCGATCCGACCGCGATGCGCGATTATCTCGGGCAGGCGTTCAAGGAGTGGGAGGTGCGGCCGCAGTACGTGATCATGCTCGGCGATGCCAGCTACGACTACCGCAACATCGTCACCCGGCAGAAGCAGCTCGTCCCGACGATGCAGCGCGAGTCCGACAGCGACGGCTACGACGAGAACTATTCGACGAACACCGACGACTTCTTCGGCCGCATCACCGTCGACGACTCGATGCTCGACCTGATCACCGGACGCTTCCCGGTCGAGTCCGTCGAGCAGGCCGACCTCGCGATCGACAAGCTCATCCGCTACGAGCAGTCGAAGAACTTCGGCGCCTGGCGGCACACCGCGGTGCTCAGCGCCGACGACAACATCCCGTGCGGTGAGGGAGAGGATTTCGTCGGCCAGTCCGAGCGGCTGTTGCGCTACTACTCGCCGCAGTGGTTCGAGGCGCGCAAGATCTATCTGCCGGCCTACCCGACCGAGAAGGTGCCGACCGACCGCAAGCCGGGCGCGACCGCGGACCTCATGCAGTTCATCAATCGCGGCGCGGTGGTCACCAACTGGATCGGCCACGGCAACCCGAAGCAGTGGGCGCACGAGCTGCTGCTGGAGAAGGATCAATTCATCCCGCGTCTGACGAACGACTCGACGCCGACCTACCTCGTCGCCGCGACGTGCAACTTCGGCCTGTTCGATGACCCGGGACAGCTCTCCGGCGCGGAGATGTTCTTCCTGCATCCGACCGGCGGTGCGGTCGCTGTCATCAGCTCCTCGCGCGCCTCGTTCATCTTCCAGAACGAGTCGATGATCAACGCCTACTTCCAGGAGCAGTTCGCCCGCGACGAACAGACGAAGCGCTACCCGACGATCGGAGCGGCGTTCATGGCGACGAAGGTGACCGGTGGCGGAGGCGACGAGCGCAACGACGAGAAGTACCACATCTTCGGCGACCCGTCGATGCGCCTGAACCTGCCGGAGAACATCGTCTCGATCGACTCGGTCAACGGCCGCGCGCTCGCGACCGACTCGGTCACCGTCGGAGCGCTCTCGGTCGTCAACGTCAGCGGCACGGTCACCGATCCCGACGGCCGCATCCTCGAGGATTTCAACGGCACCGTGATCGTCTCGCTTTACGATGCCGACCGTCGCTCGACCGCATCGGAGTGCGGGCGCGAGCTCAACTGGGAGACGCCGGGCGGCCGCCTCTTCCGAGGCCCCGCGCAGGTCGTCAACGGCCGCTTCCGCGCGACCTTCCGCGTGCCGAAGGACATCGCCTACGACTCGAGCTCCGCACGACTGCACGCCTACGCCTACAGCGCCGCGACCGACGCGGTCGGCAGCTCGCGCCGCGTGCGCGTCTTCGGCTCCGATACCGCCGACGTCACCGACACGCTCGGACCCGAGCTCGCGATCTTCCTCGACGATCGCTCGTTCCGATCCGGCGACGTCGTGACGCCGCAGCCGTTGCTCATCGTCGATCTCAGCGACACGAGCGGCATCAACTCCAGCGGCTCGAGCCTCGGCCACCGCATCGAGGCATGGATCGACGGCAGCCCGAACGCGATCGATCTGACCGACTTCTATCAGACCGGACTGACCGACTACCGCGTCGGCACCGCCGAGCGCACGCTGATCGATCTGGAGCCCGGCGAGCACACGGTGAAAGTGCGGGCGTGGGACATCTACAACAACGCGCGCGTCGCGACGGCGACGTTCATGATCACCGAGGGAGGCGAGTCCGAGCTCGTCGTGGCCAACGTCGTCAACTATCCCAACCCGATGGCGCGCGAGACCGACTTCACGTTCCAGCACAACCAGTCGCGGCCGCTCGACGTCGAGATCGCGATCTTCACGGCGTCCGGTCGAAAGGTCCGCACGCTCGAGGCGCGCGCGATCAGCGATCGTTTCGTCCGCGTGCGATGGGACGGCACCGATGCCGACGGGACGCCGATGGCCAATGGCGTCTACTTCTACCGGCTGCGGGTCAACGTGCCGGGCAACGAGAGCCTTGGCGAGTTCGAGGCCATCGAGAAGGTCGCGATCGTCCGCTGAGGGCTCGCGTGCATTCTGTTTTCGGCGAGGGCGGGCCGGGTGGCCCGCCCTTGTCGCGTCCGGCGCCGCGCAACAGATCGAAACCCGCCCGCACGTCGTACATCAATCGGCGGCCACAAAGCGTCATCCCGGGGTTGGACGTGATTGGGTATCTTGTCCGATTGCGCGAAACGCCGCCGGGAGGGCCTTCGAGGGCACACGGGTGCTTGGGCCGGACGTGGCGACGCGGTAAATAGGGCGGTACAGAAACGAGGGGCGCCGGCCGACGCGCCCGATGCGGTCCGCGACCGCAGGCGCCATAGGGCGCGCGAGAGGAGTGGCGTTCCGGTTGACGGAGCCCCGAGGCTGCAGGAGCTTGACGGCACACTATCCGATTCCCATGGCAGAGACTACGACCCCCATCGTCAACCTCGCGGACTACCCGCTGCTGCGACATATCGACTCACCGCGCGATCTGCGCCGGCTCGCCCCGACGCAGCTTCGACAGGTCTGCGCGGAGGTTCGCCAGTACATGGTCGACGTTATCTGCCAGGTCGGCGGGCACTTCGGCGCCGGGCTCGGCGTCGTCGAGCTGACCGTCGCGGCGCACTACGCGTTCGACACGCCGAAGGACAAGATCATCCTCGACACCGGGCACCAGGGCTATCCCCACAAGATCCTCACCGGCCGTCGCGACGAGCTCCATACGATTCGTCAAAAGGGCGGGCTCAGCCCGTTCCTCAAGCGCTCCGAGAGCATCTTCGACGTCTTCGGCGCCGGTCACGCGAGCACCTCGATCAGCGCGGCGCTCGGCGTCGCAGCGGCCCGCGACCTGCGCGGCGACGACTACCACGTCGTCTCGATCATCGGCGACGGCGCGATGACCGGCGGCATGGTCTACGAGGCGATGAACAACTGCGGCGTGCAGAACCGTCGCGTCATCGTCGTGCTCAACGACAACCGGATGTCGATCGCGCCAAACGTCTGGGCGATCAGCAACTACTTCACCCAGATCGCCCAGACCAGCGTCGTCCAAAAGATCCGCGGCGGCATCTGGGACATCACCGGCGAGATGGGCGTCTGGGGCGATCGCCTGCGGCGCGTCGCCTCGCGGCTCGAGGGCGGTGTCAAGTCGGTGCTCACGCCGGGCATGCTCTTCGAGTCGCTCGGCTTCCACTACTTCGGTCCCGAGAACGGACACAACGTCAACAAGCTCGTCGACTTCTTCGAGTTCGCGAAGACGATCGACGGGCCGGTGCTGCTGCACATCACGACCGAGAAGGGCAAGGGCTACGCTCCGGCCGAGGCCGACGTCGCGCAGCGCCTGCACGCGCTCAGCGGTCCGACCGACAAGGCGACCGGCCGCGCGATCACGGTTCCCGGAGCCACGCCGAAGCCGCCGAAGTACCAGACGGTCTTCGGCAAGGCGCTCGTCGAGATCGCGCGCAAGGATCGCCGCGTCGTCGGCATCACCGCGGCGATGCCCGACGGCACGAGCCTCGACCTGCTGCAGCAGGCCATGCCCGATCGATTCTTCGACGTCGGCATCGCAGAGGAGCACGCGGTGACCTTCGCGGCGGGGCTCGCCACCGAAGGGGCGATCCCGGTGGTCGCGATCTACAGCTCGTTCATGCAGCGTGGTTTCGATCAGATCGTGCACGACTGCGCGATCCAGCACCTGCCGGTGGTCTTCGCGCTCGACCGCGCCGGCATCGCCGGCAACGACGGTCCGACGCATCACGGCTCGCTCGATCTCAGCTACCTGCGCATCGTCCAGGACATGATCGTCATGGCCCCGAAGGACGAGCAGGAGCTGCGCGACATGCTCTTCACCGCGATCAACAACGGAGGCGGTCCGGTCGCTATCCGCTACCCGCGAGGCGAGGGACTCGGCGTCGAGCTCCGCGACGGCTTCTCGATGATCGAGATCGGCCGCTCGGAGACCCTGCGCGAGGGCGAGGACATCGCCATCGTCGCGATCGGCGACATGGTACCCCGCGCGATGGCGGCGGCCGAGATCCTCGGCCGACAGGGCGTCTCCGTCGAGGTCGTCAACGCGCGCTTCGCCCGTCCCGTCGACGGCGCGATGCTCGACGACCTCTGCGAGCGTTTCGATCGCATTCTGACGCTCGAGAACAACGTCGTCGCCGGCGGCTTCGGCAGCGCCGTGCTCGAGCACATCGCGTCGACCGGCCGCGCGAGCGGCGTGACGGTCCGCGTGCACGGCCTGCCCGCCGACAGCTTCGTCGAGCACGGCAACACCGACGAGCTCCTCGCCGAGCTCGATCTGATGCCCGACGGCATCGCGCGCGTCGTGCGCGAGTTCATGGGACTGCCCGCGGAGCTGAAAGATCTTGTGACGGTGTAAGGGCGCGCTTTGGGCGCCTCGCGGCGAAGGTCTAACTTTGCGACCCTGTGCTCCGACCGGAGCCAGACGGCGAACTCGTAGCTCAGTTGGTTAGAGCATCTGACTTTTAATCAGAGGGTCCTGGGTTCGAGTCCCAGCGAGTTCACGACAAAAACGCCGATTCCGATTACGGGATCGGCGTCTTGCGTTTTGGGGAGGAGGGACTAAGGGACTGTTAAGAGGTTGGCGTGGGGTGGCGGCGCGCGGGGTTTTCTACTTCGACCACTTCGCCGCCGAAGACTTTTGCCAGGGCGTTGATGTAGAGGGCGCCGGAGGTGGGGAAGGTCGCGCCGTCGAAGCGCGCGAGTGCGACGAGGCTCTCGAGCGGGATTGCGTTGAGGTTCTTTGCGAGCGAGGGATGGTCACGCGACACCCAGCGTCGCGATGTCCAGTCGAATGCCACCTCGATGCCGTCGATCTTCGCACGGTAGGCCATGGTCTCGTCGTGGATTCGTGAACGGGGCGTTTCGTCGGGGATTCGACTGGGCGAGCAGAGTAACCGCCGTCCCAGCGCTCCGCAAAGCTACGCGCGCTCTGAGCCAATCGTGCCGGCGGTGGAAAGGTTGTCGATAACACCGTGCGGGCGGTGGATAACTCCGTGGATAGGCGGTGGAGTGGGGCCCGGCGGCTCGATCGCGGGTGCCGAGGTACCTCCGGGAGAGTGGCGGCGATGGTCGGATCGATTTTTCTTTCGAACCCGGTGTGACCGATCCGCCGGACGTGACTCCTATTAACCGAGGTCCTAAGAGAGGTCAGGTCCCTTGCCCGGGGATAGAGATGTTGCCCACATCACAGCCTGATCTCGCCCTGTCTCGAACGATCACGGTCCAAGTGGTCACCCAGCGGCGTCCAGTGCCCAATACTGCGACGCCGTTGTCGTTTCCACTATCGTAGGTCGCCCTCCCCGACGCGTTCAGCGCTCACCGCCTTCGCCCTTCCCGGGCCTCGTATCCTCCGGAATACCGGGTTCGCGCACGCGCTGCCCGAGCCGATTTCGTGTCCCTGCGTCCTGATGACGTAGCGCCGATCGCGCGAATCCGCCCAGTACGGACGAATCCATCCTTCATGAACGAATAATCATCGAGTTGTGTGACCGATTCGGTCCGCGTGACTCTTACCAACGCTGACCCAAATGGGCACGGGTTGGCTTTCGTTGCGACGACGGGCAAAAGCGTCGCGACAGTCACGCGGTCTGTCCCCAAATTGGACCTCTGGGAGTAACAGCACGGATTGGACCCCGGAAGCGTGACATCTCCATGGTTGGACCAGCAACCAGGAATCAACGGCATCCGCAAGGATGTCGGCTCCGCGATCACTCACGGGCTAGGAGCGGTCGCGGAGCAGGGAAGGCGGGCTCGCCGCCCGGTTTGCACACAGGCATAGTGTAGACCGGTTCGCTTGGAGAGTTCCGCGTCAACACAAGGTTCGGTCACTACGGTGACCGGACCTTGTTTTTGTTCATGGACCCTGCTGTGGGTCCCGAAACGACGAAAGCGCGTGATGGCCCAGGGCCTTCACGCGCTTTGGCGCTTGTTGTCCGCTCACGAGACGATCGTCGGCCGCGGCCTGCGATCACCGCACGATTCGACTGATCACGCAAGAATCTCCTTTCGGGCACCGGAGCGCTCGAGCGGCTCGGGCTCTGCGACCGTGCGGGATGCATCGGTGCGCACCTCGCGAACGCCGTAGATCCAGTTGCGGCCGGCCCTGCCGTGGACCGAGATCGTCATGCCGATGTACGCCGTCAGGTCGAGCTCCTCCTCGGCGAGCAGCCCGATCTCACCGCTGTCGAGATGGGTCAGGCGCAGTCGCCGGTCAGGCTCGCCGACCGGACAGAAGCGAAGCAGCGGTCGATTGCCGATCGCGGGGCGCTCGGCAACGACCACGCCGGTATATGTGCGGTTCATCGTGGCCTCCGTGGTTGGGATATCAGGGATGTTCCGGCTGGAACCCGACGATACCCTGCAAAGGAGGGGCCAGTGTCGGCGATCGAACGGCGCGCAGGCGCGGAATCTCTCAACGGGATTGAAGTACTTCCCGCTGAACGCACGACGGCCGCGGAGTCTGCACCCCGCGGCCGTCTCGATACCTCGTGTTCCTTCGAGAACCTATGCGCCCGCAGAACGGCGGCTCCGCCGCGCGCGTCCGGCGCCGGCATCGCCGCCGGTGCGCGCCTTCTTCTCCATGTCGATCACGCGATAGATCTCGTAGAGCACCATCGAGTTTTTCTCCTGCGCCTTGAGACGAGCCGCCCGGCGGAGCGACGTGCGGTCGCCCCAGGCCAGCGCCAGTCGAACGCCGTCGGCGCGGACGTGGGCGCGCGGGTCTTCGAGCATCGACTCGAGCAGCGTCTCGCGGGCCTTTGCATCGCCGAGCGACCGGGCGAGCTGCTGCATGATGCCACGGGCGAACGGATCGGTCTCGTCGATGTAGCTGCGCACGAACAATCCGGCGAAGCCGTCGACGCCCCGCGACTGCAGTCCGAGCTGGATCTGGTAGCGGACGATCTGGCTGGTGTCGTCGAGCATCGCGAGGACGGCCGGAAGCTCGCTCTCCTCGGCGACGAGCGAGAGGGCGCGCGCCGCGCGTCCGCGCACGAGCTCGAAGGAGTCCTTGATCGCACGCTTCAGCCACGGCTTCGCCGAGTATGCGGTCATCTTGAGCAACGCCTCGCCCGCCGCGGCGCGCATCAGCCAGTCGGTCGAGTCGACGAGCCGCTCGCCGAGCGCGGCACCGGCGGAGGTGTCCTTCATCTCACCGAGCACGTAGATCGCCATCCCGACGCGCGAGCGATGGCCGTGGCGGACGGTGTCGATGAGCTGCTCGCTGACGCGCTTACCGAGGCGCGGCAGGATGAACCCGAGCGCGAGGCGCTCGCGCGCCGACTCGGTTGCGAGCTGCGACATCATGTAGGGGATCGACTCGTCGGCGCGCTCGACAAGCCGCGCGCGCGCCGGCTCGACGATGTACTGGTACTTCTGCGGCGCCGCCGAGGCCTGGATGAACAGCGTCTCGATGTCCTTCGCCAGGTCGGCCTCGATCTCCTCTGGGGTGCGCGCGCGCTCGGGCTCGGCGGCGGCGGCGACCTCCGGCGGCGCGTTGTTCGCGTCGTAGCCGACGCCGTAGAAGCTTCCGGTCCACAACGAATCGTTGGCGCCCTTGACCGAGCCGTAGAAATCACGCCCACCGAGATCGAGGAAGACACCGATCATCCCGTACATCCGGCGGATGTCGCTGAAGCCCATCGTGTTGGTGTGCCGGGCGATGTACCCGTCGTCGCCGGCTCCGTCGACGAACAGGGAGATCGCGTCGGCATTGCCGCCGCCCTGCGAGAGCGATTCGACGACGTAGTTGTCGTCGCCGCGCGCGTCGAAGAGTCCACCGAACGCGATGTCGTGCCCGCAGCCCTGGGAGACGCCGTGCGAGACGTAGTTGTCGTTGCCCTCGCTGTCGATCAGAGTGCCGAACGCCAGGTGCACGCCGGCTCCCTGCGAGTACTGGAACGAGGTGTAGCTGTCGTTGCCCTTGCGATCGACCAGCGAGCCGAGGCCGAACCAGTACGAGGTGCCCTGGCCGTAGATGTCGGAGAAGTAGATGTCGTTGCCGCCGCCCTCGGCTACGATGCCGATCCCGGCCGAGGAGATCGGACGGAAGCCGAGCGACGCGCCCTGCGTGAACGTCTCGAAGTGATCGGAGTAGCGCAGGAAGTCGACGTACGGCGAGGAGGCGATGTAGCTGTCGTTGCCGTCGCCGTCGACGATCGCGCCGACGCCGCGGGTGTAGCCGAACCCCTGCGCCTCGAAGTGCGCGAGGTACTGGTCGTTGCCGGTGGCGTCGACGAGCACGCCGACACCGAAGAGTCCGGCGCCTTCGACGCACTGACCGCCGGCATAGCGATCGGCGCCCGCGCCGTCGTAGAGTCCGCCGACGCCGAAGTAGCCGCAGCCGAGTCCGAAGTTGCCCACCGAGTAGTTGTCGTCGCCCTTGAGATCGACGAGGCTCGAGGCGCCGAAGAGCGTGCCGCCGAAGGCGTAGTCGCCGCCGATGTAGTGGTCGTTGCCGTCGAAGTCGACGATGAGCGTGACCTGTCGCTCGAGCGCGTCGCGCTTGGTACGCTTCGCGGCGCGGTAGATGTCGTTGCCCCCGACATCGACGATGCAGAAGTATTCGCCGTCGTAGATGTCGTCGCCGCGACCGCCGATCGCGATGCGGCCGAGCGGCGTCGTCCACGTGCGAGAGCGGATCGAATCGGTGGCGCGCGCGAGCTCGGCGGACATCGCGCGCGCGATGTCGACCGACATCGAGAAGAGGGAGACGCCGGGGCGCAACTGCTTCGTCGGATCGACGAGCATCGCGTCGACGTTGAAGTACTGCTTCGCGCGTGCCATGCCGTAGCGCTCCGCCTGCTTGAGCTCGACGAGCGTGGCGTCGGCGTTCTCGGCCGACTCGAGCACGAGCGTGTCGCTGAACGCGACGAGTCGCTCGAGCGCGTCGGCCGGGATGTCCTGCCGCGCGAGTGAAAGGCGCGAATCGGTCGTCAGGGCTAGCGCGAGGAACCGGCGCAGCACGAGTGCCGTCGGCAGATCGAGCGAGCTCATGTCGATCCTGGTGAACACCCGGATCTCCGCGTCGCTCATCGACGGACGCGTGCCCTCGGTCAGCAGCTCCCCGAGGTCGAGCAGGCGGCCGGCGTGACGGAAGAATCGCGCCGGATCCTCGATCGCCAGCAGCGCCGAGCTGGCAAGGGAGTCCGATACCGCGAACGAGGCGAGGGGATCGCCGAAGAGCCGCTTGATCGTCGAAAGGCGATGGACGTCGTCGGGGACGGCATCCCAGCGCATCGTCAGGTCGGAGCGGTTCATGTAGATCGCCCTCAGCGCGGTGTCGATCGAGGTCAGCACGTACCCCGGCAGGTGCTGGGCCGACGCCGATGGCGGCGTCATCGAGGCGAGCGCGATGAGTGCGAAAATTCCGACGGCGAGTGCGAGTCGACCCATGGCGGGAGGAGGTTCCGGCTGTTGACGTGAAGACGATTGACGACGGATGACTGTCGGTGCGACGGCGTTACGCACGCTGCGCGCGAGCGGCCTGTGGCTCAACGTGTGGCCGAGCCGAGATGGCGCGCGAAGAACCGCGCGGTGCGCTCGATGGCATGCTCGAGTGCGGGCGTCGAGCCCTCGAACGGATGGACCGCACCGAAGGTATGCCCCGTCTGCGCGATCGGCTCGAACTCGGTGAGACTCGGATCGGCGGCTGCGAGCAGTCGCCGGCCGTCGTCGATTCGCACCGACAGATCCTGCTCGCCGTGGACGATCAGCAGCGGGCGGCCGAGCTGGCGGACGCCACGCTCGATGTCGAGCTCGATACGGTGCAGCTCGAGGTCGCGAAGCACGCAGACGCCCAGGCGCATCTCCTGGCCGGTGCGCATGTTCCGGCTCTCGAGATACCCGTCGCGGCGCCAGCGCTCCTTCTGGTGCTCGGTGTAGCGGTCGAACGTCGCGACCGAGCCCCAGACGCTCACCGAGCGCACCGCGGGCTCGCGACAGGCTCCGAGAATCGCAATGCCGCCGCCGCGCGAATGTCCAAGCAGGCCGATGCGCTCGGAGTCGACGCGCTCGAAGTGCGGCAGCCGCAGTCCCTCGACCGCGTCGATGACCTCGAGCAGCTCGGCGACCTCGCGCGAGAACGTGTTCTCCTCGAATCGGTCCAGCCGCGTGAAGTCCTGCCCGTGTCCCTCGACGCCGTTGCGGGTGAAGTTGAAGGCGATCGTGTAGAAGCCGCGGCGCGCCAGCGACGAGCAGACGTGCGGATTCGACCCCCAGTCCTTGAACCCCTTGAAGCCGTGCACGAAAATGACGACCGGACGCGGACCCTCGACGGCGTCCGCGAATCGGGCGTCACAGTAGAGAACATCGTGTCCGCCGATGCCGAGCGTGAAGCGCTCGTGGCGGATGTCGTCGACGAGCACCGATCCATCCATAGCTCGACAAGGTATTGCCGTCGCCGTGTGCCGCGCAAGGGCCGGACGGTTTCGTAACTTGTGCGCTTCGGCGGGCCGCGCGCTCGCGTTCATATCTCACCGACGAATCTGAATCATGGATAGCACGCTGAAGCCGGTCCTGGCGCGGGAGCTCGAGAGCATCCGCGAGGCTGGACTCTTTAAGAACGAGCGGATCATCACGTCGGCGCAGGGAGTCGAGATCACCGTCGAGGGTCGCCAGACGCCGGTGCTGAACTTCTGCGCCAACAACTACCTCGGCCTCAGCTCGCATCCCCGCGTCATCGAGGCCGCGCATCGCGCGCTCGACGCCCATGGCTACGGCATGAGCTCGGTTCGCTTCATCTGCGGCACCCAGGACATCCATCGCGAGCTCGAGCAGAAGCTCGCCGCCTTCCACGGCACCGACGACACGATCCTCTATGCCGCGTGCTTCGACGCCAATGGCGGCGTCTTCGAGCCGCTGCTCGGCGAGTCCGACGCGATCATCTCCGACCAGCTCAATCACGCCTCGATCATCGACGGCGTGCGCCTGTGCAAGGCGAAGCGCTACCGCTACGCCAACGCCGACATGGCAGACCTCGAGGCGCAGCTCAAGCAGGCCGACGCCGACGGCGCCGTGCAGAAGATGATCTCCACCGACGGCGTCTTCTCGATGGACGGCATCATCGCGCCGCTGGACAAGGTCTGTGACCTCGCCGAGAAGTACAACGCGATCGTCATGGTCGACGAGTCGCATGCGACGGGCTTCATGGGAGAGAAGGGACGTGGCGCCGTCGAGTATCGCCACGTCATGGGTCGCGTCGACATCATCACGAGCACGCTCGGCAAGGCGCTCGGCGGAGCCATCGGCGGCTACACGACCGGCCGTCAGGAGATCATCGACATGCTCCGCCAGCGCTCGCGGCCATACCTGTTCTCCAACTCGCTGCCGCCGGTCGTCGTCGGCGCGAGCATCGCGGTCATCGACATGCTTTCGGAGACCACCGAGCTGCGCGACCGGCTCGAGGAGAACACGCGGTACTTCCGCCAGCGCATGGGCGAGACGGGCTTCGACATCGTTCCGGGCGAGCACCCCATCACGCCGATCATGCTCTACGACGCCCCGCTGGCGCAGGAGTTCGCATCGCGGCTGCTCGAGGAGGGGATCTACGTCATCGGCTTCTTCTACCCGGTCGTGCCGAAGGGACAGGCCCGCATCCGCGTGCAGATCTCGGCCGCGCACGAGCGCGCGCACCTCGATCGCGCCGTCGAGGCGTTCACGAAGGTCGGACGGGAGCTCGGCGTGCTCAAGACCGAGGCGATCGGCTGACCGGGCGTCGTAGTGCGCGTTCGATCGGCGCGCCGGCGTGCTGGCACATTCGTGCCCGCGCCGTACATTCGCGCCTTGTCGACGAGCTCTCACCTATTCCCGAACGAACGCCATGACAAACGAACAGATCTGCGACCGTCTCAACGAGATCCTCGGTCTCGAGCTGGCAGGGACGATGATGTACCTGAACTACTCGTTCTTCATCTACGGTCACGCGCGTATTCCGATCGTCGGATGGTTGCGCTCGCAGGCGGGGGAGGGTATCACGCACGCGACCGAGGTCGGCGAGAAGATCACCGCCTTCGGCGGAACGCCCGTAACGTTCCCGGCCGCGGACCAGTTCAAGCCGCGCTTCGATTCGCTCGACGACATGCTCCGCTCGGCGCTCGCGCTCGAGAAGAACGCGTTCAACAAGTACGCGTCGCTGCTGAGGGACATCGAGAACGAGAACCTCGTGCTTCGCGTGTTCCTCGAGAACAAGGTCGGCGAAGAGTCCGAGCACATCGAGGAGATCGAGAAGATGCTCCGTCCGGACGTCGTGCACTGACCGCGTACGAACCTGGCCGACATACCCGGGGGCACCGTGATCCGATCACGGTGCCCCTCGTCGTTCCCGGCCACCGGTTACCGATCGATAACCTTCAGGCCCTTGCGGATTGCGGCACGCGTGATATGTTTGTGTAGACACAGTCCAAATAAGCATAGCTACGAACCGCGACTGCCCGTGAGACTGCTCAAGAGATCCTTCATTCTGATCGGAATCCCCGCTCTTCTATCGACGGTCGCCCTGACGTCGTGCGAAGACGACCCGATCCTCGCTCCCCAGTCCGGTGGGTCGAAGACCAACGGCAGCTACGGCAACATCGCCGTGGCGCCTCCGGTCGACACCGTCTCCGCGCCTGATCGAGCCGCCGACAACCTCCCGACCAATCCCGAAGTCTTCTAGGCTCCCGAACTCATGACGCCCCGAGCTCTCCTTACTCTCGTTGTCCTACTTGGATTCGGTCTAAGTACAAGTTCGTACTCGCAGGAGTCCGCAACCGCGACGATCGAGGGCCGTGTGGTCGACTCGGCCAGCGGCGATCCGGTCGTCGGCGCGGCGGTGTACGTGCTCGCCGAGAGATCGCGCGCGGGAGGGCTCAGCGGACGCGACGGAGCGTTCCGGATCGAGCGGGTGCCGGCCGGCACTCTTACGCTGCGCGCGCGGCTGATCGGCTATCGCGACCGTGAGGTCACCGTGCGCACGACCGCGGGACAGACCGCGAGCATGACGATCACGATGGGCGAGGGAGAGGTGATGATGCGGCCGGTGGAGGTCATCGGAGAGTCGCCCGAGGTCTACAGCCGAATGACCGGTACCGCGACCAGGGTCGACGCACGGACGCTGGCGGTGATCGCACCGATTGGCACCCAGGAGGTCGTCCAGTACATCCCCGGCATCAACAGCGCCACCGACGACGGCATCGGCAACTCGCGCATCAGCGTCGGCATTCGCGGACTCAACCCGCGGCGCAGCTCGCGGGTGCTCGTGCTCGAGGACGGCGTGCCGATCGCCCCCGCGGTCTACCTCTACCCGAACATGTACTACAACCCGCCGGCCGAGCGCATCGAGGCCGTCGAGGTGATCAAGGGGAGCGCGTCGGTGCGCTATGGTCCGCAGACGATGGGCGGGGTGGTGAACTACCTGACGCGGCGACCCGGAGCGAGCTTCGGCGCGCTCGGGCAGCTCACCGTCGGCACCAACGGCTACCTGACGGCACTTGCGGAGATCGGCGGTTGGGGAAGCGAGACGATCCAGCCCGAGCTGCAACTGCTGTTCAAGCGCGGCGACGGATTTCGCGACAACAACGAGTTCGCGCAGTACAACGGAACGCTCAAGCTCAACATCGTGCCGGACGATCAGCGCATCGTCTACGTGAAGGCCAACGTCGACTACGAGAACTCGAGCGCGACGTACACGGGTCTGACCGAGTACACGTTCGCGACCGATCCGACCTTCAACCCGAAGGAGAACGACGAGTTCACGGTTCTCCGCGGCTCGCTCGACGTGCTGTACTCGAACCGCCTGGCCGAGGACCTGATGAGCACCACCAAGGTCTACGCGAACTACTTCGACCGCCAGTGGTGGCGTGAGAACGATGTCTTCGTCCGACCCGGCTCGCTCGAGGGCGGCGAGCGCCAGCCCGTGCCCTACTACGAGCAGGGCGATCTCGTGCGCGTCGGCAACGGCACGGACAACTACGGGAACCTGCGGACCTTCTACGTCGTGGGCGCCGAGCAATCCTACGAGATCGATCATACGCTCTTCGGCGCGGCATCGCACCTCGAAGTCGGCGGCCGTCTGCACTGGGATCGGTTCATCGACAACCGCGTCATCGGCGACGCGCCCGATGCCCGCACGGGCGTCACGTACGAGAACGATCCCGAGGACTCGACGAAGAAGATCATCCTCGGCCTCGCGAACAACTACGAGACCACCGCGATCGCGCTGTTCGCATCGAACAGACTGAGCTTCGGAGACCTGACGATCACCCCCGGCATCCGCGTCGAGGTCTTCGAGCAGCAGATGGTCGATCGCCTGCAGGGCGCGACCTACCAGGATCGAACGAGCCATGTGATCCTGCCGGGCATCGGAGCGAACCTCGCGCTGGGCGACTGGAATCTGTTCGCCGGCCTGCATCGCGGCTACACGCCGCCGTCGAGCGGCACACTCGCGGTCGTCAACTGGGGCGCGAACATGGCCACCGGCGGGCTCGATCTCGAATCCGAGAAGAGCTGGAACGCCGAGCTCGGCGCGCGCGCGGCGCTCGACTGGGCGCACCTCGAGATCGCGGGATTCCACATGTCGATCGAGGATCTCGTCGCGGCCGGCATCGGCTCGACGTTCAAGAACCTCGGGCGCGTGCGGACCTACGGACTCGAGGTCGGCACGAGGGTGCTCGGCTCGCGCCTCGACGACGCGCTTCCCGATCTCGACCTGGCCTACACGCTCCTCGGCACCGAGGTCGTCGAGGGAACGATGCGCTCGGCGGTCATCGCCGGCAACGTCGCGGTCGACCTGGCCGGCCGGGAGATGCCGTACGCGCCGCATCACACGCTCAACGTCGGACTGTCGAAGGAGCTGCCGTTCGGACTCGCCGCGCACGCGGACATGCAGTACGTCAGCCGCGCCTACACCGACTTCGAGAACATCGAGACGACCTACAACCGCGGCGATACCGGTCCGGTGCCCGCGTACATGCTCTTCAACGCGAGCGCGAGCTACCGGATCACGCCGGAGCTCAGTCTCAGCGTCGCCGCCAAGAACCTGCTCGACCGCGTGTACATCGGTTCGCGCCTGCACTCGCATCCGGGCATGCCGGAGGCGAACCAGAGCTCGGGCATCATGCCGGGCGGACGGCGGCAAATCAACCTGACCGTGCGGTACGCCCTCGGTCGATGATAATTCACTCCTGTTCCAACCCCACTATTGCCTCGACCATGACCAGCTTCAGCTACCGTTCCCGACTCACCGCGCTGGCCGCGGCGCTCATGCTGGGCGGATCGCTCGCCGGCTGCACCGATGAAATCGTCGATCCGGGTCCCTCGAACGGCATTCCCGTGCCGTCGACGTACACGTTCGCGAGTCGCTTCGACGCGACGAAGTCCAGCGTCGATTACGGCGGGCAGGTCGTGCGCAACCTCCTGATCCAGGACCTGACGACCGCAGTCGCCAACCTGTCGAAGCCGGGCGCGGTCGCCGTCAGCGAGGCGGACCTGCTCGCGATCTACGAGCACAGCGACGCCGCGAACCTGGTGACGAAGGTCTCGGTCAGCGGCCGTGAGCTGCTCGAGTCGCAGTACAACCGCATCTCCACGGGCAAGAAGCTCTCCGACAAGATCTCGACCGCCTCGGTGATCGGCACGAACCAGACCGCCGACGCCCTTATCCGCGGCTGGATCCGGACCGCGGCGCTCAATGCCCAGGACGGCTCGAAGCTCGGCACGAGCGCGGCAATCCTCGACGAGAACGGTCGCGACATCGCCGAGATGATCAACAAGGTGCTGCTGGGCGCGGTCTCGTATTACCAGGCCACGTCGGTCTACCTCGCCGGTGTTGCGACGAAGGACAACGCGGTCGCGGCCCCCGATGGAAAGGGCGGCGTGCTCGCCTACACGGTGATGGAGCACAACTGGGACGAGGCCTTCGGGTACTTCGGTGCGGCACGCGACTACGCCCGCTACAGCGACGACAACCTCACCGGCACCAGCGCCGACTACAGCTACGACTCCAACGGCGACGGCAAGATCGACCTGCGCTCGGAGTACAACCACACCGTCGCGCGCTACGCGGCGCGCCGCGATAAGAGCATCGCCGGGTCCGATTTCACGAAGGAGATCTTCGACGCGTTCCTGAAGGGTCGCACCGCGGTGACCAACCAGGGAACGACCGCCGAGATCAACACGCATCGCGGCGCGGTGAGCACCGCGTGGGAGAAGATCATCGCAGCCTCGGCCGTGCACTACGTCAACGACGTCAGGAAGGCGATGGCCACCGCCGGTCAGCCCGACTTCAACGAGTTCGGACTGCGCCATGCGTGGTCGGAGATGAAGGGACTGCTAATCGCGCTGCAGTTCAACTCGGCGAAACTGATCAGCGACACGCAGCTCGCATCGATCCACACGCTCGTCGGTGACACGCCCGTCGTGGCCGCCGCCGGAACCGATGCGAACACGACGTACGCCGCCGCGCTCGACTCCGTCAAGTCGGTCATGAAGAGCGTCTACGGTTTCAGCGACGCGCAGATGGCGGCGTGGTAGTATCACGTCGACGATACGACGATCGTCTCGAGCCGGCGCAGGGTAGCACCCGCGCCGGCTCGGTGCGTTCAATGCACACACTGCTCGACGGCGTGCGCGGCGAGCGACTCGCGATCGCAGCACTCGTCGTGCTCTGCCTTGCGTCGCGGCTCGTCACGACGATCTACTACGTCGAGGATCCCGACAGCCTGCACTTCGCGCTGTCGATGATCGAGTTCGACGTCGCGCGGCTCCAGCCACACTTCCCGGGCTACGTCGTGTTCGTGGGTCTCGCGCGCGGCCTGGCGGCGATGACCGGCAGCTTCGCGATCGCTTTCTCGCTCGTCGGCGCGCTCGCGACGGTGCTGCTGGTGCTCGGCCTGCTCGCGCTCGTTCGCTGGCCGCTCGCGTCGCGTCGCGGCGCGCTCGTCGCGCTCGCCGTCGTCGGCAACGGCATGCTCTGGCTCTACGCGAACCGATACATGCCCGATCTGCTCGGCGCTGCGCTGCTCGTCTGGTCGCTGCACGACCTCTCGTCGGATGATCCCCGATCGCGCGTACGGGGCGGACTCCTGACCGCGCTGCTTGCCGGCACGCGGCTGTCGTATCTGCCGTTCCTGCTCCCGGCGGTCGTGCACGCGGTCGTTGCGAGGACCGGTCGACTGCCGCTCGCGGCTTCGTTCGTAACGGGCGTGCTGCTCTGGGCGGTGCCGCTGGTCGCGCTGACCGGGTGGGAGGAGATCGTCGCGATCGCCGCCAATCAGACGACTGGTCACTTCGACGAGTTCGGCGGGACGATCCGCACGGAGCCGGATGTCGGCCTGCGCCTCTCGAGAATGGCCGAGGGCGTGTGGACCGACGGACTCGGGGGATGGGTTCCCGGACGCAGTCCGCTGACGATGCTCACCGCCGTCGCGGCGACCGTCGGACTCGCGCTTGCGGCACCGCGCGCCCGGCGCGCGCTCGGCTCCCGACGCGGCCGGCTCGTACTGCTCGGAGCGCTCGCGTACCTGCTCTGGATCTTCCTTTACCAGAACGTCATCCATCACACGCGACACCTGCTGCCGTTCGTGCCGCTGATGGCGCTCGTGATCGCGGCGGGGTGGGAGCGCGTCGCCTCGCGTGGACGCGCCGGTTCGGCGATCGCCGCGGCGGCAATCGGGGCCGTCGCGGTGCTCGGTGGCGTGCTCGCCTGGAAACATCGTCAGCCGACGGCGATCGCACAGGTCTCTCGCGCGCTCATGACCGAGCGCGAGGGCCTGACGATCGTGTCGACCGGCCTCGTCAACGACATGCTCGCCGGAACGGGCGTGCGCGCGCGCTTCCTCGCCGTCGGCCGAGACAGCGTCGCGGACTCGCTGCGACTGACGCCTTCGTCAGGGCGGCTGTTCAGCGTCGGCGACTATCGATCGAATGTGCGAATGCCCGTCGCGCGGCTCACCCGATTCCACCATAACCCGCACGTCAACCGGATCTGGCCACTGATCGAGCTCTACGAGTATCGCGCAGCGGAGGCTCGGCGATGAGTGCACACGAGCCACAGCTCGCAGTACTCGGTGGCGGTCCGGCCGGACTCGCAGCGGCGCACTATGCCCGTGAGGCGGGACTTCGCTGCGAGCTCTACGAGGCGGCGCCGAGCGTCGGAGGCAACGCGCGCACGCTCCGCTTCGGAGACTTCCTGGTGGACACCGGCGCGCATCGACTTCACGACCGGGACCCGGCCGCGACCGCGCTTGCGCGCGAGCTGCTCGGCGCCGATCTGCTGCACGTCGACGCGCCGAGCAAGCTCTACCACGACGGCCGGCTTCTGGACTTTCCGCTCGCGCCGCTGGACCTGCTGCGTCGACTCCCGATGCGCACGCTCGCGGCGATCGCTCGCGAGAACGTCGCACTGCGACTGCGTGGCGGCGAGCCGCAGGGCGAGAGCTTCGGCGCGCTCGCGCGCGGCATGTACGGCGAGACGCTCGCCGGCTTCGCGCTGCTCGAGTACTCGCGCAAGCTCTGGGGGCGCGATCCCGACACGCTATTGCCGGAGATCGCCGGGTCACGCCTTGCGCGACTCGACCTGCGCACGTTTCTCGTCGAGTCGTTCGTCGGCCGGCGCGAAGCGCGGCGCCACCTCGACGGATCGTTTCTCTATCCGCGTCTCGGCATCGGCCAGCTCTTCGACCGTCTCGGCGAGCGCCTCGACGGCAGCGTACACGTCGATTCTCCGGTGACGCGGATCGAGCATCGCGACGGCGCGATCACCGGCGTCGAGGTTCGAGGCGAGCGACTGATCACGCCGGAGCACGTCGTCAACACGCTGCCGCTCGGCCTCGTCGTCCGGCTGCTCGATCCGGTCGCGCCGGAGCCGGTGCTCGAGGCGGCGCGCTCGATCGCGTTCCGGCAGCTTCGGCTCTGCGTCGTTCTGCTTGCGCGCGATCGATTATCGCCGAACGCCTCGATCTACTTCCCCGACCGCGACATCCCGTTCACCCGGCTCTACGAATCGAAGAATCGCAGCAGCGCGATGGCGCCGGCCGCGGCCACGTCGCTGGTGCTCGAGGTTCCCTGCGAGGTGGGCGACGAGCTGTGGGGCCTCGACTCTGCCGGCTTCCGGCGCAGGATGCTCCTCGCGCTGGAGTCGACGCTCGGCGTGCGCGAAGGGGAGGTCATCGACGTTCACGACGTCGTCGTTGCCAACGCCTATCCCGTGCTCTCGCTCGCGTCGGCTCCGCACGTCGGGCGCCTGCGCGAGTACCTGGACTCGTTCGACGGCATGACGCTCGTTGGACGCAACGCCCGCTTCCGCTATTCCTCGATCCACGACATGTTCCGGGGCGCTCGCATCGCGATCGACGCCATCGCCGCAGAGCGCGCCGTCGGCGCTCTCTGAGCTCGGCAGCGTCCCGTCGGTCACCCTTATTGACGCGCCGGCATTGATGACACCGGCATTGACTTCACCGTCCCCGGCTTGACCCTCCCGTCCCTAAAATCCCTGGCTTCACCGTTCCCGGCGTCACCGCCGCGGCCTTCAAGATCCCCGCCTTCACGCGCGCCGGCATTGCAGGATCGCCCCCATCGTTTCACCGACGAACCAGGTCCGCTCGCGCGTTCTCGCGTCGATCGTTCGATTCGCGATAGCGCGGAGGCATCTCCGCAGCCGTCGTGGCATGGCATTGTGGCGGCCCGGGATTTGTGTCACGAATCGAGCCCGTCGTGCGGCTCGGAGCGAGCGTCCCACGGTGACCCGAACCGGCGACGAACGCAGCCAGACAACTCCCAATGTTCGAGGATACTGCGGTGGACGAACGAATGCACGACCGTGAGCGCCGGAGCGATCACGGCGAACGCCGCGACCGCGAGCGCGACCGAAGCGACCAAACCGGCCGACCGCAATTCGGCGGCGGATGGCATCGCGGGACCGATTACGGCCCACGCGGAGGCTACGGTCGCTATGACGACCGAACCGAGCTCGACCGAGAGCGACTGCGCGCACGTGAAGAGGGCGAGCGGCTCAACGAGCGCACGCGACTCGACGACCGCGAGCGGCTCAACGAGCGCGACTGGCGCGACGACCGCGGTGGAGAGCGCGGGCATGGTGGAGGCAGCGACGACCGGCGTGACGATCGCGGCTACGACCGCGTCGAGCGCCGCTACGATCGTGACGCGGGCGATCGCTCCGCGCGAGGCTCTTCCGGTCGCTACGACTACGCCGACGAGGGCTACGGCGGCGCATACCGGCGAGATCGCGACGACCAGTGGCGCGGCGCCGCGGAGTCGGACGACCGCGAGAACCGCTGGGGAGCCCGCAATGCCGGTGATCGATCCGGCTACGAGCGCCACGGCGAAGCCTGGCGTCGCGATGCAGAGGCGCGACGGCCCCGGGATGCCAACTGGGGCGCGGCGTTCGACCCCCGCGAGCACCGAAGCGATGCCGACGGCCACGGTTACGACAGAGATCGTCAGCGCTTCGCTCGCGACGGCCGCCCGTCCGATCACGACGATGAACGCGGAGGTCGCTTCGACGACGGTCGGCGCTACGAGCAACGGCGCGAGGACGAGGGTCGAAACGCTCAGTGGCGCTCCGGTGATCGGCGCTTCGACGATCGACGCCACGACGAGCAACGCCACGACGAGCAACGCCACGACGATCGACGCCACGACGATCGACGCCACGACGATCGGCGCTACGACGACCGCTACGGCGACGAGCCGCGTGGCCGTTTCGACTACGGTCGCGATGACCGGTGGCGCTCCGAGTCACGCGATCGACGTCGGTAGGGCGACGACCGAGACCGCCTTTTGCGATCGCGGAGTTGAGGTAGCGGAGAGAATATTCGGGACGAAAAGGCCGCGGCGATCGGCGGCCCGTTCGCCACGACGCGGCTCGGGCCGCAGGCAGATGCCCCGGGCGACACCACGCGCCCCGGCATGATCGAAGGCGATTCGTCCCGCACCCAGGCTGACCACGGGGCATCGAACAGACGACCGCCGTCGTCGCCGGCGAGCCATCGGGCATCGTCGCGACGACGCGGCGCGCCTGCTGGCGCGAACCAATCAAACCACACACTTGCAAACAGCGAGAGGAAGCAATGGAGTATCGCAACGAAGGCGACCGCAATCGTGGCCGCGCGAGCGACGAGTACGGACGCGGTCGATCCGAGAACGAGCGCGGATCGGGTGAAGGTCGTCGCCGCGGACAGGACCGCTATGAGTCGGGACGGGGCGAATACAGTCGCGGCGGTGAGTGGGAGCGCGGTGCGTCGGGCCCGGGCGGCGAGTACGGCCGGGGCGGCGAGTATGGCCGCGGCGGCGAGTACGGCCGCGGCGAGTCCGCACGTGGCTCCGAGCGTGGCAGCTACGGTGAGCCGGGCTGGCGCGGCAACGAATTGGGTCGCGGCGGCTACAGCGGGTCGCGCTACGGCAACGAGCCGGATCGCGGGGATTGGGGCGGCGGCGCCCAGCGCGAGTCCGGCCGCCAGTCGAGCTGGCGCGGCTCGGAGTACGAGAGCGGCGGCACGTATGGTGGCGGAGCCGGTTACGGCGGCGGAGGCTACGGCGAGTACGGCGGCCAGGGCCGCTACGGCGGAAGCATCCGGGGCGGCGAGAACGAGCGCGGCGACTCCGGTCGCGGCGAGTACGGTCGCGGGGGCTCCGAGGAGCTGCAGCGTGGAAGCCGATGGGGAAACATCGACGAGAGCCGCGGTCGCGGAACGTACGATTACGGCCGTGAGAACGAGTGGGGAGGTCAGGGACGCGAGTCCGGTGGATGGGGCCAGGGGGGCAGCCAGAGCGGCGGCACCACGTACGGCGGCGCGACCTATGGCGGCGGCAGCAGCAACAGCGGCGGCGGCGGCAACTGGGGTGGCACCTCGGGCGGCGGGAGCTGGAGCGGCTCGCAGCAGGGCGGCCAGCAGCAGGGCGGCTCGATGAGCGGCTACGGAAGCGGCAGCGACCTGGGCGGCGGCTGGGGCGGAAGCTCCGATCGCGGATCGGGCCGCGAGCTCGGCGGCGGATGGCGCGGAACCGGCGGTGACGTGGGCGGCTCCAGCGGCAGCTTCGGCGGCCAGGGCGGCATCGGCGGCGGCAGTCTCGGCACCGGCATGCCCGAGTGGCAGCCCGGACGCATGGGCGGCGATTTCTCCGGTCGCGGTCCGAAGAACTACCAGCGCAAGGACGAGCGCATCCAGGAGGATGTCTGCGAGCGACTGACCCACGAAGGCACCGTCGACGCGAGCGACATCGAGATCCGCGTCGAGAACGGCGAGGTCACGCTCGTCGGCACGGTGCTCGATCGCCAGCAGAAGCGCCTGGCCGAGGACCTCATCGAGCAGGTCTCGGGTGTTCGCGAGGTGCACAACCAGTTGCGCGTCGGAGGCCAGCAGGGCAATCAGCAGGGCGGCCAGGAGAGCACGCAGCTTTCGGGCTCGCAGAGCGGCCAGCAGTCGACCCTGTCCGGCCAGATCGGACAGCAGAGCAGCTCGCAGAGCGGCTCGCAGAGCGGCTCACAGACGGGCTCGCTGAGCGGCTCGCAGAGCGGATCGCAGTCGGGCCGCCAGCCCGAGGCGCAGATGAAGTCGGGCGGATCGAGCCAGTCGAACCAGAACGCGACGAGCGCGGGCTCGAGCAACCAGTCCGACCAGTCGAACAAGAAGAAGTAATCGCACGTCGAGAACGAACACCGGCGCCGCCTTCGTCGATCCCGACGAAGGCGGCGCTTTGTCGTCTCGCCCCTGCGGGCGACCTTTGCCGCAACCGGAGCCCGATCACCCGATGCGACTCACCTACTTCGACGCCAAGCCCCACATCGACGACGAGCCGGTGCGCACGCTCATGCTGGCGATCCTGCCGCATCCGAACGAGGAGATCCTCGACCACCTTCTCGATCGCTATCGCGACGACGACGGCATGGCGCTGCTCGGCGCGCTCGACGACGCACAGCAGCTCGTCGCGATCGCCGGGCTTCGCCTCGAGGAGGAGGCGATGGCCACGATCCTGCACCTGCGCGTCGCCGATCCGGCGCGCCGTCACGGCGTCGGCCGTGCGCTCGTTACGAAGGCGATCACGCACTTCAAACTGCGCTCGGTTGCCGCGCGCTGCGCCGAGGAGATCCTCCCGTTCTACACCGCGCTCGGCTTCGAGCACTGGCTCATCGGGGAGAAGCCGCCCGGACGAAAGTGGTACGGGGTGCGGTGGCGGCGCGGCGAAGCGACCCAAGCATGACGGCCGTCATCCCGTCTGTGCGCATCAACGGTGATTTTGTATTGCGTGCGATCGTCCGGCGCGATTGCTCCGGCCGACGCCTGAGCGAACCGTGGTAAATTCCCGGCTCGTCAGCAATCCCCAGCCAACTTCTCCGCGAGGATGTCGTGAGCTACAGAATCGAAAAGGATACGATGGGCGAGATGCAGGTCCCGTCCGACCGGTACTACGGCGCGCAGACTGCCCGCTCGCTTGAGAACTTCAAGATCGGCGGCGACCGGTTTCCGCGTGAGCTCATCCGCGCGCTCGGCGTCTGCAAGCTCGCCGCAGCACGGGCCAACGTCGCGCTCGGCGTGCTCTCGCAGGAGAAGGCCGAGCTCATCGAGCGCGCGGCGCAGGAGGTCATCGACGGCCGTCTCGACGATCACTTCCCGCTCGTCGTCTGGCAGACCGGCAGCGGCACTCAGTCGAACATGAACGCCAACGAGGTCATCTCCAACCGCGCGATCGAGATGGCCGGCGGCGAGATGGGCTCGAAGAAGCCGATCCACCCCAACGACGACGTCAACAAGGGACAGTCCTCAAACGACGTCTTCCCGGGCGCGATGCACGTCGCGGCGGCCGAGCGCGTCGTCCGCCACCTGACCCCTCGCGTCGAGGCGCTGCGCGACACGCTGCGCGCCAAGAGCATGGAGTTCATGGGCATCGTCAAGATCGGCCGCACCCACCTCATGGACGCGACGCCGCTGACGCTGGGCCAGGAGATCTCCGGCTGGGCGCAGCAGCTCGACAACGACCTCCGGCGCATCGAGATGGCGCTCGACGGTCTCTATGAGCTCGCACTCGGCGGCACCGCCGTCGGCACCGGATTGAACACGCATCCCGAGTTTCCCGAGCGCGTCGCCGAGGAGATCTCGACGATCACCGGACTGCCCTTCCGCACGGCTCCGAACAAGTTCGAGTCGCTGGCTGCGCACGATGCGATCGTCTTCGCCTCCGGCGCGCTCAAGACGCTCGCGTGCTCGCTGATGAAGATCGCCAACGACGTGCGGTGGCTCGCCAGCGGTCCGCGCTCGGGCATCGGGGAGATCACGATTCCGGAGAACGAGCCCGGCAGCTCGATCATGCCCGGCAAGGTCAATCCGACCCAGTCGGAGGCCATGACCATGGTCTGCGCGCAGGTCATCGGCAACGACGTCGCCATCAACGTCGGCGGGATGTCGGGCAACTTCGAGCTCAACGTCTTCAAGCCGGTGATGATCCACAACTTCCTGAACTCCGTGCGCCTGCTCGGCGACGCCTGCGAGAGCTTCAACGAGCATTGCGCGGTCGGCATCGAGCCACACGTCAAGGGCATCCAGACGCACCTCGAGAACTCGCTGATGCTCGTCACCGCGCTCAACCCGCACATCGGCTACGACAACGCTGCGGCGATCGCGAAGAAGGCCCACAAGGAGGGCACGACCCTGCGCCAGGCCGCGATGAGCCTCGGACTGCTCACCGACGAGCAGTTCACCGAGTGGGTGCGACCGGAGGAGATGGTCGGAGCGTTGAAGGCGGAAGGGTAGGATCGCCGCTGCAGTCCAGACGAACGCGACCCCGGTCCGAAGCGGACCGGGGTCGTCTGTGTCGACCACTTCTGACGCCGAGGCTCAGCCGCCGGTGCGCTCGCCCCGCGGCTCGAAGAGTGCCTGGTCGGGCCAGGGAAAGAAGACGTTGAGGGTCGAGTAGATTCCCTCGATGTTCGCGAAGCGGCCCCGTGCAATGCCGACGCCGACGAGTCCCTCGGTCGCGCCGGCGCGGGCGACGAGATTGCGATGATGCGACGGCGAGTTGATCCACCCGTCGACGATGCGCCGGGCCATCTCATCGTAGGTGAGATTGCGCAGGCTGTCGGTCTCGAAGAGCTTGTACCATCCTGCGTTCTCGTCGCCGCGCTCGTAGGCGACGCCGCCGCAGGCGCGATAGCGCAGCGGGAAGACCCGCATGCTCGGCACATCGGCGACGTGGGTCACGGCCGAGCGCGAGGCCTGATACGAGGCCATCCACTGCGCCGCCTGGGCTGCACGCTGATCGAGGTTGAGCCGGGGGAGGTCGTAGCGCGCGCGATAGAGGTTGACGTAGTCGAGCGTCAGCGTCGAGAGAAGCTCCACGTCGAGGGTGTCGGTGATCCGCTGGCGGCCGAGCTCGGCGATGCCGTAGCCCGGACCGGTGCGCACCGGCTCGGTGAAGGTCGTGCAGCCGCCGGCGACCACGGCGCCGGCGACAAGAAGGATGGGAAGCAGGGCTCGGTTCATCGAGGTGTGGACGGCACCGTAAAGTGTTCAGGAAGACGAAGCGCGGAGCCGGTGGCGAGGGATTGAACCACCGGGCGCAGCGATTGTACCTTCATTCGCACGAGCCGAAGCGAACGTCACCGGCGAACGAACGAAAGCATGCCGAACAGAAACGTTGACGAAAACGCGGAGTTGAAGTCCGAGGCGCAGGTGCCGGCGGAGGAATCCGCCAGCGCGGGTGCGGAGGAGCTCGAGCTGCCGTTGACGCTGCAGGAGAAGCTCGATTCGCTTCCGACCGATCCGGGAGTGTATCAGTACAGCGACCGGGACGGCAAGGTCATCTACGTTGGCAAGGCGAAGAACCTGCGCAACCGCGTCCGAAGCTACTTCCAGCAGGGACGGCCGAAGGATGCGAAGACGCAGGCGCTCGTGCGGAAGATCGTCGATGTGGAGGTCATCGTCACCGATTCCGCTGTCGAGGCATTGATCCTCGAAGACACACTGATCAAGAAGCTGCGGCCACGATACAACGTGATGCTGCGGGACGATAAGACGTACCCATACATTCGGATCACGAGCGAACCGTATCCGCGGGTCTTTGCGACCAGGAAAGTCATCCGGGATGGAAGTAAATACTTCGGGCCGTATACCGATGTCAAGTACGTTCGCAATCTCCTGAAGACCCTCCGTTCGATCTTCCCGATCCGCTCCTGCGACTGGAATCTCAACGCCGAGACCATCGCGGCCGGCCGCTTCAAGGTCTGTCTGGATTACCACATCGGCAAGTGCGAGGGACCCTGCGAGGGCCTCGTCGCGCAGATCCGATACGCCGAGATGATCGACCAGGTCCGACAGGTGCTCCGCGGCAGAACCCGCGAGCTCGAGCGCGTCCTCGAGGACGAGATGACCTTTCTTGCCGAAGCGATGCGCTTCGAGGAGGCGGCGACGATGCGCAACCGCCTGCAGAAGCTTCGCGAGTACTCCGGTCGCCAGAAGGTCGTCATCGACGAGCCCGTCGACCGCGACATCGTCGCCTTCGCCGCCGAGGACGACGACGCCTGCGCGGTCATCCTCAGGGTTCGCGACGGTCGTCTCGTCGGCAAACAGCACCACTACTTCAGCGGCGTCCTGCATCTGCCCGAACCGGTGATCCTGGCGAACATCATCGAGCGTCACTACATCTCGGCCGAGGAGGTGCCCGAGGAGGTGCTGCTGCCGATCGAGCCGGGCGACGAGGACGAGGTGCTCGAGCGATTCCTGAGCGACCGGCGCGGCGAAGGGCGCGTGCGCATCACGGTGCCGAAGATCGGCGACAAGCAGAAGCTCGTTTCGATGGCGCAGACCAACGCCCGTTTCCTGCTCGACGAACTGAAGCTGCAGCGGATGAAGCGCTCCGACATGGTGCCGCGGCCCGTGCAGAGCCTGCAGCGCGACCTCAGCCTCAAGAGCCCGCCCCGTCGCATCGAGTGCTTCGACAACTCGAACATCCACGGCACCGATCCGGTCTCCTCGATGGTCTGCTTCGTCGACGGGCGTCCGCGGCGCAGCGAGTACCGCAAGTTCAAGGTGCGCACCGTGGTCGGTCCCGACGACTTCGCGACGATGAAGGAGGTCGTCAGCCGGCGCTACGCGCGGGTGATGAAGGAGGGATGGGCGTTGCCGGATCTCGTGGTCATCGACGGCGGCAAGGGCCAGGTCTCGGCCGCGACCGAGGCGATGGCCGAGCTCGGTCTGGAGCACATACCGCTGATCGGACTGGCCAAGCGCCTCGAGGAGATCGTGCTGCCTGGGCAGCGCGATACGATCCTTCTGCCCAAGTCCTCGAGCGGTCTGCGGCTTCTGCAGCACATCCGCGACGAGGCCCATCGCTTCGCCATCGAGTTCCATCGGTCGCTTCGATCGCGCCGCACGCTGCAGACCGAGCTGTCGCAGATCCCCGGCGTCGGACCGAAGACCGTGCAGAAGATCTTCGAGAAGTTCGGGTCGGTGCGCGGCGTGCAGTCGACGACCGTCGAGGCGCTGCAGGCCGAACTGGGCCCGCGCACCGGCCAGGCGGTCTGGGAGTACTTTCAGTCGAAGGTGCCCGCCGAAGTCGCCGACGAGGCGCCGGCCGGCTCGTCGATCGACGACGACGAGATCGTCGGCAGCGAGCTCGACGACGATCCCGCAGTGGACGACCTCGATCTCGAGGATCCCGAAGTGGACGACAAGCTGGACGATCCGGCCTAGCGCGAGCCGGAGCACGACATTCCCCGGCCCTTCTTACATTCGTCGGTCGCGACGACAACGATCGCATGCGCGTCGTTCGTGATCCGGCGCACTCAACTCGATGCGCCGCGCTCCCCGTGGCGGATATCCTCCGAGAACCATGCTCAACCTCACTCCCGGCGACCTGGTGACCTTTCCGTTGCGCGGCGCGTCGTACGGTGTCGCGCTCGTCGTGCACGTCGACGATCTCGCGCTCAACGACCTGTACCACTTCGCGATCTGTGATGCCGTCGTCGACGAAAGCGATGGTGGCGAGGACCAGTACGGCTCGCCGCTGCCGCGTGTCCACGACACCGACGAGGTCTCGACGGCGCCGGTGCTCATCGAGCACATCGCGCTGACGCGGCACGGACTCGAGGCGAGCGACCTCGTGGTCGTCACCGATCGCGAGGTCACCGAGGACGATCTCGAAGGCTATCGCGCGTGGCTCCACCTGCGCTACCAGGACGCGGTGCGTCGCGGCGTCATGCGCGAGCGCATCGACGACAATCCCGACGACGAAGAGTTCGAGGAGGAGCTTGAGGAAGCATCCGGTGAGGAGCTCGACGAGGTGTCCGGTGAGGAGCTCGACGAGGTGTCCGGTGAGGAGCTCGACGAGGTGTCCGGTGAGGAGCTCGCCGAGGAGCGCGAGGGGGAGTCAACCGACGCAGCCGAAGAGGAGCCGAAGCGTGACGAAGAGATCGCGACTGACGCGGAGCCTCCGATCGCGTCGACGACACTCGGCGTGCACGATGTCGCGCTCGGGGTCGCGCTGATCCGGCAGCGCGCGATCTTCGAGCGGCCGATCTTCAGCGGATCATCCCTCGGTCGCTACATCATGCAGCTCGGCGACGACGGCGGCGCGATCGAGGAGATCATCGCGCGGCTGCTCGACGGGGACTTCGGAGCCGGCGACGAGCTCATGGACTATGGCGAGGCCGGCATGCGGATGCTCGGCTCGCATCTTGGTGCCGGTGTGGCCCCCGAGCTCGCCGACGACATCCTGCAGGTGCTCGTCAACTCCGGCGAGACCGTCGCCTACGAGCGCGTCGGATCGTTCATGGAGACGCACGGCACCGACCGCGACGACCCGCTCTACGCCTCGGCGGTGCGCGCATACTGCTACGCGGTGATGCTGACTGCCGGCGAGCCCGAAGCGCTCAAGACCCGGCTTGGGCTGCTCGAATCGGTGAAGGATGCAGAGCTTCTCGACGATGTCCGCTCCGCACGCGAGGCGCTCGCGGACGAGGCCTAGGTGCTCCGGCGATTGACGATCGTCGACGTTGCCTGATCGGTGGGCATCAGCAGCATCTCGTGGATGTTCACATGCGCGGGCCTGGTGACGCAGTAGACGACCGCGTCCGCGACATCCGACGGAGCCAGCGGAGTGACGCCCTTGTAGACCGACGCAGCTCGCTCCTGATCGCCGTGAAAGCGCACGACCGAGAACTCGGACTCGACCATGCCGGGATCGACCGTTGTCACGCGGACGCCGGTGCCGTTGAGATCGATCTGCATGCCCCGGGTCAGCGCGCGCACCGCGTGCTTCGTGCCGCAGTAGACGTTCCCCTTCGGGTAGACCTCGTGTCCGGCGATCGAGCCGATGTTGACGACGTGACCGCGTCCGCGCTCGACCATCCTCGGCACGACCGCGCGCGTGACGTAGAGCAGTCCCTTGACGTTCGTGTCGATCATCTCCTCCCAGTCGTCGAGCGATCCCTCCTGGATCGCGTCGAGTCCCCGGCTGAGACCCGCGTTGTTGACGAGGATGTCGATTGCGCGCCACGCGTCCGGCAGCGTGCCGATGGCCTCGTCGACGCCGCCGCGGTCGCGGACGTCGAGCTGGAACAGATGCGTCTCGATGCCGCGCGCGCGAAGGTCGGCGGCGAGTCGCTCGAGCCGCACGACGCGACGTGCGCAGAGCAGCAGTCGCGCGCCGGCGTCGCCGAGCGCGTGGGCACACGCCTCGCCGATGCCCGAGCTGGCTCCGGTGATCAATGCGGTCGCTCCGTGGAGCGGTCCGGTCGTAGTCTGGGTCGTCACTGTTGGTTGCCTGTCGTTACTGCGTTCGATCGTCCGATCGGCGCGAAGATACTCGCCTGAATCGAACCATGCGGATACTGGTTGTCGAAGACGATACCAACCTCGCCGATCTGCTGCGGCGGGGACTCACTGAGCAGCATCATTCGGTCGATGTCGCGCACGACGGGCTCGAGGGGGATTACCTCGCCTGCGTCAACGACTACGACCTGATCATCCTCGACATCATGCTCCCGAAGAAGGACGGCCGCGAGGTCTGCCGCGACCTCCGGACCAAGGGGAACACGACGCCGATCCTGATGCTCACCGCGCTCGACGGCGTCGAGCAGCGGATCGAGGGACTCGACTCCGGCGCCGACGACTACCTGTCGAAGCCGTTCCATTTCGGCGAGCTGCTGGCGCGCGTGCGCTCGCTGATCCGCCGGCAGACCGACGTGAAGTCGACGGAGATCCGCTATGCCGACCTCGTGCTCGACACGGTCAATCGCACCGTGGCGAGACAGGGCACGGCGATCAAGCTGACGCCGAAGGAGTTCGCGCTGCTCGAGTACTTCGCGATGAACCACGGCCGCGTGCTCACGCGCGAGATGATCAGCGAGCACGTGTGGGACATGAACTTCGATCCGCAGTCGAACGTCATCGACTCCTTCGTCCGGTTCCTCCGCCAGAAGGTCGACAGGGGATTCCAGCCGCAGCTCATTCACACCGTTCGCGGCGTCGGATACCGCTTCTCGGAGACCGAGTAGCCAATGCCGACGATCACGACGCGCCTGACGTTCGCGTACACCGCGGTCTTCGCGCTGATCATCGCCGCGGTCATGGCGACGATCTACATGCGCTTCGCCGCGGACATGCAGGACGACATCGACGCGGAGCTTCGCTCGTACACCGACTTCGTGCTCTCGGAGATCGGCTCGCCCGGACGAACGCTCGGCGAGACGTTCGCGAAGATGCAGAGCGCCACGACCGAGGCGTCGCTGCGCTTTCGATCGATGCGACTGGTGCTGCTCGACGAGGACACGGTCATCTACGAGCGCTCGCGGCGCGTGCCGATCCAGGACCTGCTCGACACGTTGAGCGCCGGTGGAGCGCTCCGACGCGGATACCGGTCGGTGAAACTGCGCGGCATTCCCTGCCGCGCGTTCTCGCGGACGGCTCCGTTCGATTCGACCGGCAACACGGCGATGGTGGTGGTGACGTCGCTCGAGAACTATACCGAGAGCGTCGATCAGATGGAAGTGCTCCTGGCGCTCTCGGCGCTCTTCGCGCTGCTGGCGGCCGGCGCGGGCGGCTGGCTGATCGCCCGACGCGCGCTGGCGCCGGTAGCCTCGATGACCACCGCCGCCGCGCAGATCTCCTCGAGCAACCTCGATCGGCGCGTGCCGGTCGGCCGCTCGCACGACGAGCTCTCGATGCTCGCCGGCACGTTCAACGACATGATCGAGCGGCTGCAGCAGTCGTTCGAGAGCCAGCGACGGTTCATCGCCGACGCGTCGCACGACATCCGCACGCCGATCGCAGTGATTCGCGGCGAGCTCGAGCTGCTGCAGCGCAGGATCAAGGGCGAGCCTCCGACACGCGACGCGCTCGATCGCGCGATCGCCGAGCTCGACCGCCTCAACCAGCTCGCGAACGATCTGCTGCTGCTCGCGCGCGCCGAGGCCGGACAGCTCCCGCAGGCACGCCAGCAGGAGCGACTCGACGAGCTGCTGGCCGAGTCGGCGTCGTCGCTGCGTCGCCTCGCCTCGCAGAAGGACGTCGCGATCAAGGTGGACATCTACGACGCAGCCGAAGTGCGCTGCGATCCGCAGATGCTCCGGCGCGCCGTCTCGAACCTCATCGAGAACGCCATCAAGTTCTCTCCGGCGTCGATGAGCGTGCGCACCAGTCTGTTCGTCACCGGACGGCGCGCGTCGATCGTCATCATCGATCGCGGCGAGGGGATTCCTCCGAAGGATCTTCCCCGCATTTTCGACCGCTTCTATCGCGGCGACCGCTCGCGAGGGCATCGCGGCACCGGCCTCGGCCTGACGATCGCCAAGGCGATCATCGAGGATCACGGAGGAACGGTGCACATCGCCTCGGAGCTCGGCGTCGGCACGACGATCACCGTCACGCTGCCGGTCATTCTGCCGGCGCAGTACGCTTGAGAGAGCGATCGCGGTAACTCTGGCCGCGCGGAGGTGTTCCCGCCGCGGATGAGCCCGCCCGCGGCGCGATTGTTGCGCCTCGGATGACCGCCTGCTTCGCGCACTCGCATCAACATCACTCGAGGATTCGATGAACCGACCGATACGGACCGTCCTGCTCGTGCTCGGACTGCTTGCGACGGCGCTCGCCGCCGTCGCGCCGGCGCACGCACAACGCAGGGACACCGTCTCCCTGATCCAGCAGCCGGGCAGTGGCCCGTACAGCTGCTGCTACACGTTCGTCGTCGAGAACCGCCAGACGCGCCCCTCGAAGATCGCGGAGTTCACGGTGCGCATCGTCTCCGGTCGCGCGTCGTTCCAGGCCGGCACCGCGGGATCGCCCACGGACTGGACCGTCTTCGTCGCCAACGACCTGCAGAGCGTTTCGTGGTTCGCGACGTCGAGCACGTCGGAGATCGACTCCGGCGTCTCGCGCAGCGGGTTCACGATCTGCGCCGCCGATACCGGCATCGTGCGGTTCGTCTGGGAGACCCGCGCGCTCGACACGATCTACACGAGCGACACGCTCGTGTCGGCGTGTCGCGGAGTGGACTGCGACGAGGCCTTCTTCCGGCGCGTACCCAGCAACGAGGTCTGTCTCTTCGACGTCGACCTCGTCAGTGGCAATCGCCGTGGCGTGGCGATCAACGAGTTGCGGCTGAGGATGCTCACCGGCGGCGTCAGCTTCGGAACGGGAACGCACAGGCTGCCGACGGGATGGACCCGCCCGCGCGCCAGCGCCGACTCGCTGCAGTTCTTCACGCTCGCCGGCGCGCTCGACTTCGACGAGTTCGTCGAGGGTCTGCGCTTCGACGTGCGCAACGCCAGCGACACGTTCCGGGTGCTCTACCAGACGTTCAGCAACGGCGAGGTGGTGTGCACCGACACGGCGAGACTCGTCTGCGCGGCGCTTCCGCAGATCGACTCGGTGCTCGTGCGATCGGCGGCCGGCTGCTGCAGCGACCTCCGGCTGAGCAACTCGCACCTTCCGGGAAGCACGCTCGACCGCTTCACGATCACCGTGCTCACACCGGGAGTGCGGATCAGCGGCACTCCGAGCGCGCCGCCGCGATGGACTCGCGGAGCGATTCCGGCGTCGGGCGACTCGGTGTTCTTCACGACCACCACGCCGCTCGCCAGCGGCGACACCGCGATCTTCGGCGGCGTCTGCTTCGACAATACCGCCGCGGCCAACGACACGATCCGCTACCGGTGGACGAGCTATGGCAACGGACTGCCGATCTCGTCGGGAACCGTTCGACAGATCTGCCTGCGACCGCTCACCGGATGCGACTCGGTGCGTGCCGAGATCGACACCGCGCAGGGCGCTCCCCAGCGCTGCATCGGCCTCGTCGTGACCAATCGCAATTCGGCCGACGAGACGATCACGCGCGTCGTCGCGCGCATCGCCAACCCGGGCACCGCACGGCGCATCCTCACCGCGACGCCGCCCGCCGGCTGGCAGGTCGGAACGCTCACGAGGGATTCGGTGGTGTTCACCGGTGGGGAGCTCTTCGCCGACGACCAGGCGCGCTTCGAGCTCTGCGTCTCGGCCGGCGACACGACGATGGGCGAGCCGTTGACACTCACGTGGGGGACCGCGAGCGACCGGCGCTCGCTCTGCAGCGGCACGGCGCGGATCACCGTTCGCGTGATCAGGTTCTTCGATCTGGTGAGCGTCCGCGAGGAGCCGTCGAACAACCCCGAGTACTGCTGCTACAGCATCGCGTTCATCAACAACAACGATCGCTCGGTCGCGCTGACTGGCTTCCAGCTCGAGGTCGTCAACTCCAACGTGCTCTTCGGCGAGGCGAGCGGCGCCGGTGCGTGGACGGTCGCGACGTCGGGCTTCCCTGCGCCGCAGTTCGGCTTCGCCGGCGGGACGCTCGCGCCCGGCGACTCTACGCCGCGCCTGAGCTTCTGCATCGACGCGCGCAACATCAGCGGGCGTCCGGCGACGATCCCGGTGATCTGGCGGTCGTTCGCGGGCTCGGACATCGTCACGACCGAGCGGCTCGACCTGACCTGCGTCGGCGGCGCCGAGCAGGCGTGCGATACGGCGATCGCGCTGACGAGCACGCAGGGCGAGGTGGATTGCTCGTACAGCTTTGCCGTCGTCAACGAGCATACGCCGTCGAGTCCCATCGACCGCATCCGGTTCCGCCTGCTGGCCGGCACCGGGACGTTCACCGCGGCCTCCGCCAGCGGCGACGCCGCGACGTGGACGTCGGTGAGCGTCAGACCCGATACGGTCACGTTCACCGGCGATGTCATCGCGGTGCGCGACTCGGTCGGCAGCTTCAACGTCACCGTCGGAGCTCCAGTTCCGGTGACGCGGGTCTTCGAGATCTGCACCTACACCGGCGAGCTCCTCGGATGCTGCGATGTCGTGCAGGTCGAGTGCGGCACGACCGGCATCGCGATCCCGACGCGGCCGAGCGGCTTCACGCTCGGCGAGGCGACGCCGAATCCGCTCGCGAGCGTCACGACGATCCCCTACGAGCTGCTCCGACCCGCGTCGGTCAGCCTCGTGCTGCGCGACGAGCGCGGAGCGGTCGTCCGCCGCATCGATGAGGGAAGTCGCCCGATCGGACGGCACGAGATCGTCGTCGACGCGACCGGCCTGCCGTCGGGCGTGTATTCCTACACGCTCGAAGCAGGAGCCGAGCGATGGACGAAGAGGATGGTGGTGCTGCGCTGATAGCGCGGTAACCCTGGAACGTCGCGGCCAGGGCGACGACGGCGGCAGCTGTCGAGCTCAATGGACGTGGCAACGGTTCGGAGATAGCAAACGGGGGCGTGGCTTGCAGCCACGCCCCCGTTTGCATGATAGAGATCCGTCTACCGTGGCTTCGAGGCTGCCAGTCGCGTGTAGAACTCGTCGGTCGCGCGCACCTGCGACATTGCATCGAGCGGGAGCTCGCGCGCGCCCTCGAGCTCGTACTGCGGGTCGAACGTGAGCGCGTACTGACGATAGCGCTTCGCAAGCTCCATGTGTCCATGCTCGGCCTCGTAGCTGGCGCGGTAGGCGAGGTGCCGGCCGTAGATCTCGTAGATGCTGGCCGCGAACGGGTCGATGTGCCTCCAGTGCCGGAATCGATAAGTGGGGAACGGCTGCGCCACGTACCCCGAATCGCTCGCCAGGAGGTAGCCGAGCTCAAACGGCACGATCCGATAGCCGGAGCCGAAGCCACGATCGAGCGAGCCGACGACCATGGCGCTGCCGCCGCGTGCGAGCTGCCAGTCGACGAAGGCCCGCAGCATCCTGTCGTACGCATCGGTCGACGCGAGCCCCGCGCGCACATCGCCGGCATTGCCGCGCGCGGTGAGGTCGCGGTAGGTCGCGACCATCGGACCGACCGCTCGCATCAGCTCGGGCTTCCAGTCGCGCAGCTCCTCGACGTACCAGTCGTTGCTCAGGTAGTCGTGGTTGATCACGGTGACGTCCGGACGCAGTCGCTCGACCTCCTGCAGGTAGTAGCTGCCGGTGACGAACACGGCGGCGTTGCTCGAGAAGATCATCGTGTTGCGCGGAGCGCTCGTCAGCACGTTGGCAACGAAGTCCTCGGCGAGGCGATTGCCGCTGCGGTCGCTGCCGGCGTAATGCAGCACGAGGTTCGCCAGCGCGAGGGCGCCGGCGACGACGACGGCGATCGTCGCGTGACGCTTCAGCAGCCACCCGAGCGCAGCGACGATCCAGATGCCGATCGCGAGGATGGCGGTCGGGTAGTACAGCTCGATGTCGTAGATACGGTAGCCGCCCGCGTAGCCGACGCATCCCAGGAACACGAGCGCCGACCACACGGCGAGCCGGGGGCTTCGTGCGAAGAGATGGATGATGCCGATCGCGGCCAGCGCGAGCCCGACCCACGCCACCTCCGACGGCAACCGGTCGAAGAAGTATCCGGTCTGCGCACGGTAGATCTCCTCGCTCGAGAACATCCACTCCCACGCGAACTTCCCGCTGACGTGATCGACGAGCCGCTCGAGCGTGTCGGGCCGGCCCCAGTTGAAGCGGGGACGCATCGACGAGCGGATCGGCAGGTAGAGGTAGGGGAGCAGGCCCGCGACGAACGGAAGCACCAGAAGCACGAGGCGCGTCCAGGCCCGGCGGCCGATGCCGAGCGACCAGAAGTAGTGGACCAGGAACGCCGGCGCGAGGAAGATCGTCATCAGGTGGTTCGTGAACGCGAGCCCGAGGACGAGCGCGAAGAGGGAGGCATCCCACGTCATGCGCACCGGCGCGCCGCTCGCGCGGCGCTCTCGCTCGCGGTCGACGAAGCGCAGGAACAGGAACGTCACCAACGGCAGCAGCAGCGCCTGCAGCGCGTAGACCTCGAAGCCGGTTGCCTGTTCCCACCAGATGGCCGTGAAGGCCACTGCGAGGGCCGTCAGCGCCGCGACCAGCGTCCGGGCGACAACGGAGCGATCGTCGGGCGCGCGGCCGTTAGACGCCGCACCTGGCGCAGGAGTCGCCGTATCGGGCGCACGGGATTCAGTCGCGGACTTCAGAGCGCGCCGTGATGCGACGGT
>Ga0247823_10000407_pt1 | contig 37112 bp, 38 predicted proteins | sample 13C_PalmiticAcid_2_FD_192426 | JGI IMG/M metagenome (GOLD analysis project Ga0247823, IMG submission 192426) | Soil microbial communities from agricultural site in Penn Yan, New York, United States - 13C_PalmiticAcid_Day30 | ecosystem: Environmental > Terrestrial > Soil > Agricultural land...
GCAGAACCACCTGTTCAAGCTCGTGCACCGCGGCTACACCGGCCTCATCAACTCGGGCGACGGGGACAAGGGCGTGGCCGCCTGCCCGTACAACTTCTACGCCAAGTGGGTCAACGACCCCGAGGCGACGCGCGAGATGGTCGAGTCGTTCACGCGAACCACCGTCGGCACCGCCGAATGCCCGATGGAAGGCATTCCGAACGAAGAGACGAAGCACCGCTGAGTCCACCACCCCATCGCGTCTTGTTCCGCACCTGAGGACCCCGTTCCATGCAGTCACCCCTGGACGACCATCTCATCCGCTCCGAGCCGTTCTACCAGCCCTCGGGCGAGGAAATCGAGTGCTACGAGCGGGCTTACCGGCACCGCCTGCCATTGATGCTCAAGGGGCCCACGGGCTGCGGCAAGACGCGCTTCGTCGAATACATGGCCTGGAAGCTCCAGCGCCCTTTGGTCACGCTGGCCTGCAACGAGGACATGACGGCCTCCGACCTGGTCGGTCGCTACCTGCTCGACGCCCAGGGCACCGCCTGGCACGACGGGCCGCTGACCCTCGCGGTGCGCCATGGCGGCATCTGCTACCTCGACGAGGTGGTGGAGGCCCGCCAGGACACCACGGTGGTCATCCACCCGCTCACCGATGCGCGCCGCATCCTGCCGCTGGACAAGAAGGGCGAGGTCATCCAGGCCCACCCGGACTTCCAGCTGGTGGTCTCCTACAACCCGGGCTACCAGAGCAGCGCGAAAGACATGAAGGCCTCGACCCGGCAGCGCTTCGCGGCCCTGGAGTTCGACTACCCCGACACCGAGACCGAGGTCGCCATCGTCGCGCAGGAGGCGGGCATCGACGCCGCGCTGGCCCGCCAGCTCGTCACCATCGCGCAATGCACCCGGGCACTCAAGCAACGCGGCCTGGACGAAGGGGCCTCCACCCGGGTGCTCATCTACGCAGGCGTGCTGGTGCGCGACGGCCTCACACCCACGCAGAGCTGCGAGATGACCCTGGTGCGCGCCCTGACGGACGACCCCGACATGGCGCAGGCCATCCGCGACTTCGTGAAGGCGCAGTTCGGATGAAGAGCGACCTGCCGGCGCACGTGCTCCCACCGGATGTCGACGTGATCGATGGCCTGCTGCCTTCGCTGGCCTGGCTCGGCTCGGGTTTGCTGGGCGGGCCGCTGTCGGTGGCCGAGGCCAGCACCGGTCCTCGCGCGCGCCGCACCATCCTCACGCTCGGGCAGGTGCTGCTCAGCCGACAGGCGCTCGAGGACGCCGCCGCGCCGGCCGGCGGGCTGTATCGCGCCACCGTGGCCCACGCCGTGGCGCACTTCCTGTACTCGCCGCTGCAGCAGCCCGCCCGCGTGCTCAAGCCCATGAGCCAGGCCGTGGTGTCCGCCGTCGAGGACGCGCGCGTGGAACGGCTGCTGGCCCGGCGCTACCCCGGTGTGAGCGGGTGGTTCTTCGACCACCTCGCCCCGGTGCCCGAGGCCGGCAACTTCAGCTTCGAGGCGCTGCTGGCCCGCATGGACCGGGCGCTGGCCGATCCGGGCTATGCGGACGACAACCACTGGGTGAACAAGGCCCGCCGGCTGTTCGAGGAAACACAGACCCGCCACGGCCTGGGCGACGCCCAGGCGTTCCGCGCGATCGCCTCCATCCTGGCGAACGACCTGGGGCAGATGCGGGTGCGTTTCGACCCCCAGCACCACGTCGTGCCGGCGCCCTACCGCGACGACCACAGCATCCTGTGGCAGCACGACGACAACGAGCAGGACGAAGAGCAAGCCATCGCCGCGCCCCGCTCGGCCCCGGCACGCGCGGCCCCGTCCACGGCCTCAGCCACCGACGGCACGCAGGACGTTCAACCGCAGGCCGAGGTGGAACTGAGCCGCACCCTGCACGCCGAATGGCACCACCGCCTGGCCCTGTGGCGACGGGACTGGTGCACCGTGATCGAGAAACGGCCGGCCCTGGCACCGACCCCGCTCGACCGCGCGCGCCCCGCCCTGCCACACAGCTTCAGCCCGGTCTCGCTGCACCGCGTGCGCCGGCTCAGCCGCCGCCAGCGCTTGCGCCGGCAATGGGAGGGCGAGGACATCGACCTCAACGCCGCCATCGAGGTGCTGGTGGACCGCCGCCTCGACCTGCAACCCGAGCCTCGCCTGTTCATGCGCCCCGGCCGGGAGGCGGGTACCTCCCGGATCCTGGTGCTGCTCGACCTGTCCGAGTCCACCAACGACCCCTCGGGCGCGCGAGGTGCCTCGCTGCTGGACATCGAGAAGCAGGCCGCCTTCCTGCTGGCCGAAGCCACGCTGCACACGCAGGACCGCGTGGCCATCCACGGCTTCAACTCCAACACGCGGGCCGAGGTGAGCTACTACCGCCTGCTGGACTGGGACGACCCGCTCGACGGCGCCGCCCGCGACCGCCTGGCATCGGCGCCGGCCCGCCATTCGACCCGCCTGGGCGCCGCCTTGCGCCAGGCCACCGCCCACCTGCAAGCCCAGCCCGGGCGCCATCGGGGCCTGCTGGTCGTCACCGATGGCGCGCCCTCCGATGTGGACGTGTTCGAACCCGACTACCTGGTGGAGGACGCGCGCATGGCGGTGCAGCAGGCACACCGCGCCGGCATCCGCACGTTCTGCCTGGCGGTCGACGCCGCGGCCGACCCCTACGTGCGCCGGATCTTCGGCTGGCGCGACCACGGCATCGCGGCCGATCCGAGCCACCTTCCGGTACAGTTGCAGAGAGCCTATGTGAGGCTGGCCGCCGGATGACGGCCGCGTCGCGCAGCAACCGCCCAACCTGTCGTTCCTGGCCGTTCCCCATGCCTCTGCGTCCTCTCGCCTGCCCCCACCTTGCTGCGCCCACCCATGCCGGAGCGCACCATGGTTGACCGCGATCCCGTGCGCGTGGGCGTGCTGTTCTCCGCCACCGGCGTCACCTCCACCATCGGCCTGTCGCAACTGCACGGCGCGTTGCTGGCCATCGATGAAATCAACGATGCCGGGGGCATCAACGGCCGTGAGCTGGTGCCCGTGCACTACGACGCGCAGTCCAACCCGCAGCGGTACGCCCAGCTGGCCGAACAGCTGATCCTGCAGGACAAGGTCAACGTCATCTTCGGCTGCTACATGTCCAGCAGCCGAAAGGCCGTCATCCCGGTCATCGAAAAGTGGAACAAGCTGCTGTTCTATCCCACGCTGTACGAGGGCTTCGAGTACTCGGCCAACGTCATCTACACCGGCGCGGCACCCAACCAGAACAGCGTGCAGCTGGCCGAATTCATGACGGCGAACTTCGGTGCGCGCGTCTACCTGATCGGCTCCGACTACATCTATCCCTACGAGTCCAACCGCATCATGGGCGAGCTGGTGATGCAGCGCCAGGGCAGCGAGAAGCTGGCCGAACGCTATGTGGCGCTGGACGCCACCGAGAAAGACTTCGCGGACATCATGGACGACATCCGCCACAAGCGGCCCGACTTCATCTTCTCCACCGTGGTCGGGGACTCCACGGCCGCCCTGTACCGGGCCTATGCCGACGCGGGCTTCGATCCGAAGACCATGCCCATCGGCAGCCTCACGACCTCCGAGGCGGAAATCTCGCAGATGGAGAAGGGCCTGGCCACCGGCCACTACACCTCGGCGCCCTACTTCCAGTCCATCGAGTCCGCCGCCAACCAGCGCTGCCTGCAGAGCCTGCGCCGGCGCCTGGGCGAGAGCTGCGTGCCCAACCTGTGCTGGGAGGCCTCGTACTTTCAGATGCACATCTTCGCCAACGCCATGCGCCAGTCGCGCAGCGACGACATCGCCGAACTCATGCCGCACGTGCTGGGCTGCGAGTTCGATGCGCCGCAGGGCCGCGTGCGCATCGACCCCAACAACCACCACACCTGCCTGTACCCGCGCATCGGCCGTGTGAACGCCGAGAGCCAGTTCACCATCGTCCGCCAGGCGCGCAGGTCGGTGTACCCCGACCCCTACCTCGTCACCCATTCGCTGGGCGACTGGGCCGCCCGCCTGGACACCCTGGAGTCTTGATGGTCGACCGCGCGGACCCTCCACGCGCGCTGCGGGCCACGCCCCAGCAGCTCAAGGAGCTTCGCACGCTGACCGTGGCGGTCATCCACCCCGACGACTCGGATGGCCGCCAACTCACGCAGCAGCTGCAGCGCATCGGCTGCAAGGTCCAGGCCTTCTGGCCGCCCGTGCAGTCCATCGGCAAGGACGTGGACGTGGTGTTCCTGGCGGTTCGCCCCGAGATCCTCAACCTCAACATGGACTGGGCCCACGCCGAAGACGCGCCGACGGTGATCGCCGTGGTCAACTACGAGAACCCGACCATCGTGGAGGTGGTCCTGGGCCTGGAAGCCAAGGCCGTGCTGCCCTCCCCGGTGCGCTCTTTCGGCCTGCTGTCCGCGCTGGTGCTGGCCCGCGAGAGCCACAAGGTGAACCGCGCGCTGGCGAGGCGCCTCAAGAAGGTGGAGGCCAAGCTGCTCGGCGTGAGGCACATCGCCGACGCCAAGGCCATCCTGATGAAGAGCCACCATGTCTCGGAGACCGAGGCCTACGACCTGATCCGCGATCAGGCCATGGCCAAGCGGACCACGACCGAAGAAGTCGCCATGGCGATCGTGGAGGCGCACGAGTTGCTGTCGCTGACACTGGCATCTCGTTCCACCAAAGCCACTTAGGCTCTCCGGAGCCTGTCGGTCAGGGCCTGTCGCCCTCACCACAGCGGCTTGAACTCAGACCAGACGCGGCCGGCGGTGGAACATCCGGTTCGCAGAGGCCGTGGTCGGCGGAGGGACGGCGTCGAACTTGATGTTCAGTTGCTGGCCCGAAAGATTCACCCCAGCTAGCTGGGCCGCGTGCAACAGGGCGGCGTGCAGGTCTTCGTCGTGCAGCTCGATCACACGGCCATCCTCGCGGCTCACCAGGCGCACGTGCCGGGTGCTCTCGTGGTCGATCTGGCGCAGGCGGTACAGCACGGGATAGCTGGAATCCGAATCCTTTTGAAGCAGCGCCTTGGCCTGGAGTTCGTGCAGGGTCCTGTAGACGGTGCCGATGCTGGTCCGGGAGCCCCGCTGGATGAGTTCCCGAAACACCGCATCCGAGCTCAGCGCGCGCGGGAACACGGCTTGCATCACCTGAAGAATCGCGATGCGCGCGATGGTGGGACGAAGGCCGGCGCTGCGAAGGGTGTCGATGGCGGATGATGCGCTCACTGGCTTGTCAGAACGACTTGTTCAGCGACACCCGGCACGCGCGCGGCGAACCCGGCGTGATGTTGCTGTTGCTGTGCGCGTTGACGCATCCAGAGCCTGAACTACCTGGAACAGGTGCACCACATCACGCTGCCCACGACATTGGTGGTGGGCGCCAATGACGGCGTGCTGCCGGCCGCCATGAGCGACATCGCGCAACGCATCCGCGGCGGCGTGCTCAACACCCTGCCGAACGCGGGCCACCTGCCCAATGTGGACCAGCCGGAGGCTTTCAACGCCGCGTTGCGGCGACATTTGGACCGCGTCGCATAGACGCCGGCCTGTCAGCCGGATATGGACGGCCAATGCGCGTCCGATGCAGCTTTTCACCGCCCTAACGAATGCCTAAGCATGTGGAAGTCGGGAGCCGGCCGCGTTGACCAGCATGCGATTCAAGAATGACTGGAGCGTCTTGAACTCGTCCTGGGAGAAGCCGCTCAGGCGCGCATTGAGCACCTCACACAGGACGAACGGAATCCGGGCCGCTGCGGCGCGGCCCTCCGGCGTAAGCGCCAGGTTGACCACGCGCCGGTCTTCGGCGGAGCGGGTGCGGCGCACCAGTCCCTTGCGTTCGAGCCGATCCATGGTGCGGGTCATCGCGCCCGCATCCATCAGGCACACGCTGGCGAGTTCGGCCACGGTGCTTCCCTTGCCCAAGTGCAGTTGGTAGAGCGGCATCCACTGCGCATTCGTCAGATCCTGGGGCACCAGCATGGCATCGATGTCGTGACCGAGGCCGCTGACGATGCGCTTCATCAGATACCCCACGTTGTCGCCCGTGGGGTACTTGTCGGGTCGGTAGAAATCGGACGAGTGGGTCATGCACGCGCGCACGAGTTTCATTTCAACAACACCAGCTCCTCAGCCATGCTGGGATGCAACGCCACCGTGTTGTCGAAGTCCTGCTTGGTCAGGCCGGCTTTCACCGCGACGGCCGCAGCCTGCAAAATCTCGGGCGCGTCAGGGCCGATCATGTGCAGGCCCACAACGCGGTCGGTTTCCGCGTCGACCACCATCTTGTACAGCGCACGCTCGTTCCGGCTGGCCAGCACATTCTTCATGGGGCGGAAGTCGGAGGTGTAGACCTTCACCGAGCCCAGTTGCTCACGTGCTTGCACCTCGGTGAGGCCCACGCCGGCCAGCGGCGGATGGCTGAACACCGCTGAGGGGATGCAGCGGTAGTCCACGGTGCGCGGGTTGCCGCCGAACACGGTGTCAGCGAAGGCATGACCTTCGCGAATGGCCACCGGCGTGAGCTGAACACGGTTGGTCACGTCGCCCACGGCGTAGATGCTGTCCACACTGGATCGGTTGTATTCGTCAACACACACGGCACCCTGGCCATCCAGCGTCACGCCGACCGCTTCAAGCCCCAGGCCGGCGGTGTTGGGCCGGCGGCCGGTCGCGAACAGCAACTGGTCGCAGTCGATGGGCTCACCGCCCTTGAGGTGCACGCGCAGGCTGCCGTCGGCTTGGCGTTCAATGCACTCGAAGGCCGCCTTGAAGCGGAATCGGATGCCCTTGTCCAGGCTGATCTGCAGCAACCGGTCGCGCACCGTTTCGTCATAGCCACGCAGAATCTGGTCCGAGCGATTGACCAGCGTCACCTGCGCGCCGAACTCGTGGAGGATGCCGGCAAACTCGTTGGCGATGTAACCGCCTCCGGCGATCACCACCCGGCGCGGCACATGCCCCATGTGGAACACCTCATCGGAGGTGATGCCCAACTCTGCGCCAGGCACCGATGGCACCGCAGGCGTGGCACCGGTGGCAATGAGGATGACCCCGGCTGTGAGCCGCCGCCCACCGGCCAGCACCACCTCGTTTGGCCCGACCACCGTGGCGCGCTCGTCCCATACCGTCACCTGGTGGTCGAACAGGTTCTTGCGGTACAGGTCGTTCAGCCGGTCGACCTCGGCGAGCACGTTCTCGCGCAGCACGGTCCACTCGAAGGTGCCGTTCGACACGTTCCAGCCGAATCGGCGCGCGTCCTTCAGGTCCTCGGCGAAGTGGGCGCCATAGACCAGCAGTTTTTTGGGCACGCAGCCACGGATGACGCAGGTGCCGCCCACGCGGTGCTCCTCGGTCACCGCGACGCGGGCACCGTAGCCCGCGGCGATGCGCGCCGCGCGCACACCGCCAGATCCGGCACCAATGACCAACAAGTCGTAATCGAAGCTGCTCATCTCATGAAGGTCCAATGGTCGAACGCGGAGGGCCATCCGAAATGGTCACTCGGCCGAGCCGGTGATCCCGCACGTGCTGCGCCTGCACAGCGGCATCACGGGCCTGTTGGGCATGCAGCCGCGCAGTTCCACGGTGACGCACAGCGCGCCCAGAAAGACCAGCGCATACGGTATGCACGACAAAGGCGGCAGGCGTGACCGCCGAACCGGCGCGGCGCAGCGCCGGCAGAGCCCCCCAAGCCGCTGTGGCATCTCGTGGTCGTCCGGGTCGAAGGAGCGGTCTCAACGGGCCAGCTCGTGGTTGGTGACAAAGTCCTGCGGCAGTTCGGGGCCCCAGACATAGAGCGCATCTTCCGGCGGGTGGTCGGCCGCCGGCCACTCGGCACCGGCCTCCACGAAGTCGATGTCGTAGGAGTACTCGGCGTAGCTGCCCCAAGGGTCACGCACATAGCGGAAGTAGTTGGAGCCCAGCACATGCCGACCGACGCCCCAGCCCTGCGCATAGCCGGCGCGCGCCATCTGCTCCATGCCGGTGCCCACCGCATCCAGGCTTTCCACGCACCAGCTGCAGTGGTGCAGTCCACCGCCGCCCCCTTGGGCCAGCGCGATCAGATGGTGGTCGCTGCCGTGCGGCGTGTGCATGAAGGCGATGATCGAACCCGACTTGTCCGACAGCTTCAGCCCCAGAACCTCGCTGTAGAAGCGCACCGCGCCGTCCACGTCGGCACTGAACATGAGGATGTGCGACAGGTAGAGCGGCTGCACCATGGGCACCTGGCTGCGCGCGGGCGAGCGGCCCCGGTTGGTGCAGGCGGGCCATGGCTGTTGGGGTGCGTGGCGGCTGGGCGAGCATTTGTCAGCCACCTTGATCTGGACAGGTAGGCCATCGGGGCCTCGCAGCCACAACCCATCGGTGGGTGCACCCGGCGGCGGTGCGATGCGCTCGGCCCGGGCCGACAGATGCTGTTCGAAGCGACGCTGGTCTTGCGCGTAGATACCGAAGGTCACCCACAGCAGGCGCTTGACCACGCCAGGCAGCACACGGGCCCAGCGGTGCGGATGACCGACGGTGTACAGGCCCAGACCACCCAGCTCTTCCTTCACCTCCAGCCCGAAGGCGCTGTAGAAGTGGCGGGCCTGCTGCAGATCGGGCACGCTGATGGCGAACTCATCGACCGAGTGCACGGCCGGGGTGAGGGTCGGGATCATGGCGAATCTCCGGCGCTTCAGCGCACTTGCTGGCGCTGTGTGCCCAGCGGACCGGCGGACAGGCTCATGACATCACCGCGCTTCAGAAACAACGGTGGCTTGTGCCCCAGGCCCACGCCCTGCGGCGTGCCGGTGATGACCACGTCACCCGGCAGAAGCGTCATGAACTGGCTGAGGTAGGCAACGATCTGCGCCACAGGAAAGATCATGTCGGCGGTGTTGCTCACCTGACGCAGCTCCCCGTTGACCTTCAGCTCCAGCGGAATGCTCTGGGGGTCGGGCAGCTCGTCGGTGGTCACCAGCCAGGGGCCCAGCGGACCGAAGCCGTCGAAGCTCTTGCCTTTGCCCCACTGGCCGTTGCGCTTGATCTGCCAGTCGCGCTCGGACACATCGTTGGCCAGGCAATAGCCGGCCACGTGAGACAGCGCCTGCCCCAGCGGCACGTTCTTGCACGTCGTGCCGATGACGAAGCCGAGTTCGATCTCCCAGTCACCGGCGACCGAGCCTTCGGGCAGCACCACATCGTCGTCGGGGCCGGCAATGGAGGTCAGGGCCTTGGTGAAGACCACCGGCTCTTTCGGGATCTCCATGCCGGCTTCCTCGGCATGCTGGCGGTAGTTCAAACCGATGGCCACGAACTGGCGCACGCCGGCCGTGGGGGCGCCCAGGCGGGTGCCTTCGGGCACCAGCGGCATCTGCGTCAGGTCGATGGCCCGCAGCGCCTTCAGTTTCGCGGGCGCCAGCCAATCGGGCGTCCAGTCGGGCACCAGCAGGGAGAGGTCGCGCATGCGGCCTTGCGCGTCGAGCGCACCGGGTTGTTCTGCGCCTGCGGCGCCGTGTCGTAGCAGCTTCATGAGGGGTCTTGGAAAAAGGAGACGGTGAGGAACGTGCCGATCCGGTCAGGGAACGTACTTTTCCTGGGAGGGATTGCCGATATGGCGGTCCCACCGCACGACATCCGCGCGCTCGAACAGGTTGGCGCGCGTGAACGGATCGTTGTCGTGGAACTGCTGCGCGTCGGCCAGGGACGGCGCCTCCACCACGAGGAAGCTGCCGAGGTTGGCGGCCGTGTTGTCACCGACGCACATGGGACCGCCCTGCACGACCTTGACGGCCTTCTCGCCGCCCAGGTGGCTCGCGACGTACTCGCGATGGCGCGGCAGCAGCTCGCCGCGGAGCGCGCCGGCGTCCTTCTTGTCGAAGCAAATTCTCAGGTAAAGCATGGGTCATCTCCAGAAAAAAGGCCATTCAGCCCGGTGTGAAGGTCAGAGCGAGCGGTCATCGTCAGAAGAAGTGCTTGATGCCGATGTCGTAGCCGGTGCCCGAGCCGCCGCCGGCCAGGCCCGAGGTCCCCCCGTTGCCGCCACGGAACGTGAAGGTATCGCGGCCACGGTTCTCCAGGCGCGAGATGGCCGTGTACACAGCGGTGCGTTTCGACAGGTTATGGACGTAGCCGATCGCGATCTGTTGTGCGCCGCTGCCGGCCGCGTTGTCGCGGCGCACACGGCGGTACGACACGGGGATCGTGCCGGTGCCGACCCGGAACACGGCACCCACGCCCCAATGGGTGTAGCGCGTGTCGGCCACATCCGTTTCGTTGAAGCCGCCGTGGGCCATCACGCGCGCAGAACCGAAGTCGTATGAAGCGCCCAGGTTGAATTCCTTGTAGCGCAAGCCGGCCGGTGCGCCGTAGGCGCCCGGGCCGCGCGAGACGGCGTACGCCACAGTCCCGTGAAACTGCTCCTGCGCATAGCCCACGCGGGCACCGGTGTAGCGGCCCACGGCGGGCGCACCGGCCGGTGTTTCCGCGAACGCGTGCATCACGTGTCCGAAGAACCCCTTGCCCAGATACGACTGGCCGTTGGGTGCGTAGCCCCAGAGGTAGCTGAGGCCGTTGCCCACCGACGTGGAGACAGGGGGGTTGGCGCTCGCCGCACCGTTGCCGCCGGTGCCGATCGTGGTGTTGAGGGCCGACCCCGGGCCAGACCCGTTGAACGGGTCATAGACGATGTGGTTCCAGAACGTGAGCGCGTTCTCGCGCCCCATCCGGATTTCGCCCCAAGGCGTGGCAAGGCCGACCGTGCTGCGGCGGTTGAAGGAGAACGCACCGCCGGCGCCCAGGCCCCCGCCGGTGTCGTTCAGCAGCGTGCTCTCCAGCCAGAAGCCGGCGGTGTAGCCACCGCCCAGGTCCTCGGTGCCGCGCAATCCCACCAGGCTCGGCAGATGGCCGCTGGAGCCGACGAGCGTCTTGCTCACGCCGTTGAGTTTGTAGTGGGCCAGGTCGGCGTCGAGGACACCGAAGATGGCCATGGCGCTGTGGTTCTGGGCCGTGGCCGCCGTGGCGGACAGGCCGATGGCCAGCGCCGTGAAGGTTTTGTTCATGGGTGTCTCCATCTTTCTCGTTGTTGAATCACTGGCGGATCGCACCGCGCGACCCGCTTGTCTCTCGGGTAACCAAACTTCATTCCGTGGCAGCGGTGCTCCAGCCGGCTTGCACGGTGCGCCGACGCAAGCGCGTCAGGTCTGTGCCTGTTCTTCGGCGATCAGCTTGTCCAGCACGCGCCGCGCGCGCACCGCGGGGGCGTCGCCGCTCAGCAGCACCGGCTTCAGCGACCAGAAATCGGCGCCGCCCATGGCGCGCTGCTGCGCTTCCAGCATCGGCAGGTCTTCGTGGGTGAAGGGCATGCTCAGGCCGTCGGCGATCTTCTGGGCGATCTGGGCACCCACCGGACCCATGGCTTTCGGGCGGGTGGCGGCAAACCAGTAGTGCGTGGTCGTGGCCGTTTCGGGCGTGAACAAGTGCGGCAGCGCGCTCTCGCGCCCTTCGCTGCGCGGCTGGCCTGTCGGGGTACCGCCGGCGATCAGCAGCATGTTCGCGGGGGCGTCCCAGCGCACATCGAACCACCGGTCCACCAGCGTGCCTTCCGGGTATCCCAGCGATCCATAGAGAAAGGGTGTCAGGGTTTCGGCCACCGTCTGACGCATCGACCACACGGTTTTGCCGTCCTGCCGGATGTCGGTCAATGCGTTCTTGACGGCCGGCGTGCCCAGCGTGCTGGGGTGGAGGAACTCCACGTGCGACAGATCCATGATGTTGTCGGTCTCAAGCACGTAGTTGGCCTTGGCATGCAGGTACCGCTTGCCGACGTGCCAGTGCTCGGGGTCGATCAACGAGAAGTCGGGAATCAGCGCGGCGTCGGCGCGGCTGGCATCGCCCATCCAGATCCACAGGATGCCGTAGCGTTCGACCATCGGATAGGTGCGCACCTTGGCCGCCGCCGGGACGCGGCCATCGCCGTGCGGGTTGTGGACGCAGGCGCCGTGGCCATCGAATTGCAGGCCGTGATAAGCGCATTTCACGGACTGGCCATCGTCGCTGAGCTTGCCCAGGGACAAGGGAGCGAAGCGATGCGGACAGCGATCCAGCAGCGCATAGGGCGCACCGGTCGCGTCGCGGAACATCAGCACCGGCTGCTCCAGCAGAGTGCGGGTCAACAAGGCGCCAGGCTGCACGTCCTCGGACCAGCCGGCGACGTACCAAGTGTTGAGAAGGTAGGGCATGGGGCAGCGTCGCAGTCGACGGAAGTGATGTCAGGGGGCCGGCGTGCCGACAAGGGAGTGGACCGGGATGGTCACGCCCTTGTCCTTCCGCTCATTCCAGGGCGAACTTGCCGTCCGAGAAGCTCATGCGCAGCGTCAGACTGCCTTCGTTGATCAGCCAGGGCCGCACCTTGAAGCTGCGGGCGCCGGCCTGGTGCATCGGGTCTTTCGCAGCGATCTCCTTGGCATGGGCGAGCGATTTGGCGCGAATCACGAAAGTGCCTTCCCCCAGCCATTCGCTCTCGTCGTCGGTCCAGTGCGGGCCGGCGGCCAGCATCACGCCGGTGCGCTCCATCTCGCACTGGTGCTCGAGGTGCACCTGCAGGTTCTGCATGACCGGGCCCATGCCAGCGGTCGGCGTGCTGTGAACCATGTAAAACTGCTTCTGCAGCATGCCCTTGCTGGCTTCCAGCACTTGGTCCTTCGTGACCTTGATCGCGTTTGTCATGGTGTTCCTCTGGATAAGAAAAAGATGGCCAACGGCCTGTCATTCGGCCTGGGCTTCTCCGCCGCCGGTTTGCGGCATCAGCCCTTCGGGCCTGTGCCAGTTGCGCAGCGGCCGGCCTTCCTTCAGCGCCGTGAGTTCTTCGACCCACAGCTTGCGCAGTGCGACGATGGCCACGTCGGACGCGCCGAGGAATTCGATGCCCTTGCGGCGATCGGGGATCACGCCCTGGCCGACCTGAACGACTTCGTCCTGGACCAAGGGGACGTGGTTGGACAGCTTCGGGATGTCCTCGAAATGGAGCTTGCCTTCCAGCACCTTGCGAGCGAGTTCATGGCCCAGCTCGTCGGCCTCGGAAAAGTCGTTCCAGCGCTTGATGATTTCGGGGCTCGGGTCTTCGTCGAGGAAGACGCCGATCGTGTGAACCTGCAGGTGGCTGTGGTCGTCCACCGGAACGCGCCAGCCAGCGAAGTGGTGCCACTTGGTTTCCTTGGCCTTGTAGTTCTGCTCACCGGCCCGCTTGGTGTTGTGGGGCTCCACCAGGAAGGCGCCGCAGTTGGGCATGCCGAACAGGACCTCACGGCGCCGGCCGTCCGGGGTGATCGCCGCGTTGCGAAGGCCCCAGGAGGTGCGCTCGACGGTCAGCTTGGGCAGCTTGTCCAGCTGCAGGGCTTCCAGCGCCGATCCACGATGGGTGAACCAGATGTGGCCCTCGTCCTGGAAGTTCTCGACGTTCTGGAAGTAGTTGCAGGGCCGCACATCGATGATCCCGACGTTCAGCTTGGCCTTTTCCCATTCCGGGTAACGCGTGAACTCCGGCGGCTCACCTTCGCCCAGGTAGACGAAGATCAGGCCCAGGTACTCCTGGGTGGGGTAGCCGTCGATCTTGATGTTCTTGGCAAAGCCACGCGCTTCCAGTGGCTGCTCCACACACTGGCCGGTACCGTCGTAAGACCAGCCGTGGTACGGGCAGCGCAGGTTGTCGCCTTCGACCCACCCAGTGCTGAGCATCACACCACGGTGGGCGCAGCGGTTGTCGATGCAGTGCACCTTGCCTTCCTGGCTGCGGTAGAGCGCCAGCTTCTGGCTCATGATCACCAGCGGCACGGCGCGACCGGGTTCCAGTTTGCGGGCGACATACACCGGGTGCCAGAACCTGCGCATGTAGTCTCCGGCCAGGGTGCCGGGGCCGGTCCTGACGTAGTCGACCGTTGCGTCATCGGGCAGGCCCGTCACATTTTCATCGTTCAAAACCATCATTCATCCTCTCGGTTGTTCAAAACAGTTCAGTGCGCAACAGCGGCCTGGTCGGCCCATCGCTGCGCCCGTTCGGGATCTCGCCCGGCCACGCCCACGGCGCCGATGCATTGCCCGTTCAGGAAAATCGGGCTGCCACCGGCCATGGGGAGCAGGTGTTTGCCGATGGCGCGCAGCACATCGGCAGGAATGGACGGTGCGGCGCCGGCCAACTCTGCGGTCCGGGTCTGCACGGCCGCAGCGGTCAACGCCACGCCTTCGGCCATGCGCACGGCCGCCGGCGGCGCGCCATCCATCCGATCGACCGTGACGACATGGCCATACCGATCGGCCACCACGACGGTCACGGCTTCACCTTGCTCGGCGGCCCGGGCCATCACCCGATCGGCCAGGGCCACGGCGCTGTCGAGCACCGGCTGGCGGGTGGCCGGAGGAACCTCGCGCAGGCCGTTGCCTTTCACGGCGGCATCGGGTGGTGCGCCATACGCTTCTGTCCATCGGGCCATGTCGTCGCCGTGCTCGGGCCGATAGGGGCCGCCGACGGCGTAGCTGATGACCAGGTCCTCCAGGTTGGCGGGCTGCCCGTCGACCAGCAGCTCTTCCGCGCCGACCCCGGGAAGCTTGACGAACGGACCGATGCGCACGCCCGACGCAACGGCGCCGATGGCGATCTGGTTGCGCAGCAGCGGCACGGCGCCCGCACCTGGAAACGGTTGACCGCGCATCAGTTGCTGGTAGGCGGCGAAGATCTGGGGCGGAAACTTCAGAACGCGTGCGGCGAAGCTCGAACTCGCCTCACTGAGCAAAGCAGCGCCCAGCGCCTTGCCACGGACGATGTCATAGGCCCCACCCCCCGTGGCATCCATGCGCCGGACCGCGACCGGCTCGCCGGACAAATCCACGACCACGAAACACCCCGATTGCCGCAAGGCCTCGGTCTTGGCGACCGCGCGTGCGGTGACATCGCGCGCTTCGGTCAAGGTCATCAAGTCGTCTCGGATCATTTTTGCTCTCTGTTCGTGATGTGCATCATTTTTGATTGAGATCAAAAAAGAATCAAGATCGTTTTTCTAGGTGCTAACCCTAGGAATTTCTTGCAAGATGCATTCGTAAATCGCTCCGGAGGCATGTGTCTTCGGGGTCCGCTGTGCATCGCATTCGATCGAGATCGATTTCAAGACCGATGCCCTTGCGCATAGGCCATCGGCGTCGTGCCGGCCACGCGCTTGAACGCTTCGCGGAAAGCGCGCTCGGACGCATAGCCCAGCCGGCCGACCACCTCGCCCACCGGGCGCTGCGCCGCCAGCCACTCACGGGCGCAATGCATGCGCCAGCCCCGCAGGTAGGCCATCGGCGTCTCGCCCACCTGGGCCAGGAAGCGCTCGCTGAACACGGTGCGGGACAGGCCCGCTTGCTGCGCCAGGCGCGCCAGGGTCCAGTCGTGACCTGGCAGGCGGTGCATGGCGGACAGCGCCCTGGCCAGCGCAGGGTCGGCCAAGCCCTTGAGCCAACCGCTGGCATGTGCCGGTGAGGACAACAAGTGGCGGCGCAACAGGTCGTTGAACAACAGCTCGGCCAGCCGCCGCGACAGTGCGGCGAAACCGGGCAGATCCCGCCCGGACTCGGTGCCGAGGAAGTCCAGCGCTGATGCGGCCCAGGGTGACGCATGGGCTTGTCGCGACACCAGCAGGCGGTCGGGCAGCGCGGCCAGCAGCGGATGGCGCTCGCCATCCTCGAAGCCGAAGGCCATGGCCAGCAGGTGGGTGCGCTGGGCACCGGGGTTCCACGACAGGCGCATCGGCGCTGGCGGGCTTTCACGCTTGTCGAAGCTCAGGTCGGGCGACATGGTGGCGTGCCACACGTCAGCCCAGGGCAGGCGTGCCAGGCCCGGCGCGCTGCCCAACGTGAAGCGCCCATTGCGCAGCACCACGAGGGCCTCGCCGGTTTCCAGCCAGGTCCCGTCGCCCGGCGCGGCGTCGGCCTCGGCCCACCAGCAGCGGCCATCCAGAACCACCAGGCAATGGGTGGGCGCGTAGTCCATCGCAAAGCACCACGGCAGGCCGAAGTCGAAATGGCCGACGGTGGCGGCCCGCACGCGCAGGCTGTCGAGCAGCGGGGTCAGCGCATCCATCGCAGGCCGCACGATTCAGCCGACATGCCGGACTGCGCGGCATGGCGCCGGCGCTGGCGATGGGACACGATGGCGACCCCACAACGCACACCGGAGACATGATGTATCCCTTCGAAGACGGACAGACCTTCCCCAGGAACCACTGGTATATCGCTGCCTGCAGCCATGAAGTGGGGCGTGCGCTGTTCGCGCGCACGATCCTTGACGAACAGCTGGTGCTCTACCGCAAAGAAGATGGCACGGCCGTGGCGCTGGACGGCACCTGCCCGCACCGCAACCTGCCGTTGGCGCAAGGCGAGCTGGAGGGCGACGCAGTGCGCTGTCGCTACCACGGCTTTCGCTTCGAGGCGGACGGCCGCTGCACCGAGATCCCCAGCCAGCCGACCGTTCCCGTCAGCTTCACCACGCGTGCCTACCCGGTGGTGGAACGCTGGCAATGGATCTGGGTGTGGATGGGCGACCCCGCACAAGCCGACCCGGCCCTGCTGCCCGACATGGATTTCGCCGGTCTGACCGCGCCCGGCTGGCGCGCGGACAGCAACGGCGTGGTGCATCTGAAGGCGCGCTTTTCGCTGCTGATCGACAACTTGATGGACCTGTCGCACATCGCGTACCTCCACGTCCGGACCATTGGCCGGATGGACCGGGCGACGGTCCCGGCCGAGCTGACCGAAGCCGACGGGCGCGTGCACGTCGTGCGCTGCGCACCCAACCAGCCGGCGGAGGGCTTCCACCGCTTCCTGCACCCGACTTGCGACGGCCCGGTCGACCTCACCTTGCGGTCCGACTTCCTCGGGCCCGGCCTGATCAGCGCGGGCGGGCCCTACAGCGTGATGAGCGAAACCGGCGCACCGGTGGGCCGCCTGAACTTCGTGCACGGCCTGACGCCGGAGACGCTGCACACCACCCACTACTTCCCAGCCGTGTCGCGCGACTTCCGTCTCGACGACGAGGGCTTGTCGCAGGCCTTGCTGGCGCAGGAACGGGCCGTGCTGGCCGAGGACATCCCCGCACTGGAACAGGTGGAGCTGGTGGTGCAGCGCCAAGGCAACACGCGCCGCGAACTTTCCGTGCTCGCGGACGCCGGCGCGATGCGCGTGCGGCGCCGGCTGATCGAGATGATGAAGGCCGAGGCGCTGTGAGCGTGCGAGACGGCGGGGGACGGGGCCCAAGGGACGCCGCCCCTTTCTACTCGGGCTTGATGCCCAGCTCGGGGATGAGCGCGTTCATCGAGCGGATGTCCCGCCGAATGTTCTCGGTGTAGGCCGGCATATCGGCGTACTCCCGCTGGACGCCCAACGTGTCGCTGATCTTCTTGAACGCCTCCGACTCGACTGCAGTGGCACAGGCCTGCCGCAGCTTGGCCAGCGCAGGAGCAGGCGTGGCCTTGGGCGCGTACAGCCCGACGAAGATGGGCACCTCGCCGCCCTTGAAACCGAGGTCCTTGAGCAAGGGAACGTCGGGGAGGACGGCCAACTTGTGATTCGCCAGGATGGCAACGGGCCGGATGTCCTTGTTGTTCGCGATGGTCACCGGCGACAGCACCGTGAGGTCGATGTCGCCGGCGATCAGTTGTGTCACCAGATCGCCGGGATTGCGGTAAGGGATGTGGTTGAACTTCACCTGGGCGTCGTTGGCCAGCGCCTCTCCGATGAGGTGGGGCGTCGAGCCGACCCCCATCGACCCGATCGAGATGGTGCCCGGCGCCTTGCGTGCGGCCTCGATCACGTCCTGCATGGACCGATAGCGCGACTTCGTCCCCACGGCGAGGACGGTGACGAAAGAACTGGTCTGGCAGACGAACTCGAAGTCGTCGGCCTTGTAGCGCATGGCTTTGCGCAGATGCGGCTGGATGCTGAACGCACCCTGGGTTCCATAGCCCAGCGTGTAGCCATCCGCCTTCGCCTGCTTCACGGCGTCCACACCAATGGTGCCGCCTGCGCCGTCCCGGTTCGCGATGACGAACGGCTGGCCCAGCGCCCTGCCCAGCTGTTCGGCCAGGGTACGACCCAGCGCATCGGCCGGGGCGCTGGGCGATTGGTTCACGACGATGGTGACGATTTTGTTGGGATAGGCGTCTTGCGCGCCGGCCATGCCTGCGGCCAGCCCGAGGCAAGCGACAGCGATGGCACGAAGAGAGGGGAGATAGCGACTGGAATGCATGTTTGTCTCTGATTGAACTGTCAGGTCACTCGAGCCCGACGCCCGTCGTCTGACCATTTGCTCCACCACCAGCGCCGGGTGCTCGTCGTTGTTGCGGAACCTTTCCGCCGAGCTGCCGACCCCCTTGGGCAGAACCCCTTGCAACCGCGCACACACCCGAATGCAGCCAGGCATTTCACGCGATTTTCATCATTTTTGATTTAGATCAAAAATGTTTGAATAAGAGATAACCCTAGGACCTTGCCTGGCGGCATTGGGGCAGCGGTCGAGAATTGGGGGCTGGCGCTCGATCGAAAACAAGGGAAAACCCTAGGTGCAAGGGTATTCACCAATCCATCATAATTGATCGGAATCGATTTTATGTCCGGCCGCGACCGGACCGTGTTTTTGACGGAGTGGAAGACATATGAAAGTGCATACCCCTTCAGCAGGGAGCGGCATGGGTTTGCGTGAGCGACGCAAGACCGAAAAACTGGATGCCATCAAACGCGCCGCGCGGCATCTGTTCGAGACGCATGGCTTTCACATGACGCGCATGAGCGAGGTCGCGCGGGTGGCCGACGTCGGCTTCGGCACCGTGGCGGCCTATGCGTCCGACAAGGCCGGCCTGGCCGTCATGCTGTTCGTCGACGATCTCGCGCAGTTGCCGCCCTTGTTCGTGGCGCCGATCAAGCCCGATCGGCCGTTGCTCGACCAGTTGATGGACGACTTCTCCATCAGCTTCCGCTTCTGGGCCAGCAAGCCTGAACTCAGCCGCATCGTCCTGCCGTTGATGAACCCGTCTGGCAATCCGCATGTGCAGATGATCCTGGAGCGCCGCGCCTTGATGCGGCAGTGCCTGATTGAATGGATTGATCGTGCGAAAGAGCTGCGCCGCATGAAGACCGACTTCAGTTCCGAACAGGCGGCCGAACTGCTCTTCTCGCTCTACATCCATTCGGTGCACGAGTGGTTCAGCGCCGAGGTGACCGACCCCGCGTTGGGTCTTGACCGGCTGCGCTACCTGCTGGAAATGCCCATGCAGCGGTTCGAGAAGTAAACCAAACCGTTCTGGTGAAGTCGCCCATCACGGCGCGCACAGCGCGCGGCCGTGCGGCTGAACGCGGCCCTCAATTTCTTCCCCCCCATGTCCACCACCGCCACACCTTCCACCCTGTCGGTTCGCGTTCTGGCCAAGCGCGCCGAGGCCGAGGGCATCTGCAGCCTCGAACTCGTCAGTGCCGACGGCCGCGAGCTGCCCGCCTTCTCGGCTGGCTCTCACATCGACCTGCACCTGCCCAACGGCCTGGTGCGGCAGTACTCCCTGTGCAACCACCCTGAAGAGCGTCACCGTTACGTCGTCGCCGTGCTGCGCGATCCCGGCTCCCGTGGCGGGTCCGCCGCCGTGCACGAGCTGCTTCAGGAGGGCGACGTTCTGCCGATCAGCGCGCCGCGCAACCACTTCCATCTCGTGCCCGCCCAGCACACCATCCTGCTGGGCGGGGGCATCGGCGTCACGCCGATCCTGTGCATGGCCGAGCGACTCGCGCAGACTCACGCGCACTTCGAGATGCACTACTGCACCCGCGAACCCTTGCGCACCGCCTTCCAACAACGCATCGCCGCTTCTTCGTTCGCCAGCCGCGTGAGCTACCACTTCGACAGCGGCGCGCCCGAGCAAAAGCTCGACGCCCGAACGACGCTGGGCAGCCCGGATGCCGGCAAGCACTTGTTCGTCTGCGGCCCCAACGGGTTCATGGACTGGATCGTCGGCACGGCCAGGGAACTCGGCTGGGCGGAAGACAACATTCACCGCGAGTACTTTGCCGCCGCGGATCTCGACACGTCCTCCGACGGCAGCTTCCAGGTCAGGATCGCCAGCAACGGCGCGGTGTTGACGGTGCAAAAGGACGAGAGCATCACCCAGGTGCTGGAAGCGAATGGATTCGATCTCCCCCTGTCTTGCGAACAGGGTGTGTGCGGCACCTGCCTGACCCGGGTTCTTGAAGGCGAGATCGACCACCGCGACATGTTCCTGACCGATGCCGAACGCGCCCGGAACGACCAGTTCACGCCCTGCGTGTCGCGCGCCCAGACCGGCTGCCAGACGCTGGTCCTGGATCTGTGAGGCTTTCTTCGTCTGGCCCTTTCTTCAAATTTGATCAATAATGATCTTAATCAAATTTGATTTCAAAAATACCAGCCGGAGACACGACTCATGAGCGCACCGATACAGACCCTGGTGGCCGACACCCGCACTGCGTTGAACAGCGAGGGCGAGCTGATCGGCGATCCATCCCCCACGGCAGCGCCGCGCTTCGAGCTTTTCAGCGCCGCCAGTTCGATCTGCTCGCAGAAGGTGCGCACGGTACTGGCCCACCACCGCCTGTCCTACCTGTCGCACATGATGAACCTGTTCGGTGGCCAGACCTACCTGCCGGCCCACGTGCGGTTGCGCATGCTGGGCTGCGAGCAGACGGGCATGCAGCTGGTGGACCGCCACACCGGCAGCACCTCGGTGGCATCGGGTGGCGGCTGCGACGCGGCCGTAGTGCCCACGCTGGTGGACTGGAACGCCGGCACGGTGGTGGTCGACTCCAAGCGCATCTGCCGGCACCTCGACGACGCCGCGGTGGCGGATGGGGCTTGCAGCTTGCGTCCATCCCACCTGGCAGCGGCGATTGACGCCGAACTGGAGATCATCGACAACCTGCCCAACTACCAGATGCTCAGTGGCAAGCCGCCCGGCGAAGACCTTCGCCCGGCCGGGCAGCGCGGCAAGAACGGCGTCGACTTCGCGATGGGCAAGGTGGAGCGCTGCGAGCGCTACCTGGCGGAATACGCGAACGACGAGGTGCTGGTGCGCGGCTACACCGCCAAGCGCGCCAAGGAGCTGAGTGCGGCACAACAGCTGTTCACGGAGGAGCGCATGCGAGAGGCCTACGCCACGGCGGAGGCCGCCTGCGAGGCGCTGGAGCGCCAACTCAAGTCCGCCAGGTCCCAGTGGCTCCTGGACGATCGCCTGACGATGGCCGACCTCTACTGGGCCATCGAACTGCTGCGCATGGACAACATGGGCGCCGACACCTTCTGGAAGGATGGCAAGCGGCCGGCCGTGGCGGCCTACGCCGCCCGACTGCGGGAACTGCCGGCGGTGCAAGTGGCTGTCGTTCAATGGCCCGGCGCACTGTTCCATTGAGGAAAAACGCCCATGGTCACAATCCCCACCCTTCAAGATCCCGCTGTGCCTCGACCGCAGGCGGACAACAGCCTCCTGTGGTCGGACGCGCGCCTGCTCGGCTTCGGACCGATGGACGCGACCCACGAAGAGTTCTACCAGGTCGCCTTCCGCTTGCTCACCTGCGACGAATCGAACGCCCTTTCGGCCTTGCTGGATTTCGAAGAACATGCCCGAACGCACTTCGCCCAGGAAGAAGAATGGATGCGCAGCACCGCGTTCCCGCCCTCGGATTGCCATATCGACGAGCATGCGGCGGTGCTGAAATCCACCCGGGAGGTGCGTTCCATCCTGGAGGGCGGCAGCCCGCCCAACCTGGCGCTGGTGCACGATTTTGCGATGCACCTGTTCCAGTGGTTTCCCGGCCATGCCGACTATCTGGACTCGGCGCTCGCCGCATGGATGTCCAAGCGCACCTATGGCGGCAAGCCGGTGGTGTTGCGGCGCAAGATCTGACGCCTTGTGCGGGCGTGGTGCGGGTTCGGATGAACGCCGGGATCCGCCTTGACCAGCGGGCCCCGCATCACCACCGCGTTCACTCCACCGTCACACTCTTCGCCAGATTGCGAGGCTTGTCCACGTCCGTGCCCTTGGCCAGCGCTGTGTGGTACGCGAGCATCTGCAGCGGCACCACGTGCAGCAAGGGGCTGAGCGCGCCGTAGTGTTCGGGCATGCGGATGACGTGGATGCCCTCGCTGCTGGCGATGCGCGTGTCGGCGTCGGCCAGCACATACAGCACGCCGCCTCGCGCGCGCACTTCCTGCATGTTGCTCTTGAGCTTTTCCAGCAGCGCGTTGTTGGGCGCCACCGTCACCACCGGCATCGCCGCCGTCACCAGCGCGAGCGGGCCGTGCTTGAGCTCGCCGGCCGGGTAGGCCTCGGCGTGGATGTAGCTGATTTCCTTGAGCTTGAGCGCGCCTTCGAGCGCGATCGGGTAGTGCAGGCCCCGGCCCAGGAACAGCGCGTTGTCCATGCGCGCGAAGTCCTCGGCCCAGCTGATCACCTGCGGCTCCAGCGCGAGCACGGCCTGCAGGGCCACCGGCAGGTGGCGCATGGCTTTCAGGTGCTCGGTCTCGGCCTCTTCGCTCAGGTGGCCGCGCGATTGCGCCAACGCCAGCGTGAGCAGGAACAGGCCGGCCAGCTGCGTGGTGAAGGCCTTGGTGGAGGCCACGCCGATTTCCACACCCGCGCGGGTGATGTAGGCCAGCTCGCACTCCCGCACCATGGCCGAGGTGGCCACGTTGCAAACCGTCAGCGTGTGCTTCATGCCCAGGCTTTGCGCGTGGCGCAGCGCGGCCAGCGTGTCGGCGGTCTCGCCGCTTTGCGTGATGGTCACCACCAGGGTGCGCGGGTTGGGCACGCTGGTGCGGTAGCGGTACTCGCTGGCCACTTCCACTTGCGTCGGGATCTTGGCGATGTCCTCCAGCCAGTACTTGGCGGTGCAGCCGCTGTAGTAGCTGGTGCCGCAGGCCAGGATGAGCACGTTGTCGATCTCTTTGAACACGCTGTACGCGCCGTCGCCGAACAGCTCGGGCGTGATGCCGCCCAGGCCTTCGAGCGTGTCGCCGATCGCGCGCGGCTGCTCGAAGATTTCCTTCTGCATGTAGTGGCGGTACGGGCCCAGCTCGGCCGCACCGCTGTGCGCCTGCACGGTCTTCACCGGGCGCTGTTCGGCGCTCAGCGCGCGCCCGCTGGCGTCGAGCACCCAGTAGCGGCCCAGCTGCAGGTCCACCAGGTCACCTTCTTCCAGGTACACGATCTGGTCGGTCACGCCCGCCAGGGCCATGGCGTCGCTGGCGAGGAAGTGCTCGGCACCGCCCTGCCCCACCCCCAGCACCAGGGGTGAGCCGGCGCGCGCGCCCACCACCCGGTGCGGCTCGTCCTTGTGGAACACGGCGAGCGCAAACGCGCCATGCAGTTGCGCCACCGCGCTTTGCAGGGCCGCGAACACGTCGCCTTCGTACAGCGAGTCGATCAGGTGGGCGATCACCTCGGTGTCGGTCTGGCTCTCGAACACGTAGCCCTTGGCCTGCAGGGCCGCGCGCAGTTCGTCGTGGTTTTCGATGATGCCGTTGTGCACCAGGGCCACGCGGCCGGCCGCGCCGGCCGCCGCGCCAGGGCCATGGCTGAAGTGGGGGTGGGCGTTGTGCACCGCCGGGGCGCCATGGGTCGCCCAACGGGTGTGGGCAATGCCGGTGCCGCTGGCGATCGACTCCTGCTGAACCTGCTGCGCCAGCTCGGCCACGCGCGAGGTGCTGCGCGCCCGCTGCAGGCCGCCGCTGTGCACGGCCACACCGCAGGAGTCGTACCCGCGGTACTCCAGCCGCTGCAGACCCTGAACCAGCACGGGGACGATGTCACGCCCGGAAACCCCTGCCACGATGCCGCACATAACCGAACTCCTGAAAATGGGATGCGTGATGCTAAACACGGCCAAGGGAAATTAATGATCAAATATCATGCATAGTTGGTCAATAATTTCTTGACGCCATTGAAACCGTCAAATATTTCACCAAATCCGTTTTTATGGAACCGATCGACATCGACGAAGCCGACCTGCGGCTGCTGGAGCTGTTGCAGGCGGACGCCTCCCGCAGCAACCAGGCGCTGGCCGAACTGGCCCACCTCTCGCCGCCCACCAGCCTTCGGCGCGTCAAACGGCTGCGCCAGCTGGGCTTGATCGAGCGCGAAGTGGCGCTGCTCAGCGCCGACCGGCTCGCGCCGCTGCTGGGCCACGGCCTCACCGCGCTGGTGGAGATCACCCTGGAGCGGCAGGGCGCCGAGCACCTCGACGCCTTCGAGGCCCGGGTGCTGCCCACCCCCGAGGTGCAGCAGTGCTACCGCGTGAGCCCCGGGCCCGATTTCATGCTGGTGGTGCACTGCGTGGACATGCCGGCCTACCTGGCGCTGGCCCAGCAACTGTTCACCAGCGACGCCAACGTGCGCAACATCAAGGCCTTCTTCAGCGTCAAGCGCGCCAAGTTCGACCCCCGCCTGCCGCTGAGCCGGCCCCGCAGCGGTGTTGGCAACTGAATACCTTGGTGGTGCAAATGGGACGGCGGATTGATGCAAACCGCACGGAAAGCGACCTCGTGTCGTCCCCCGGCGGTTGACGCGCCAGACGACCTGTCACACGCTCCTAAAATCGTCCCTCCCGACGCGATCGGGTTCAAGGAGCTTGCATGGATGTTGTGACGATCGCTCTGCTCAGCGCCGCTGCCCTGGTGGGCTTGGCGCTGTGCGTCTGGGCGATCCGCCGCCTGCGCCGCCCGGAGTCGTCCGGCCGCGACGACCGGTATTCGCCCGAGCGCATTCTCACGGCCGAGCAGGCCCACATGCTGGACTACCTGCAGGACACCTTTCCCGGCCAGATCGTGCTGCCCAACATGATGCTCAAGGACATGCTGACGGTGCGCCGCGCCAACGACCGCAAGCGCGCCGAAGAGCGGCTGTACGAGCAGAAGGTGGATTTCGTGGTCTGCGGCCCCGACGGCCGCCCGAGCTTCGCCTTCGACGTGGAACAGCACCACCTGAGCGACGCCAAGGCCAAGGCCCACAAGGTCAAGATCAAGAACCGCATCCTCAAGACGGCGGGCGTGCGTTTCGTGTTTCTCAAGAACGGCATCCACCGCATGCCCTCGCCGGCCGACTTCCGTGCCCAGCTCAACCTCGCCGAGCTGCCCAAGCCCAAGAGCCGCGAACAGCGGCGCGAGAGCGCGCTGCAGCAGCTGGAAAGCCAGTTCTCGGGCTTTGACCAGCATGGCAACACCGGCTTCCGAGAGTCGGAAATCATGGGCATGAGTGGCCTGATGGACCTCAACCGCAACGGCCGCCGCGGCTTCGACGAAGCCCGGCTCAACGGCAACAGCGGTTTTGGCGACCGCGAGCCCGGCGACAGCCGCTTCGACGGCGGCTCGCACGACGTGCGCGGCAGGTAGAGAAGCACACCCCCGCCGCGCTGCGCGCGACCCCCTCGAGGGGGCGTGTCCTGCAGCCCGGCAAAGCCGGTTCTGCGGACACCCTGGACCAGGCTTCCGCGCTCCGGCTTTTCAGTTTTTCTTCTTGGTCGGGCGCTGCCAGCCGTCCAGCACCATCTGCTTGCCGCGCGCAACCGCGAGCGCCCCGGGCGGCGTGCTCTTGGTGAGGGTCGATCCCCCGCCCACCGTGCCACCGGCACCGATCGTGATCGGTGCGACCAGCACGCAGTTGCTGCCCACGTGCACATCGGCCTCGATCACCGTGCGGTGCTTGTTGGCACCGTCGTAGTTGGCGGTGATGCTGCCCGCGCCGTAGTTCACGCGTTCGCCCACGGTGGCATCGCCCAGGTAGGCCAGGTGGTTGGCCTTGGCGCCGGCGGCCAGGGTGCTGTTCTTCACTTCCACGAAGTTGCCGATGTGCACCTCTTCGCCGAGCTGTGCGCCCGGGCGCAGGCGCGCGAACGGCCCCACCAGCGCACCGCGCCCCACCGACACGCCGAGCTTTTCGCCGTCGATGTGGGTGAAGGGGTGGATCACTGCGCCGGCGTCGATGGCCGCGTTGGCGATCACGCAGTTCGCCCCGATGCGCACGCCGTCGCCCAGCTTCACGCGGCCCTCGAACACGCAGTTCACGTCGATCTCCACGTCCTGCCCGCAGATCAGCTCGCCGCGCACGTCCAGCCGCGCCGGGTCCGCCAGGCGAACGCCTTGTTCCATCAGGGTCTCGGCCAGGCGGCGCTGGTAGGCGCGCTCCAGCTCGGCCAATTGCACCGGGCTGTTCACACCCGCCACCTGCACCGCGTCGCGGATGCGGTGCGCGACCACCGGCAGGCCGTCGGCCACGGCGAACTTCACCACGTCGGTCAGGTAGTACTCGCTCTGCGCGTTGCGGTTGTCCAGCCGCGCCAGCCAGCCGCGCAGCAGGCGCGTGGGCACGGCCATGATGCCGCTGTAGATCTCGGTGATGGCGCGCTGCGCCTCGTTCGCGTCCTTGTGCTCCACGATTGCCTGCACCGACGCATCGCCCGCGCGCACGATGCGGCCGTAGCCGGTCGGGTCGGGCATGTCCAGGGTCAGCAGGGCCAGGCGCTCGCCGGCACAGAGGTCCAGCAGGGCCTGCAGCGTCTCGGGGCGGGTGAGGGGCACGTCGCCCGAGAGCACCAGCGTCACGCCGTCGTCGGGCAGGACCGGGGCGGCCTGCTGCACCGCATGGCCGGTGCCCAGCTGGGGCTCCTGGCGCACGAAGCGCAGCTTCGGCGCGGCGCTGTCGCCGGCGGCCACCGGGGTCACGAGACCCGCCTCGACCTGCTCCGCGCCATGCCCGGTGATCACGACCACCGATCGAGCCGACAACCTCGCCGCGCAGTCGATCACATGCTGGGCCAGTGCACGCCCGCCCAAACGGTGCAACACTTTGGGCCGGAGGCTTTTCATCCGCGTGCCTTTGCCGGCCGCCATCACCACCACATCCACAGGGAACGACATGAACACCTCTTGCAGAGACGGTTTGCACGGCGTTCTTGCCGGCCTTCACCCGCCGGGCATTATCGCGCGCCGCGTGCTGCGCCTTGGCGCACTGGTGACCCTGGCCGCCACCCTCGCGGCCTGCACCACCACGCGCTTCGCCTACAACCAGGCGCCCACCCTGAGCTACTGGTGGATCGACCGGCATGTGGACCTGACCGACGCCCAGACCGCGCAGACGCGCGAAGACCTCAAGGCCTTCTTCCAGTGGCACCGCCGCCAGGAGCTGCCGGCCTACGCCAGCCTGCTGCGCCAGTGGCAGTCGCTGGCGGTGGACCAGGTCTCGCCCGCCCAGGCCTGCGCCCAGTTCGAAGACATCCGCCAGCGGCTGGAGCGCGCGGCGGCCGAGACCGTCGAACCCTTCGCGCGCCTGGCCCTGCAGCTCAGCCCCGAGCAGTTGGAGAACCTGAAGAAACGGCAAGCCGAGAGCAACGAAGACTTTGCGAAGGACTTCCTGCAAGGCAGCCCCGAACGGCGCCTGCGCAAGCGGCTGGACAAGGCCGTCGAGCGCAGCGAGTCGTTCTACGGTGCACTGACCCCGGCGCAGCGCGAGCTGCTGCGCGGCTGGTTGCAGCAGTCGCCCTTCGACCCGCAACGCACCCAGGCCGAGCGCCTGCGGCGCCAGGCCGACCTGGTGCAGACGGTGCGCGATGCCCAGGCCAACCCGGCCAAGGCCGACCAGCTGGTGCGCGAGCACATCGCGCGCATCCGCCAGTCGCCCACACCGGGTTACGACGCCTACAACCAGGAACTCGTGCGCCAGGGCTGCGCCCAGTTCGCCATGCTGCACAACAGCACCACGCCCGAGCAGCGCGCCAACGCCGCGCGCGTGCTCAAGGGCTACGAAGACGACCTGCGCACCCTGAGCGCGCAGCGCTGAAACGCGCTACAGGGCCCAGCGCATCCAGGCCCACACCACGGCCAGCGTCAGCAGAGTCACCGGTATGCCGGTGATCGCGTGGCGCTTCCAGTCGATCACGATGCCCTGCTGGCGCGCCAGGTCGGCCACGATCAGGTTGGCGATCGAGCCCACCAGCAGCAGGTTGCCGGCGAACGTCGTCACCAGCGCGAGCATCGCGCCCGCCTGCCCGCTGCTGCCCCCCAGGTGCGGCAGCAGCAGCATCACGGCCGGCACGTTCGACACCAGGTTGGACAGCACCGCGCTCACCACCAGCAGCGGCCCCGGCTCGGCCAGGTGCACGCCCTGCGCACCCAGCCAGGCCACCGCCTGGGCCGCCAGGCCGGTGGTCTCGAACGCGTGGTTCACCACGAACAGCCCCATGAAGAGCAACAGCAGCGGCCAGTCGATCAAGCCCAGCACGTGCGAGGAATGCAGCCGCCGGCTCAGCAGCAACAGCCCCGCCCCCACCAGCGCGGCCACGTCGCGCGGCCAGTCGGTGAACAGGAAGATCAGCATCAGCGCACCGGCCACCACCAGGCCCTTGGCGGTCTGCCAGGCATCGAAGTCCGGCTCTTGCGGCGGCGCCTCGGCCATGGCCGCGAAGGGCTGGTCGACGGTCTGAGGCGCAGACGCCGTTTGCGCCCCCGGCCCGAACGCCAGCCACAGCCACAGCAGCAACAGGCTGATCAGCACCGGCGGCAACGCCTGCCGCACATAACCGCCGAAGGGCAGCTGCAGCACCGAGCCGATCAGCATGTTCTGCGGGTTGCCGATCAGCGTGGCGGCCGATCCGATGTTGGCCGCGCAGGCCAGCCCGATCAGGAACGGCAGCGGGTTGATGCCGCGCTGCAGGCACAGCCGCGCCACCACTGGCGTCATGGCCAGGCAGATGATGTCGTTGGAGAACACCGCCGAGAGCGCGCCCGAGACCACGATCAGCGCGGCCAGCAGGCCGTTGCGCGACAGCGGCAGCGCGCCCACCTGCCGCGTCACGGCGCCATAGAAACCGCCCAGCCGCATCTGCGCCGACACCACCATGAACGCGAACAGCAGCACGATGGTGGGCAGGTCCACCGAGCGCGCCGCGTCTTCCACCGGCAGGCCGCTCAGGCCGATGACCGCGATGGCACCAAGCAGGGCCACGCCCGAGCGGTCCAGCTTCAGGCGCGGCAGGCCACCCAGGAACATGCCGAGGTAGACGACGGCGAAGACCGCGACGATGCCCCAGTCGGTGGCGGTGTGGTGAAGAACGGAGGTGGTGGACATGCGCCACGGATCGTAGCGCGAGCGGGCCGGTGCTCAGCTGGCGCGCGGCACCAGGCGGATGGCGCCCGGGTAGCTGGCCGGGGCCACGCGCACGTACAGCACCGTCACGATCGCCACACAGGCCAGGTGCATCAGCCAGCCGGCCTGGAACCCACCCGTCGCGTCGCGCAGCACGGCGACGATCCAGGGCGGGATCGCCGCGAGCAGGAAACCACCGCCCTGCATCAGCGCCGACAGCGCGCCCGCCTGCGCCGGGTCGGGCAGGTGCTCCAGCGCCACGATCAGGGACAGCGCGAAGCAGCCCCCCAGCCCCGCGCCCAGCAGCATCACCCCGGCCACGGGCGCCGCGTCGGGCCACAGCGCCAGCGCGGTGAAACCGATGGCCTGCAGGGCCAGCGTGAACCACAGCCAGGGTCGGCGGTCTTCGCGCCGGCCGGCCAGCATCGGCAGCAGCAAGGCCGCCACCGCCTGGCACAGCGCCAGCACCGCCAACAGACTCCCGCTCGCGGCGGCGCTCCAGCCGTGCTCCTGGTAGAAGGGCGCGAGCCAGGCCACGACCGTGGAGTAGCCGCCATTGACCAGCCCGAAACACAGCATCAGCAGCCAGACGCGCGGGCGCCGCAGGTAGGCCGCCACGGCCAGGGTGCCCTGCGGGTCGGCGCCGTCGCGCGGCAGGCTGCGCGACGCCAGCACCACGGCCAGCGCGGCCGGCAAAGCCATCCAGGCCAGCCCCCAGTGCCAGTCGCCGCCGGCCGCCGCCATGCGCGGCGCGACCTGCGCACCCAGGGCCCCGCCGCCCATCAACATGGCCGAGTACAGGCCCATCACCACGCCGACGTGGCGCGGAAACTGCCGCTTCACGATGCCGGGCAACAGCGCCTGCACCACCGCCGCGCCCAGGCCCAGCAGCGCGGCGGTGCCCACCAGCTGCCAGCCGCTCTGGGTGAACAGGCGAAGCGCGGACCCCACTGCCAGCAGGACCAGCGCGGCCACGACAGCGCGCCGCGCCCCGAAACGGCCTTGCAGCCAGGGGCCGGCGAAGGCGAACACCCCCATCAACAGCATCGGCACCAGCGTCAGCAGCGCCAGGCCTTTGAGGCCTAGGCCGGTGTGCGGGCCGATGTCGGCCGCGAGCGGCCCGATGCCGGCCATGAACGGCCTCAGGTTGAGCGCGATCAAGGCCACCGCCAGGAGCAGCCAGCGGGCTTTCACCGTCACAGGCCTACACCTTGCGGCCCTGCGCCCGCGCCCACTGCGCGTACAGGTCGGGGCGCGGCACCGGCAGGTGGCGAATGTCCATGGACTGCTCGGCGAAAGGCTTGGCGAGGTCTTCGTAGACCGCCGCCGTGGACAGCCCGAACGGTGCGCCCTCTTCGTTGGAATAGGCGTAGGCCACCCGGCCCACACCAGCCAGCCGCATGGCGGCCATGCACATCGGGCACGGATGGCCGCTGGCATAGACCGAGCAGCCGCTCAGGTCGGGCGAACCGAGCCGGCGGCTGGCCGCGCGCAGAGCCGACATCTCCGCGTGCGCCGTCGGGTCGTGGGTGGCCAGGATCTCGTTCACGCCGGTGGCCAGCACCTCGCCATCGCGCACCACCACCGCACCGAACGGCCGGCCGCCCTGCGCGATGTTGGCGCGGGCCAGCTCGATGGCCTGCTGCAGGAAACGCGCTTCGTCGCTCATCGCGCGGCCCCCATCAGGATCGCCTCGACCGCCTTCTGGCCCTTCGAGCGGGCGTGCTGCAAGGGCGTCACGCCCTGGTTGTCGGCCAGCTGGACATTGGCGCCGGCCTTCAACAGCAGGCCGACGATCTGCTGGTAGCGCTCGCTGCCGTCGCCCAGGATCACCGCCTCCAGCAAGGCGGTCCAGCCCAGCCGGTTCACGTGGTCGACCGCCACACCCGCCTCGATCAGCGTGCGCACCGTCTCCACATGGCCCCGTTCGGCCGCCGGGATCAAGGCCGTGCCGCCGTAGCGGTTGGTGCTCTTCAGGTCGGCGCCGTGCGACAGCGTCAGCTTCAGGATGGCCAGGTGGCCCCGCGCGCCCGCATACAGGTAGGGGCTGTCGCTGATGCCGTCCTTGGCATTGACGCCGGCGCCGGCCTCGATCAAGACCCAAGCCGCCTCCACCTGGTTGGCGTGGGTGGCCACCAGCAGCGCGGTGGCGCCGCTGCCGTCGCGCGCATCGATCTTCGCGCCCTCGGCCAGCAGCCGGCGGATGCCAGCGGCGTCGTTCCGGCTCGCGGCAGCGTGCAAGGGGAATGGCGCATCGCCCCCGTTCGCCGACGAAGCGAACGGAAGCACGGCGAAGGAGGCAAGCAGGGAACGGCGCAGCATGGTGGCTCCACTGTAGGCAAGGCGGCCTGCATTTGGAAGTTAAATGTTAGGATAGATTTCATCCATTTTCTGAATGCCCATGCTCGACCCCCGCCTGCTGCGCGCCTTCGCCGCCATCGTCGATGCGGGCAGTTTCACGCTCGCGGCCGACCGCCTGAGCATGACGCAGTCCACCATCAGCCAGCAGCTCGCGCGGCTCGAAGAAGCCGTCGGCCAGGTCCTGATCGATCGCGCGGCGCGGCCGGTCCAGCCCACGGCGCCCGGCGAGCGGCTGCTGGGCTACGCACGCCGAATCCTCGCGTTGCAACAGGAGGCGGCGTCGGCGCTCAGTGACCCAGCGGGCACCGTGTCCCTTCGCATCGGCGTGCCCGAAGACCTCGTCAGCGCCGCGATGGCGCAGGCGTTTGCCGATTTCGCGCGGCGCCACCGCGAGATCCACCTGGACGTGACGGCCGGCCTCAGCCGCGAGCTGATCCGGCGCTACCGGGCCGATGAACTGGACACCGTCATCGCCAAGGAGCCCGCCGCCGGCCCGGATCACCGCGCGAGCTTTCCCGAACCCATGGCCTGGTTCGAAAGCGCCGACGCGCCTGCGGCCTGGCCCAACCCGCTGCCGCTGGTGGCCTTCCCGCCGGGCGGCCTCTACCGCGAGGCCATGTTCGAGCGCGTGGAGCAGGAACAGCTCCGCTGGTACCTCGCCTTCACCGGCAACAGCCTGCACAACGTGCTGGTGGCGGTGGAAGCCGGGCTGGGCCTGTCGCTGTTGCCCGTGAACGCCGTGGCCGGCTACCGCGTGCGGCGATGCGCGGCGTTCCAGGGCGAGCCGCCCATCGCCGTCTCCATCTATGCCCGGGAAGGCATGGGCCCGCTGTCCGAGCTGGTCGAGCAGATGGCCGCCGTGCTGGCTGCCCGATGCGGGCAGCCCACTTAGGACGGTGTGATCAGCCCTGCAGGGCGGCCCACATTTCCTTGTCGCGCTCGGCCGTCCAGATGCGCGGGTTCTTGATGCCCTTGGCTTCGTCGTAGGCGCGGCTCACGTCGAACGGCAGGCAGTGTTCGTAGATGAACACGTGGCCGAACACCGGGTCCATGCTCTTGCGGGTGTGGGCCATGGCGGTCTTGAGGTCCATGCCGGCGGCGGCGGCTTCCTTGCCGGCCTGGAACAGCGTGGTCACCCAGCGCTTGGTGTAGTCCAGCGCCTTGTCCACATCGGCGCGGCCCTTCATGGCTTCGCCACGGCCGGGCACGATGGCCTCGGCCTTCAGCGAGCGCAGGGCTTCCAGCGTGGCGGGCCACTCTTCCAGCTGCGCGTCACCGGTGTACACGCCGGCCTCGTACTCCACGAGGTCGCCGCTGAACAGCACTTTTTCTTCTTCCACCCAGGCGATGGTGTCGCCGCGCGTGTGGCCCTGGCCCGGGTGCCAGATCTCGACCTTCACGCCGCCCAGGTCCACCGTCAGCGAACCCTGGCGGCCCGGCCGGCCATCGCCCACCACCAGCGTCGGCCAGGTCAGGCCCGGCACGCTCTCGGAGCCACGGAACAGGCGCGGGAAGCGCTCCATCTCGCTCTGCATGTCCTCGGCGCCGCGCTCCACGATCAGTTCGTAGGTGCCCCGGCTGGCGATGACCTCGGTCGCGCCCTCGGCCACATAGGCGCTCGCGCCCAGCACGCGCACCGCGTGGTAGTGCGTCAGCAGCACGTACTTGATGGGCTTGTCGGACACCGTGCGGATCTGCCTGATCAGGTCCTGCGCCATCGCCGGCGTCGCCGTGGCGTCGCTCACCATGATGTACTTCTCGCCAATGATCACGCCCGAGTTCGGGTCGCCTTCGGCGGTGTAGGCCCAGCAGTGCGGGCTGAGCTGTTCGAAGGTGGTTTTCTTGTCGTCCAGGTCGGCCTGGGAGGCGAAGGCTTTGCTCATGGGGGGTCTCCTGTGGGGAAGCCGGGATTTTAACTAAACGAAATCAATTACGCATACGTAAATCACGATACCCCCGTGGGGCCGCCGGACAAACCGCGTTCCAGCATCTGCACCACCTCCTCGGCGAAGGCGCTGTAGCTCATTGGGCCGCCCGGGCGCAGCCAGGTGAAGGTCCAGTTGATCATGCCGAACAGCATCATGGTCAAGGCGGTCTGGTTGGCCGGCGTCACGCGCTCGGGGTAGGCGCGCGTGATGAAGCGGGTGAACGCCGCCACCACGTCGCGCTGGCGGTTGACGATCAGCGTGCGCTGCACCGGGCCGAGGAACTTGGTGTCGGACACCAGGGCCACGTGCCGCGTGGCCGAGGTCTCGTACTCGGCCAGGAAAGCCCGCACCAGCTCGCTCAGGGCATCGCGCTCGCTGAGGTTCTTGCGCTGCGCGCGCGCCTCGGCCTCGCCGATGAGCGCGAGCAGGCGCTGGGTGTAGCGGTCGAGCAGGTCGAACAGGATCGCCTCCTTGCTCTCGTAGTAGTGGTAGAGCCGCGCCTTGCTCGTGCCGCAGGCCGCGGCGATGTCGTTCATGCTCGCGGCGGGAAAACTCTGCGCGGCGAAGCAGCGCGCCGCGACGTTCAGGATCTCGTCGCGTTTGAGGTCGTGGGAAGCGGATTTCGGTCGGGCCATCGGCGCATTCTGCCGGATGGGCCTCTAAGATCAGGCCATGGTCAAGCCGGTCGATCCCTTTGCGCTGCACGCCTGCGAACTGCTCTCGGGCGTGGGGCCGTGCGTGCCCAAGCGCATGTTCGGCGGCTGGGGCATTTCCACCGACGGCATGAACATCGCGATCATTGCGTGGGACACCCTGTTCCTCAAGACCAACGCCGAGACCGAGCCGCGCTGGCTGGCCGCCGGCGGCCGCCCTTTCGTGTACGAATTCAAGGGCAAGTCCGGCCGGCTGCACTACCACACGCCCCCGGACGAAGCGCTGGAGTCACCCGCGTTGATGCTGCCCTGGGCCAGGCTCGCGCTGGAAGCGGCCGTGGCGGCGCGCAAGCCCCCGAAGCGGCCGCGCAAGTAGCCGTCGCAAGCTCAGGAGCGTTGGGACTCGCAGGCCGCCGGCACGGCGCGACTGCGACCCGTCACCAGGTAGCCGCCGTAGCCGGCCAGGCCACGCACCAGCCGGGCCAGCGCCCAGCCGGCCTGGCTCAAAGCCTGGGCCAGTTCGCGCGATGGCGCCACCACCTCGCGGCCGAAGGCGTCGGGCCGGACCACCGCCAGGGCCTGGGGCTCGGCGCACCAGTCGAAGCGCACCGGGCCGGCACTGGCCGGCTGCCAGGGCTCCATCACCAGCCGGGCACCGGCCGGCACCACCAGGCTCTCGCCGGCGGCCAGCATCACGTCACCCGACTCGTTGCCCGCCCCCTGGTGAGGCAAGCCCAGCGTCACCCACGCCCGGCCCTGCGTGATCTGCAGGCGGCTCGGCACCTGCGGACGCAAGGTCATCGCGCGGCGCGCGTCGAGGCGCCAGCCGCGCATGGCAGCGGGGCAAGCGATCCGGTCGGACACAACGGCAATGGGGGTGAGTACGGTGTTCATGAGAGGCTCCTGGGGTAGGGACGATGGCTCATCCTGGGAATGAATGTTCGGGCCGAAAGCCCTCTGCGTCCAATGAATACGCAGTAAGCTATTGATTCGCTAACCGCATCAATGCCCGGAGCCCCCATGCAGCTCACCAGCAGCCACCCCCGCACCCGCCCGATCGCCGCCGGGCACCTGCGTGCCTTCGAGGCCGTGGCCCGCCACCTCAACTTCCGCGCCGCCGCCGAAGAGCTGTCGCTCACGCAAAGCGCGGTCAGCCGGCAGATCCAGTCGCTCGAAGACGAGGTCGGCACCGCCCTCTTCCTGCGCCACACGCGCGCCGTCGAACTCACCAGCGCGGGCTCGCAGCTGCTGCGCGCCTCCAGCATGGCGCTGGAGCGCATCGACGCCGCCGTGCGCCAGATCCGCCAGAGCGCGGGCCGCAAGGGCGTGGCCATCACCACCTGGGCCTCGTTCGCCTCCATGTGGCTGATCCCCCGGCTCGAAGCCTTCCAGCGCGACCACCCCGACATCGACATCCGCATCGACGCCACCGACGCCGCCGTCGACCTCGCCACCTCCGACGTGGACATCGCCCTGCGCTACGCCGTGCCCCAGGCCATGCCCGCCGACGCGCAGCGCCTCTTCGGCGAACAGCTCACCCCGGTGGCCAGCCCGTGGCTGCTCAAGACCCACCCCATCCACAGCATCGACGACCTCTCGCGCTGCGCCCTCATCGAAGCCGGCGACGCCCATCGCACGCGCCACCTCGAATGGCTCACCTGGCAACGCTGGCTCGACACCTTCGGCCACAAGCCCGCCGCCACCCCGGGCAAGCGCCCGGGCCGCAACACACCGGCCAAACTCACGCCGCAGCGCTGGATGTACTTCAACTACGCCAACCAGATCGTGCAAGCCGCGCTCACCGGCCAGGGCGTGGCGCTCGCGCGCCTGCCGCTGGTGGCCGAAAGCCTGGCCAGCGGCGCGCTGGTCGAGCCCCTGCCCCAGACACGACTGGACTCGCCGCTGGTGTACTGGCTCATGGTCGCCCCGCGCAGCGCGCAGCGGCCCGAAGTCAAGGCCTTCTGCGAATGGCTGCTCCAGCAGGCCGCCGAAACGCGCGAAGCCATCGGCGACGTGCCCGACCCCGACACCGTGGACCAGATGGACTGAAGCGCAGTGGCGCCTGCGCGATCTCACGTGCTCAGGCACACTCCGGCGCTTTCCCATCCAAAGCCGTCATGTCGTCCTCCCAGCACCTCGCCGCCGGCAACCTTCGCAGCATCACCTTCATGCTCGTCGCCGTGGGCTTCTTCGCGTTCATGGACGCGGTGCTCAAGACCCTCTCCGCCACCTATCCGGTGCTGCAGATCGCCGCGCTGCGCGGCCTCACCGCGCTGCCGCTGGTGTTCCTCTACATCAGCTGGCGCGGCGCCTGGAACACCGTGCTCAAGGTCCGCTGGCCGCTGCACCTGCTGCGCGGCGTGCTCGGCATCACCATGCTGGCGCTCTTCACCATCGGCGTGCGCGAGCTGCCGCTGTCGGCCGCGTACACGCTGTTCTTCATCTCGCCCCTGCTGATCACCGTGCTCTCGGTGCCGGTGCTCAAGGAGCGCGTGCCCAAGGCCCACTGGGGGGCGATTGCCATCGGCTTCGTCGGCGTGCTCATCGCGCTGCGGCCCAGCGGCGACGACCTGCAGGCCGGCTTCGTCACCATCGGCGGCCTCGCCACGCTGGGCGCGGCCCTGTGCTACGCCATCTCGGCCGTGGTCGGGCGCCTCGCATCCCGCACCGACAGCAGCGAGAGCATGGTGTTCTGGATGATGGCGTTCATGGTGATCGGCGCAGGCGCGCTCTCATGGGCCGACTGGGTGCCCATTCGCCGCAGCGACGTCCTGCTGCTCGTGGCCCTGGCCATCACCGGCTTCTGCGGCCAGCTCGCCATCACCGAGGCCTTCCGCCACGGCCAGGCCTCGGCCGTGGCGCCCTTCGAGTACAGCGCGCTGGCCTGGGGCCTGGGGCTGGACTGGCTGATCTGGCACACCCTGCCCAGCGCCCACACCTGGGTGGGCGCGGCCATCATCGTGGGCAGCGGGCTCTACCTCGTGCGGCGCGAGAAGCGCATCACCGA
>Ga0247823_10000408_pt1 | contig 37080 bp, 43 predicted proteins | sample 13C_PalmiticAcid_2_FD_192426 | JGI IMG/M metagenome (GOLD analysis project Ga0247823, IMG submission 192426) | Soil microbial communities from agricultural site in Penn Yan, New York, United States - 13C_PalmiticAcid_Day30 | ecosystem: Environmental > Terrestrial > Soil > Agricultural land...
TTACCCTACCGGCGATTGGGCGGACGCGGACGCGGTCCCCGCGGATCTCAAACTCGCGATCTTTCAGTGCGCCAGGGTGGCGGGTATGGGGTGGAATACCCTGGGGCTCGTTTCGTCCGAGACGGTTGGCCGGTACGCTTACACGGTCGCGACCGGCTCGAACGTCAACACGCGGTCGCAAACGGTCGAGGTCGAATCGATCCTCGCCAGTTACCGGAGGCCGATCGGATGATCGCAGGAAACCCGCCGCATACGTGCAACATCTCCCGCGTGGTCGAGTCGCCGACGGGCGGCGGGGCGTTCCGGAAAGCCGGCGATCCGACGGTGATCGCGACGGCGGTTCCGTGCATGTTGCAGGAGGGGGGCGGGACCGGCCGGGACGGGGGCATGGTGACGACGGACGCGGGCAAGCAATTCAAGATAGACGCGACGTTGTTCGTCTTCTCCCCGGACTGCGACGGGCTCTCTCTACAGGGGGCCGCGGGCCCGACGAAAGACGGGACCGACATTGTCGAGATCGTCACGCATCCGCGGCGGGCTGGGGTGAAATACCGGGTTCTCTCTGTGTCTGATCCGTCGGGGTTCTCGGAGTTCTCCCCGGCGCAGCATTTGGAAATCGCTCTGTCGTCCCTGGGGTGAGCCGTGGCGCGTGGTTTCGAGGTCTCCGAACTCTCGCTCGTTGGGGTCGACAAGCTCGGGTTCTCGATCCAAAAAATGATCGACGCTTTCGCGCAGAAGCAACAAAGCGAGATCGTCAAGATTTTCCGACGGACGTTGGAGCGGTGGCGAACGGAGGCGGTGAAGCGGGCCCCGGTCGATATGGGGATTCTGCGGAATGAGTTGCTGACGGAGGTCTGGTGGGAGGGCGAGACTCTGTTCGGGGCGCTCGGGTCGAATCTCCCCTACGCCGAGTTCATCGAATTCGGGAACAAGTGGATTGCGAAAGGGCAGGTCAAGCGGCTCGGGATGAACCCGAATGTCACGGACTCAATGGCGGTTCACTGGTGGGACGCGAAAGCGGCCGACGCAACGAAGGGGACGAGCCGGCATTACAAGGCGGCCGCCGACGGGACGCGGGAGTTGCTCAACCGGGACGGCGAGACGTTGTTCCAGTTGAAGCGGGGCGGCCGGGCTGTCGGGGAGACGATGCCGCAAAGCGATCTGTTTCACAAGCATTTTCTATTCAAGCGGACGAACGTGACGTCGAACGTTCGAGCGCAAGAGCAAATGCCGTTCATCCGGCCGGCGTTCCAAATCGTGCAACCTCGAATGATCGAGGACATCGAAAACGCGATGAAGGGGGATAAGTGATATGGCTCTCGGGGACATGGAACGTTTCTACGATGCCGTGGTGGCGTTCATCCGGGCAACGCCGACGATCGCCAACGAACTCAAGCAAGCCGGCTCCCCCGCGGCGCCCGTCGTGTTCTACTCCTCGGACGGGGAGGAGATGCGGGCCGCGAAGGATTTCCCGTGCTGCGTTCTCGACGGGACGGAGAACGTCCGCTCGGGGCTCGAACTCTACGCCGGGAAAGCGATCGACATCGATCTCCGGTTGAAGTTCTTTGCGACCGACAAGGGGCTCCTCAAAAGCCTGGGGGTCGAGGCTCAACTCCGTCTCCCGGTCCCGTGGCCGCGGGTGGACGGGTTCGCCTCCGCCGAGTTTCAATGCACGGAGTTGCGCCCGTACGGATCGTCTCAGGTCATGGGGACCGAATTGACCGACGGCTCTATCGCAGTCAAGATGCTCGCCGTAGACTTTCTCGCAAAGGTGCGCAGGAAATCAGGGGGGTAACGGCAGATGGATAGCGAAAACCTGATCGGCGGGCCGGCGCAGGTCCAGATTGATGACGCGGCTCTCGCTCACACGAATGGCGGGATTCAGTTGGACATCTCGCCGAAGAATCGGGCGGTCAAGGTCGACCAGTTCGGCGAGTCCGAGATGTTCTTTCGCCACACGGGGGACGAGGTCCGGCTGACGGTCCCGTTCGCCGAGTGGATCGACGACGTTCTCGCGGCGATGTATCCGCAGGGGAACGATCAGACGGCGGCCGTGTCCGGGTCAAAATACATGGGGATCGGCCGGGCGGCCGGGTTCATCATGCCGGCGGTCGATGTCAAGGTGATCCCGTTCCTCACGGCGGACGCCGGTAAGCGGTGGCACGCTCCGAAAGCTGTCCAGATTGGGCAGTTGCAAATCAAGTGGGCCGTCGGTGACGACGCCGTGTTCAATCATCAGTTCGCATGCTGCGTCGATGAGGCGGCCGCGGCCGGGGAACTCAACGGGAAGTTCCATCTGACCTACGTCGCGCCTTGATCGGGGCGCCTCGATCGCGACACAATCTCCCGCACGCCGGCAACTCCGCCGGCGTGCGGTTTTTTTGTTGGGAGTCGGGGCAATGCAAAAGTTCGCAGCGGCAATTCGGGAAAAGGGACTGTCGATCAGGACGGCGCGGGGTGAGGCGGGAGACGCGAAGGGAGCGGCGTTCCCCTGGGTGTCGGTTCTGTCGCTCGCCTACGAGATCCTCCGCGGGTACGTGGGGAAGTGCCTCGAAACGGTGGAGCCGGTCGAGATCGCCGCGCAGGCGCAGGACAAACACTCCGGGAAGGTTCACACGTTGTCCCGAAAGGCGGTCCGCGTCGCGGCGCGGCGGCTCCGGGTCGACATGAGCAAGCCGAACGAGGAGGAGGCGACGAAAGCCGTCGAAACCCTGGGGCCGATGTTGGAGCCGGAGGACGTCGAGGCGGTCCGCCTTGATTTCGCGGTGTTCGCGATGGCGGCGCCAGGGGACGGGGGGGAGGCCCCTGTCGCTCCTCCGGAGGCGGTCCCGGAGATCGACGTCCCTGTGTCTGGCGCTCTGCGGGCCGAGTTGCTCAACATCGCCGCGGACGGCTATGTTGTCTGCGCCACGTTCGACGCCGGTCAGGCAACGAACGGGGACATCCGAGTTGCAGCGAAGCGGATTGCGGCGGCGTTCGGGGGGAAGTTCCCTCCGGGGCTGAAACCGCTCGGCGTCAAGATCGAGCGATGTCAGGACGATAGCGCGTCGTCCGAACTCCGGCGGATGCTGCGGATCATCGAAGGGGGCGCGAGCAGTGTCGTCGAACTCGAACAACCGGAGGGAGCGTAGCGTTCCCGTGGGCGGAGATGGCTCCGGCCGATCCGTCCAAATTCGTTGCCCGAAAGTCTCCGTTTGGAAGACGTTTCGGGATGGAACTCTGAAACGCTTGGCGGCCGTGCTGCCGGCGTTTCTTTCATTGATGGACAGCGCGGATCTACGCGAGATGCCGGGGCCGGAGGTAGCGCTCAGGCTCTACAATTCGGCAATGGAAGTTATCCCGGAGGTCGACGCGCTCCGCGAGGAGATCGTTCGGGCGTGCATTGTTCCGCCGCCGGAGCAAACGGTCGATCAGGCGATCGACGAACTCGACGCGATCGACATCCTCGACATCTCGACGGAGGCATACCGCGAGATCGTCGTTCCCCTGTTGAGCCGGGAAAAAAACTCATTGGCCGCCTTGTTCGAAGGGGGTGTCAAGGCGGCCGCGTTCGAAACCCAAAGGAGCGACTCGCCACAAGAGCGGGCGGAAGCGGCGGCGCCGTTGAATGGTTCGAGCGCGTCGACGCCGGTTGGGGCGATCCTTCCGAGCGAGCGTGGATGATGTTCGCCGGGGAGATCGCCGCCGGGTTCGGCTGGACGGTCGCGGCGATGGGTGAATTGAACGTTCACGAATTCTTCGATTGGTTCCTCGAAGCGCGTCGCCGAAAGGTGGATGCGAGGAAATGGGACATCGACGTTCGGACGTTCATTCACGTCTCCTCCGCAACCCGGCAGGCGGTGACGGCGTCGCTCATGGCGCTGGATATCAGCGAGGACGTCCGCCGCCGGACGGCGGTCGAGATCCTCGACGATCGCGAGTTGCTCTTGCTTGTCGGTGGATCTCTCGCGGGCCCCTACGCCGCGGAGTTCTCTCGGCGGAATCAAGGGGACTGGCGGGGCCGTCTGCGTCGAGCCGGCAAGACGGAGGCCGATGCGGTCGCCGCGTTCCGTGAATGGAACGCGCGGCAGATGGCGGGTATGGTTCCGGCACGGAAGAATCGGACGGAGGAGGTCCGGCGCCGGATTCCAACCAAGCGGGAGCGGAGGCTGAAATCGGATGGCGCCAACCAAGGCTAACGTCGTTTTCACTCCGGAGACGGGAGAGGGGATCGAGATCCTCGCGACGCCGCGGGGGAACCTTTCATTCAAGGTTCTGCCGAACGTCGCGAGGGCCCTCACCGATGCGAACACGCCGGTCAGCTATCAGTATTCGGAGGCGACGCTCTACTCCGTGACGGCGCGGTTCGAGATCCTCACCGAAGCGGACTATCTTCAATTGCTCCGGTTCTGGCGGACGACATGCCGCGGGGCCGCAAAGAAGTTCGACTATCTCCATTGCGACGGGATGGAGTTACTCGATTGCCGGTTCAGCGATCGCGAGATTCCGATCGAGCGGGCGGGCCCGGAGATGTTCGATCTCGCGGTCAGTTTCTTGACGTACGATCGGCCGGGCGAGTTGCTGATCGAGGAGGGCGTTTGAGATGCCGGAGGGGATGTATCGAACGATCCGGTTTTGGACGCCGAGCTATGAGATCATCGACATCAACGGGCCGCCGCCGCGCGGTGTCACGCTGGTCATGGTCGAACACTTCACGCGGCCGGCGACGCAGTCCGGGTTTGTGAAGGCGTCGGCCGCCTACTGTGATCGGCCGCTCTACCGATGGAAAATGGAACTCGATTTGACGGCGGCGGAATACTACGCGCTCGAACGGTTCTTTCGGGCGACGCGGCATCTCGATTTCTGGTTCCGCCACACGAACGGGCGGATCTATGAGGTTTCGTGGTGGTCGACCGAACTCAACCCGACGCGGGTCTCCCCGAATGAGTTCTCCGTGGGGATCGAGTTGCTGACGGCGGACGAGCCGGACGGAGAGACGGCTCCCCCGGTGACGACGGCGGACGCGACGACGCAGGAGGAAACGACGTTCTCGCCGACGACGTCCGCTCCGACGGCTCCGACATCCGGGGCGGCCGGGACATCGGAACCGCCGCAGTCGGTCCCTGGGGACACGACGGGCCCTCCGCCGACGTCCGCTCCTGGGAGTTCGACTCCGCCGCCGACGTCGTTCCCTGGGAGTTCGGATGAGCCGACAACGGCTCCCCCGACGACGGAGGCGCCGTCCGAGTGTTCCGGCGGGCAAGTCTTGCTCGTCCGGGCGTACGATCCATCGATCGAGGGGGCTCTCAATTCCCGCGTGATGATGATTTGGCCGGGGGCGCCGGCGCCGATCCCGACGACGATCTACGCGAACCTCCCGACGGCGTATCCCCCTCCGTCGGCGAACGTGGGGAACTGGAGTGCGACGATCCCGGGGATTCAGGAGATTAACCTCCGGCTCCTCACGGACACGGTGGCGGAGTTGCGGGTCCGGCACTATGCGTCCGGGCAGGTGTGGACGGGCCAGGGGACATTCGCGGACTTGGCGGCGTTCGAGGCGGGCGGGTGGACGATCGATCTCGGGAACTCGGCGCCGGGCAACGTGGCCGGCGGGACGGTGACGGTGATCCCCTGTGATGGCGTCTCGATCGAGCCGACATCCGGGCCGAACACGACAACGACGCCTCCCCCGGATTGCTGCGAACGCGCCTACTATTTCGTGGACATCGCGGCGACGGCGATCAATTGCCCGTTCTGCTATCTGTACACGCAGTTTCAGGTGTACGACAACACGACGGAGAACCCGGTCGATGGGGACTGCTATTACTTTTGGCGAGCCCCTCAAGTGCCGTCGAATCTGGAGGCGTGTTTGCAGACGGGGACCGGCGGGGGATCTCAGCGGCCTTACGCCGAACTCCTCAAGTCGGGCTCATATTGGTATCTGAACATCAAGGAATACGGGGGGGCGATGATCGTCTCCTATCGCCGCCTGATCTCCGGGTGGAACTGCGCCTCGCTCACGTTTTTCGACAAGGTCGCGGGGACCGGGGCCGGCGGGATGTGCGCGTGGCCGGCTCAGGCTCGCATCTCCCCGTTCATCATTTGAGGGCGGTTGCGTGCTGATCCATCGTGAGCGGCGGTTGCTGTGGCTCCACAATCCGAAGTCGGCGGGGATGTCCGTCGGGCGCTGGCTCCGGGAGATGCACGGGTTCGAGCCGGCGTTCCCGGATCTCAATGCGATCGTCCCGGAGACGGGGGTTCTCTGTCGGCATGCGTGGGAACCGCCGGCCGCCTACCGATCGTTCGAGCGGTTCGTGATCGTCCGGCATCCGGTCCGGCGGTTCGAGTCGTTCTATAATTTCATCCGCCGCATCCATGCGCGGGCGTCGCTCTTGACTCTCCCGGAGTTCGTCGCCACCTATGGGAGTTGGCTCCCGACGCAGGGGACGTACGTCGCGGCGGCCGATCATTGGTTCCGAGTCGAGGATCTCGCGCGGGGGCTCGGGGAGATGGGGCTCGGGTTCGGAACGGACAAGATCCCCTCGGACAACGTGACGGGGCATTTCGTCGAATGGGACGCCGACACGCTCGCGGCCGTCGTCGATCGGTATTTGGGGGACTTCCGGATTTGCGGATACCGGAACCCGAAAATCCGATATCAGATTTCTATTGACGCAACGGGCGGCGTTCCGATAGATTGAGCGTGTCGGCAATCGCCGGCGACGGCGAACGGGAGCCGAGCAATCCCGGAGGGTCGACGAAATGCAACTCTTGAACACGACGGATTTTTCCGACAAGTTCCTCCGCCGGATGATTTCGTGGGTCTGTCGTCAGGTGGGGCTCCCGGTCCGAAAGATTTGGCGGGCGAAGTTCACAAACTGCGGACACTCGTTCTCCGGTCGGGCGTGGCCGTGGCAACGCAGTCGGATGTTTTTGGTTCGCATCGGTCCGGATGAGACGTTCCCGACAACGCCGCGGGCGTACGGGCGAGGGATGATCGGAGCGTGTCGAGATCGAATCGAGGGGCTCGTGTCGATCACGGCGCACGAGGTTTATCATCTGGTTCAGGGGGAGGAGGGCCACACACGGGAGGGGCTGGAGCGCCGGGCGGTTCGGATGCAGAACGTTACGCTCGAAAAGTTCCGCGAGGATCGGGCGGCTCTCCTCGCCTCCTGGGGAATCGCGGAGCCGACGGTCGAGCCGGTCGCGGAGCCGGTCCCCGTGGTCGAGGATCTCCCGGAGCCGATCGTTGAGAAGCCGGCCGGGAAGTCTCGGCAGGAGAAGAACGCCGATCGGGCCCTCGCCGCTCTCGAACGGTGGGAGTCGAAACTCCGCCGGGCCCGGAACGCGGTCCGGAAGTATCGGGCAAAGGTCCGCCGCTATGAGCGGCTCAACGTGATTGCGGCGTCAACGCCGCCGAAGGGGAAGAAATGACGACCGGATTGGTGATCGGGTTGTGTGTCGGTTCGTTCGTCCTGGGGGCCGTCGCGATGTTCGCGATCGTTGTCGCGATCTCGAATAGTGTCGGTCCCCGGTTTTGAAAGTCGGTGGAGTTGTGGCAGGGGCATACGTCGCTCAGTATCGGACGCGGATCGTTCTCCCCTCCGGCCGGTATGTGGCTCGGGAGCCGCTCCTGATCCGGATCGAGTATGGTCGGAGCGTCGAGTTCAAAGAGATCCCGGCCGGCAGGGAGTTCAACGTTCAGAAGCCGGCAACGGAGGCGCGCGAAGTCGCCGTCATGTACGATCACAAAAACGGCAAAGTGCCGGCATTCGAAAGGGTTCAATCGTGAGGCTCCCCCCCGTTCTCGAACTGGTTTTCGTGGCAACGATCTTTTGTCTCGGCGTCGGGCTCGGCCGCGAGTTCATGGCGGCCGCCGCCGGCAACACGTCGGAGGGGCTGGCGTGGGCGAACGATCGCCTCCGGCACGTGGTCGAGAACGGTTGCGCGGCCGACGACGTTCTCGCTCGGACGGTGTTCGAGCAGACGCAACCCGGGCTGACGGACGATTTGAGGATTCTCGGCGAATGAACATCGTGATCTCTATCCCGCGCGAGGCGATCGAAAACTATGTGCGCGGAGCCGCGGCCGCCTGCGCCGCTCTCCGGGCGGTCGCTCAGGCGCACGCCGCGACGCTGGGGGAGATCCTCCGGGAGTCGCCGGGCTCAATCGTGCTGGTCTGCGGGCCGGTGACGACGGGGGCCCCTACGGCGTGGGACGCGGGGTACACGGTCGACCAGATCCCGGCCCCCGGGCTCTCCTGGGAGGACGCTCATAGCCGCATCCGGGCGGCGCTCGATACACTCTCCGACGCCTGCGCAGAGGCATCGGGGGGCAGAGAGTGCGGACAATCCATGAACTCGCCGCGATCATCAAGGCGAACGTTTCCGGGTATATCGGGCCCCTCAAAGAAGCGGGCGAAGCAACCCGCAAGTTTGCCGTTTCGTGGAAAGACGCGGCGTCCGATATCTCCTCCGCGGCGACACGGACGGCCGCGGCCGCGACGGGGGTAGTCGCCGCCGCGGTCTCGGTGGCGACGTCGTTTCAAGATCAGGTCACGCAGGTCCGGACGCTACTGACGAAACTCCCGCAGGCGGAGTTCGACAAGGTCACTCAGAAAATCGGGGAGATGTCCGTTGAGTTCGGCCGCGGGACCGATCTCATCGCGAACGGCGTCGCCGAGATCATCTCCTCCGGCGGGGATTTGAAAACCGTGTTCGGGGATCTCCGCGGCATTATGCCGATGGTGATCGCCGGGCAAGCGGATCTCGGCGAGTCGGTCAAGCTGGTTGCGACGATCGTCAACGCCTACAAGCTGGAATGGACGGAAGCCGGGAACATCGTCGACAAGATTTTTGCGACGAACGATCGCGGGGTGACGTCGATCACGGCGCTTGCCGGCTCGATGGGGAACATGACGCAGTTCTCCAAAGCGCTCGGGATCTCTCTCGATGAGATGATGGGCTCCCTCGCCTCCGCCACGAAGTCGGCTCCGACGACGGCGGAGGCCGTGACGCAGTTGACCGCTCTCATGAGGTTCCTCGCGAAAGGAACGGATGAGGTCAATGCGATCTATCAGAAACACGGGTTTGCGACGTCGGAGCAAGCCGTCAAAACCCTGGGGCTGGTGGAGGCGACGCAACTCCTAGTCGGGGAGTTCGACGGGGAGTTGGGCCCCCTGGTGGCGATCACGGGCCGGGCGGAGGCGGCGGCCGGTGCGCTGTCGATCGCCGGCGAGAATCTCGCTCGGACGAAATCAGATATCGAATACGTTGCGAACGCGCAGGGCGTGGCTCAGGATGCAATGGCTCTCGCGCAGAAAAACGGCGTCGAGGTTCTGCGTCAAGGGTATCAATCGTTCATTGCCGTTTTGCGGGAGGTCGGTCTCCAAGTTCTCCCGCATCTCACGTCAGTCGTTCGCGAACTGTCGAACTACGTCAATGAACACCGGGGGCAGATCGTTGCGGTTCTGTCGCAGGGTTACGAGCGGCTGATCGTCGCCGGCGGAAAGATCGTCCACAATTTTATTGAGATGATCCCGGCCGCGATGCAGTTCGCCGAGACGCTGTTCGGCGTGGCGGAGGCGATCCTCAAGTTCGTGGGCAATCATCCGCAGATGGCCGCGGCGCTGGCTCTGTTCGCCGCCGGCAACATGCTCGGGATCAATCAGGCGGTTCTGTCGTTCTCCAAAGCGATCGTCCAAACGACGTCGAGCCTCTACACGCTCGGGAAGTTCATGACCGGAACCGGGATGCCGGCGCTCCGGGCGTTCGGGTCGTACCTCATGACGCAGGGCGTTCCGGCGGCCGTCTCCTGGGGACGGTCGATGGGGTCATGGCTCACCACAATGGGCGGGGCGATGACGGCGATGACGGCGCTCGGCGGCGCTTACGTCGTTCTGGCGGGGTACGCGAAAATCTATGAGGCGGCGCTCAAGGATCTGCGGGAGTCGCAGGACGCTTTGACCGATGCCTATGGTCGGACGGCCGCGGCCGCGCAGGCGACGGCAACGAAAGCTGTCGGGGAGACTGATTCAAAGAAGCTCGCCGAGTTGAAGAAACAGGCGGAGCGGGCGCTGACGGATGCAATGCGCCAGGAGGCCGGCGCGATCAAGACGGAGAACTATGCGAAAGACAACCCGTACGCCACGACGGGCGAGGCGGTGATCGGTTGGGCCACGAAAATCGGCTCCCTGGGGTTTGCCGATACCGGGGAGTCCGCCACGAACGCGAACAACGAGGCGGCGACGGCGGCCGCCAAAAAGGCGCGACTCGCGGCGGAGGAGGCGCTCAAACAGATTGACGCTCAGATTGCGGCGATCGAGGCGAAGACTCCCGAAGATCCGTCGAAAACCGGAAAGGACATCGGGGACGCCGCAACGGCCGCGATCAATGGCGGAGCGCCGGAGGCCGGAGCCGCGATGGGCAAGGCGGTTACGGATGCGCTGGAGGAGGCGGAGAAACAACGCCTCGACAAGATTCATGAGGGCACGGCGGATCTCAAAAAGTTCATCGAATCGGGCGCCAACGAGGAGCAACTCGTTAAGTATCTGGAGGGGATGAACGGGATCTCTCGCGAGGCCGCGGAGGTCTACGCGAAACAGGTGATGGAGGAAATGAAAAAGGGATTGCCCAATGCCTCCGAACACGCCGCGCTTTGGGCGCAGGGGAATATCAATCTCGAAAAGAAACAGGAGGAGGAGGCAAAAGAGAAAGCGAAGCGAGACGCGGAGGAGGCGAAGCGCAAAGAGGAGGATCTCATGAAATCGCGGGAGGGGGCCGGTATGGATCTCTCCCGGGAGATTGCCGGCCGCGGCGCGACGGGGGAACTCGGCAAAAAGGATCTGGCCGAACTGTCGGCGGCGTTGACGGGGCTCAACATCCAAGCGGCAACGGGGAAAATCGGCGTGGACGAATACAACGCCGGTCTTGCCCGTATCAATGCCGCGATGGGTTCCGCAACGCAGACGTCCGCGCAGTGGGCGGAAATGGTCCGGAACGGGGAGATCACTCAGAAACAGGCATCCGCATTTCAGGTGCGGCGGAACAAGCTGGAGGAGCAACTCCTCTCCAAGAAAATCTCGATCGAACAGTTCAACGCGGAAATGCGGAAGCTGGGGAAAGAGACGGAGGAGGCCGCCAAGAAACTCGCCAAAGAGACGGACGCGAAGAAACGGGCCGCGCTCCTCCGCGGGGACTTTGCCGGCGCCGGTCTGGACTTCCGCTCCGCGGTTGAGGACGCGATGGCGTCTAAGCAAATGGAACGGTTCAATGCCGGGGTCCAGCAGTTCGTCGACGGGATGTCCGGTTTCAAAGAGTCGGTCGAACAGAACACAACGACGTTCCAGAACTACGCTCAGGATTATTCCGCCGCAATGCAGGGGATGAGCGCCGCGTTTGGAACGAACACGGGGCAGATCGGTTTGCTCTATGCGCAATTGGCTCAATTGCAGTCGGTCTACCAAATGCAGATCGACGTCAACCGGCAACAGGCGGACGCTACTCTCGAATCGATTAAGGCTATCCAAGCGCTGATCGCGACGCTTGAGAGCGAGGCCCCTGTCTTCACCGAAACGAACGGGCCGGCGTTCATCAAAGATCCGGGACTCGACGGGGATTCGAAGTCGAAGGGCGGCGGCGGAAAGATGGGGGGAGCGATCAACATGAATTTCCCGAACATTCGCGATCTAGCTCCCGCGGATGCTACAACGCTCGCCGCGACGCTCCGGCAGGAATTGAACCGAATGGGGTCGTCGGCGATCAATTGAGGGGGACGGGATGCGGGGTCTACACGCGGACATCAAGACGGCTATCCGTAGCCTCCGGGGTTTGACGCTCATCCGCGTCGTCGAGATCCAGTGGGAGGGGGGCTCCGCCTACTATTCGGATCAACCGTTGACGTCCCCGGTTGAGGCGTCGGCGGATGTTCTCGATTGGGGGCAGATCCAGCTATCGGCGGAGCCGGGCCAGATTGGGGGGTACGGTCAGTTCACGCTCCGATTGTCCGATCCGGACAACATGCTCTCGGACGAGATGGCGGCGGTCCCCCTCACAAAGATCCGCGTCCGGGTGTTCGTTCACATTGTCGGGCAGGCGTGGGCGAAGCGGATCGAGTCGTTCCGCGGGTTCATCTCGGGGACGCTGTGGGAGCCGACACGCGGGGCGTGGAGCCTCACTCTCAAACCGATTCAGGAGACGTACGCGACGACGCTCGGAACCCGCATCACGGCGGATCTCTTTCCGGAGATCATTTGCCAGGAATGCGACGGGCAATACATCCCGATCGTGTTCGGGCGGCCGGTGTACCGCGTGCCGGTCTGCGGCGTGGCTCGTCCCGGCTCCGGGTATCTCGCGCGGCCGTTCGGTCCGTGCGACACGCAACTCGAACTGACAACGACGGCGGAGCGGCTCGGGTTCCAGTCCGGGACGAATATTGCGATCACGCTCACAAACACGGGTGACTCGGAAATCATCACGGGCTTTTTTTCGAGTCCGGATTCGACAGTGTTCAACGTGGTCAATCGATCCTCCTGGGCGGCGATCGGGCAGACGGCCGGATACTACGCATCGGAGGGGCTCGTCACGGTGACGATCTACATTGCGGACGTCTTGCCGGCGTACCGGGAGAATGGGCTCGGCGGGTATCCGATCATCTTCCCCGGCAAGTTCTCCGGTTGCGAGATCCGCATTTGCACGAACTGGCTCACGGTGGGGCCGAGCGAGGGGCAGGTCGGTTGCTATCTGGTCGGGGAGAACGAAACGTTCCCCGGCGGCGGCGGTCAGCGATATATGATTTTCAACCGGCAGGTTCCGACGTGGCCGGCGGGGACGAGCGTGAGCGAGTCGGGCCCGACAACCTACATTGTGAACTACCTCCCGTCGGAGGAGGTCGAGCGGATTGAGGTTCGCGGGAAAGCGGAGGGGGCCGTCGGTCAGACGGTGACTCTGTTTTTCACGATGAACCCGGTCTATTGGGTGGTCAATTACAACGACAAGGCGTTTAACGCGACGCTCGGCCGGGCCCCGACAGATCCGGGCGTAACGACGGTGACTCTCCTCCGCTCTCCCCGGGAGAACGGCGCGGAGAACGATATCATTTATTGCACGATGAAGGGGACCGTCTATCAGGCGGCCGGCGGGCAGGCGATGACTCTCGGGGGGATGCCGGGGGAGGCGATCTGGAAGCCGGCTCACGTGATCCTCGAACTCCTCACGCATCCGCTCTTGGGGAAGGTGTCCCCCGTCGACGTGGATCTCGATTCGTTCGCGGCCGCCTCCGCTCTGACGCAAACCCGCTTTGCGTTCGCGATTCGGGACGAGAAGAAATTGCAGGACGCGGTGTCGCAGTTGGCGCAGCAAGCATGCTGCGTTTTGTTTTGGGACTCGAAAGCGACGCTGTCGAGTATCGCGAAGCTGCCGAGCGCTCCCGCGGTGAAAATGACGATCCGTCCGGAGCATACCCTCAAAGGGTCCGTGCGGATCTCCGATCCGGACTATTCCGCGAAATACAACCGGCTCGCGATGAAAGTCGCCGCGTCGAGCGCGGACGAGCCGGGGCAGATCATCCGCCGGAGCCAGGAACTCATCGACCAAATCGGGCTCCGAGAAAAGTCGATGGACGGGTGGGGGTTTCAGGCGGCGAGCAGCGCGGCGGAGTCGGCTCGGATCTGGCTTCGCTATGAGGTCTCCCGCGGCCGAACGGTCGAGTTGACGACGTTCCTTAATGGCGTCTCCCTGCAACCCGGCGACGTCGTCAAAATCTATGCGTCGTTCGTGGGGTCGGACGGTCTCAAGAAATGGCCGATCAATGGGGAGTTGTTCCGCCTCAATGCGGTCGATCATGCGTTCGGCAACCCGTCGAACGGGGGCGTCGAGCAAGTTCGGATCAAGGGGACTGCGTTCCCCTGGGAGTACGCGATCGAGGCGGCGGAGCCGGACCGGGATTGTGCGACGATCCAGCGAATCGACCGGGCCCCGATCGATGATTCCGAAAACCTCACGACGGCCGCTCCTGGGGGAGACGGAGGGGGGACGACGGCGCCGGCGTCAACAGTCGATCCCGCCTCGACGATCGACGTCTCGACGCCGCCGGCGTCCACAAATCCCCCCTACTCGACATACAACCCGTCGACTCCCGCCTATACGGGCCCCTGCGCGTTCAAGGCGGTTGTTGCCGATGGGGAGTTGGGGTGGGAGCAACAGGGGCCGAGCGGTTGCCCGAACGGATGCGGATGCGATCCCCCGCAATACCCTCCGTCCTATCCGGGGCAACAGGCGAGCGGGACTTGCCAGGATTGCACGACGACGCCTCCTCCGACGACTCCGGCTCCGACGACGACGGCGAGTTCGAGTTCCTCCTCCTCGCAACCTCCGACGTCATTCCCGAACAGTTCGTTCCCTCCGCCGGTGCCGGGGCCGTGCTACTGCGGGGCCCTCAATTTCTTCGAAGTGATCGGCGGGGACGGGACGCTCTACTATCCGACGTACGACTCCCTCCCCGGCGGCGGCGGGTGTTGGGTGGAGGTTCCGTCGGTTCAGTTGGGGAGTTGCTTCGGAAATATCCGCCTCGAATGCCACGACGGCGAGGGATGGACGGGGACGATCAACGTGGGCGGGGAGGTTGGGGAGATTCCTCTCGATGTCACTGTGAACTCGGAGTTCCCATACGATATCACTGTGGAAGCTGACGGAGTTTGCTCGGGGGTTGGGCATTTCTGGCAGTACGTTCCATGAAATCGTGAGACGATGGCAGGACTCCCGCTCAGTGAAATTCAGATCCAGACACTCGCGGGAGATGCTCCCGATGTCCGCGCGCTGCGGATGGAGACGTGGCGCCGTCTCGGCTACGCCGTTGATGATATCGATTTCTCGACAGTCGTCCGGCGGGATCTCAGGGTGGAGGTCGAGGCCGCGCAGGCGTCCGCTCGAACGGTTTCGGAGTGGGACGTCAAGCCGTGCGCGTTTCGGGGGGATCTCCTCCGGATGGAGCCGTGCAAAGCATGCACGTCGAGCGGTCACACGGAAGTTCCGGTTCACGCTTGCGAGCTATGGGGGGAGTGCATTCCCCGCGCGGCGAAGTCGAAAAAGGGGATCAACCTCCCTCAGATGAGTTGTGGGATCTGCGGGCTCGCGACGCCGCCGGGGAAAGCGGTCGTGACGGTGCCTCCGCCGGCTCCTCCTCCGCGGCCGCTCCTCACTGTCGGTTGCACGGTCTACAACGATTGGCGGGCGTTCTGGTCGACGTTCCAGATTCTCCGGTTGCAACTCATGCCGGAGGTTGCGTCGGGTGAGGTCGAGTTGCTGGTGATCGACAACAATTACGAGAAGGGGGACAAGACGGACAGCGGCAAGATCCGGAACTATTGCCGCTCTGCCGGCATTCGATACGAAACGTTCATGGACGTTCAGGGCACGGCGAAACCCCGGTCGGTTTTCTTCGAACGGGCCCGCGGCGAGTGGGGGCTGATCTACGATCCTCACGTGATCGTCTCCCCGCATGCTCACTATCCGACGGGTGGGGCTCCGACGCAGGACGTCGCCGGCATCCGCGGGTTTCTCCAATGGCTCCGCGACGGCGGCCGCGAGCGAAGCGTGTTCGTGCATGGTCCGATGTTGCACAGTGGCGGCTGGTCCCCGGCCGCGACGCATATGGAACCGATCTGGCATCGTGGCGAGGACGGCGGGCAATATGGAAAGTGGGCCGTTGATTGGGATTTCTGGAACAACCCGGCTCGCCGGGAACTCCCGATCGCAATGCACGGTCTCGGCCTGTGGGCGTGTCGGACGGATCTGTGGTGCGGGTTCCATTCGAGACACTTCGGCTTCGGGGGGATCGAGGGCTACATTCAAGAGAAGATGCGACGCCGCGGCGTACCGTCGATCTGTCTCAAGGATCTGCAATGGTTCCATCTGTTCGGCCGGGCCCCGGGCCAGAAATTCGTTTACTCCGGGAGCGGGTCGCAGATTCACAATTACTTGTGGTCATGGCATGAACTGGCGACGCAACCCGGTTTTGAGCAAGATGCCGGGCGATATCAGATTTCAGACGTGTTTGATTTCTTTGGCGGCCGGGAGGCGTGCCTCAAACACACTGACGTCAAAACCGTCGTAAGAGAGTTGCGTCTATGATCGTTGGGGTTTGCTTAACGAACGCTCGTCCGATGCAGTTGGCGAACGCGATCGCGTGTTGGGAGATGCAGGACGTCGAGGGGGAGAGGCTCCTGATCGTTCTCGATGACGACTCGACGACTCATCCGGCGAAGGGGGAGACGTGGCAAATCCTCTCGACGCCTCGCCGGTTCCCTACCCTGGGGAGCAAGCGGCGGGCGGCGGTGGCGATCGCCATTCAGCGGGGGGCGACGGAGATCGTCGTGTGGGATGACGACGACGTGTATCGAGCGCATCACGTGCGGGCGTCGATCGAGGCCCTCCGCGCCGGCGGGGATCTCTCCATTCCCGGGGTGATCCTCTCGGACTATCAGGAGTCGAAACCCGATCGCGTTCACGCTCAGATCAGCGGGAACCGGCATCACGGCGGATGGTCATTCACGGCGGCCGCCTACCTTCGCTCAGGAGGGTACGATCGAGGGAAGAATTCCGGGGAGGATCAGGAGCTATTGCGGGCGTTCCGCGCGACGGGGGCCCGCATCGTAGATCCGACGGAACGTCACGCTCCGGGGTATCTGTACCGATGGACGTGGAGCGGATCTCCGCACGTCTCAACGCAGGGGTATCACGCGCGGGCGGCCGGCGAATCGGTGATGGTCCGTCCGGTTCTGCAACAGGATTGGGAGGCCGTCGCGCAAGCGGCGATCGGGGCCCCTGGGGACTGGCTCGCCGTCAAGGAACGAGTGATTGGGGCGGCGCTCTCCCGGGAGGGGAAGCCGGTCCCCGGTCCGGGCCCGACGACGGCGCCGCCTCCGGAGCCGGTCAAGGTCAAGGTGGCGGGGATCGTTGTTCCTCCCCCTCGCCGGGTCCGGATCGGAATGCTCTCCCCGTGTTGGGCCGTCGGCGGCGTCGAGCGGCAGTTCGTCGCGATGGCTCAGGAGATCAAGTCGGTTGAGTGGGCCGGCATCGTGGCGACGGGGGAGCCGTTCGAGCGGAACGCGATCGAGGAGGCGATGAGAATCTGTCCCGTCGAGCAAGGGGGCGAGATCGAGGTCCGCCGGCTCCTCGAACGGTGCGACGCCGTGATTGCGTGGGGGAACCTCGACGCGCGGCATTGGTTCGAGGGATGGAAGGGGAGTCTGATTCTTGTCGCGCACGGGACCGGGCAGTACACGCGGGAGCGGATGGCGGATCTCGCGGACTTGGCGGCGTACCGGGTTGCCGTGTCGGAGGCGGCCGTCGCGACGTTCCCGGAGCAATTCCGGCCGACGGTCCGTGTCGTCCACAACGGATTTGAGTACGGGCACGTGCGGGCCCGTGGCGTGCGATCTCGCGATCAGGTCCGGGCGGCGTGGAAGATCCCCGACGGAAAGCTCGTGATCGGCTATTGCGGCCGATTCTCGATCGAGAAGAATCCGACGGCCGCGGCGATGGCGGCCGCGGCGCTCGGGTGGGAATACTGCGTCGCCGTCTATCAGGTTCCCGGCTGGTCGCGTCCGGACGCTCTGTCGGCTCTCCCTGGGGCATTCCCCGGGGGGGACTTCCGATTCCCTGGGGAGACGCCGACGGCGGTTCAGGAGTTCCTCGCCGGCGTCGACGTGTTGATTCTCGCGAGCCGCGAGGAGGGGTTCTCTATGGCGATGGTTGAGGCGTGGGCGAGTCGGACGCCGGTCGTCTCAACCGTGGTCGGGGCGATCGAGGAGGTAGAGCGGGATCACGGGCGGGTAGTCGTCCGCGTCCCGCACAACCCGACGGGCGAGGATCTCGCGGCCGCAGTGGAGGAGGCGCTCTCGGACGAGTTCCGGGAGGGCCCGGTCGAGAACGCCTATCGCGTGGCGTGGGACTCCCTCACGGCTCAGTCAATGGCTCGCCGGTGGAACGACGTTTTTCGAGAGATACCCCTCCGTGTATGAGCCGGCCGGGATTCTCTTTCGCGTCGAGCGACGGTAGCCGATGTCCATTCCGACGGGCCCGACGTTCTCGAACCCCATCGACTCATAGAGGGCGATCGCCGTATCGTTGTCGGGTCTGACGCAGAGTCCGACGTCCGTGACTCCAAGGGAGAGGCAATACCGGAGGGAGGAGGAGATCATCGATCGGGCGACTCCCTGTCTCCGGTAGTCGGGGTGAACGAAAATCATCATGAAACAGGCGTAACTGTCCCGCTCCCCCGCTCTCTTTTGGATCGCCATTTTCCCGGCCGGGCGGCGCTGCGTCTGGTCGAACGCGATAACGGTCCATTCGTTAATCGAATCAACCGGAGTGTGCATGATGTGGACGCAGATCGAGGCGGGGCCGTGGGAGTGCATTGGCGTTTCCTTTCCGTGACGATGCAAAACCGATATCAGATTGTGTACTCTCCCGGCCGGAGGTCCAGCGATGACAATTCACATTTTGGGGAAAGACGTCCGCCGCATGATGGCGGGCGGCGTCGTCCCCGATCTCCTCAAACAATCCGGAGTCCTGTTGCAGTTCGTCGAACCGATCCCGGCGACGGAGGTTTCGGAGTTCTATCGGATTCAATTGAATCAGATATCGCTCGGCCGGGCGGAGGAGCGACCGTATTTCGCCTCCGTCTGGCAACCTCAACGGGTGGCGCCGAAGTTCTGCCGGAAGTGCCGGCGATCGCTCGTTCAGAAATCGGAAATGGTCTGGCGGTGTGAGTGGGAGGGATGTCCGGAGCGATATCAATCGCTCGTTGACGGGCCGGTTCGCGGCGTCGTCTCCGTCCTGTTGTTCGAGGACTTCATCGTGGGGAGCGAGTTGGAGGAGGGGCACTATTCCGACGGCGAGCCGTACCGCATCGAATACGATCTCGCGGACCGGGTGTTCCTCGCTCTCGATCGACGCTATGAGGCGGACGTGCTGCAAGGGGTTTGGCGGATCGCCGGCGAAATCTGTGAGATGAAAGGGTGGAAGCTGAAATGATTCAATCGTGGCTCGATTGGTTCCGGTCTCGCCGGGCATTGCAAGAGGAACTCGCGGCTCTGCGGACGAAGCTGGCGGCGCAGGAGGAAATCAACTCCGCGTATCTCGAAACGATCAATTGCCTGAAGTCGGGGGCAGCGGCCGGAGCGGAGGCGGCTCGGATGGTGTTCCGGGTGGCAAACGTTCTCGCGACTCCTCCGTCTCAAAAATGATATCAATTTGTGTTGACGTCGCCGGGGGGAATCCGATATCGTTTTTCGTGTGGCCGGCGTCCGGCTCACGGCGAACCCGGCCGAGCAACAGGGGAGGGGATTTCGAAATGTCGGATCGCGTTGAAATGGCTGTTGTCGGGGCTCCGGTCGTCGTCGCCGTCGTCCAGTGTTTTCAGATCATCGGGACGGAGATTTACGTCATTCAGGCATTGGAGCCGCGGACGAATCACACGACGATTGAGGACGTCGACGGGCATTGGTTCGGACACGTCGGAACGCGGGCGTTGCCGGCGGAACTCGACGCTCTCCCGGCTCTGTCGGAGGAGCGGTCGAAAAAGGTTGGGGGCTGGCATCAGGCGCAGTACGCGGAGGCGCTCGCGATGATCGAGGCGACATTCCCCGGAGCGGTGGCCGCGTCGTTTATGCAGTTCATGGGCTCGATTCAGATCGAGTTGAAGAACCTCGAAAAGATAGTCCCGGACATGCGGAACCCGGAGACGGGCAAGCCGGCGAGGCGGATCGTTCGGACGCTCCACAAAGCGGATCTCGAACGGGTGTCCTAAGAGCGGCCGGCGATCGGCCGGGGGAAGGGATTGCGGTTCTCCCCTCCGGCCGATCGCGCGGTGCGTTCGAGCGACAATCGAACAAGCGCAGACTAACAGGGAGCGGAGAAGATGGCAAAGAAAGCTGCAAAACCGAAAGCCGCGGCGGCGGATGGCGTCGAGCCGGATGTCTCCCGGCTGATCCGATTCGATCCCGCGATCGCGAAGGGGATCGAGGACAAGCGGGTTCCGGACGCGAAGACGGGCAAGACGCCGAGTTTCAACGCTCTCGTCAACAAGGCGTGCGCCCGTCTCGCCGGCGTGGAGTACAAGGCGACACGACGCGGGCGGCCGCCTTCGAAAACACCGGGGGTTGCGAGCGATGGCGTTTCAGGTGAATCCGGAGGATCTGGTTCCGGGAAAGGCGATTCGGGTAGTCGAAAAAGGCGGCGGCCTGTTTTCCCGAAAAACTAGACTCGGACCGGATCGCGGATGGTACGTGATCGCCTCGACGTGGCGCCGCGGCGTCGGGCGATTGTGGGGGGAGATCCGGGGCGAGGGCGGGACGGAAACAGTTCTCCTGTTTGGCCGTCCCGTCCTGGGGGCGACTCCGGGGATGGAGTGGCGGGCGATCAATATTGTCGAGGTTCTGGACTCCCTCCCCGCGGCGGAGGAGACTCCGGCAAAGCCGGCAAAAGCAAAGCCGGCGAAGGGAAAGAGATGAGCGAGCCGATCGTCCGTTATCGATACCTCCTCCGGGAGATCATCCGTTGCGAGTTCGACGGGTTGGGGCTCGTCTCCTGGGCGATCGACGGCAAGCCGATCGTCTATGGTCCCCCCGTGATTATGCGGAGTCCGGCGAGGAGCCTCCTCCTCTCTCGGCAGCGGTTCGCCGCGCGGCTCGCTCTGCAACGCGACACGAATGAGGCGGTGTCGTGGGCGATGCTCAATCTCAACTCCCCGGAGCCGGTGCGGGAAGTGATCGAGCGGGGGCGCGATGCCGCGGACAAGTTGATTGAATGGGAGTTGCACGTCGCGAGGGGAGCGACGGGCCCCTGGGAGTTGTTCGAGGCGGTTCGCGTGGCCGGCTCCTCCCTCGCGTGGATCTCCCCGACGGTGGTCATTGCCGAATGAGCGACGACGCGAAACCGCACCTCTCTGTCACGCAGTTGAGTCTCCTCACGAAATGCGGCGTCGCCTATTCTCGGCGCTACATTGACCGGGACCGGACGCCGGGGCAGTTCCGGCAACTCCGGGGGAGGTCCGTCCACAAGGCGGCCGAGATCAATTTCCGGCAAAAGGTCGAGACGGCGCGGGATCTCCCGGAAAAAGAAATGGTCGAGATCGCCGTCGAGACTCTGAAACAAGAGGTTCAGTCCGGCGTCTCTCTCGACGCGGAGGAGGGGGCGGCCGGCTTCAACGCGGCGTTGCGGCGCTCCGTCGATCTCACGGCGGATCTCGCGGCCGCGCATCGCTCGTTGCAGGCTCCGCACTATCGGCCGGACCGAGAGCCGGAGCGGACGATCCGGATCGAGTTGCCGGGCCCGCGGGACTTCGTGGGAGTGCTGGACGTCGGGACGGCGGCGATCCCCGTCGTCGATCTGAAAAACGGCAAGAAATCCCGGACGCAAATTGAGGTCGATCGCGATCTACAGATGACGGGATACGCGGCGCTTTCTCTCCAAGAGACGGGCGAGATCCCGAAGCGGCTCGTTGTCGATCAGTTGATTACGGGGGCGGACTCCATTTCGCGGAAAGCGATCGAGACGACTCGCGACGAATCTGATATCATTATTCTCGGGAACATCATCGACGCGGCGAACCGGGCGATCGACACGGGGAGTTTTCTCCCGTCGATCCCCGGTCGGGATTGGTGGTGCTCCCCTACGTGGTGTGAGTATTGGTCAACCTGTCCGTTCGTTCCGAAGGGGCGGGGTTCTCAGGCTCAGTTCGAGGAATAGGCGAAGCGATGGGCGACACGAACAAACCGGCCGGCGGGAAGCCGGCGCAGACGGCAAGCATTGTCACGCCTCCGCCGCAGAATCAGGCGGCCGCGTTCGGGCTCCCGGTGCCGGGCGCCGGCGGGGCAATCATTCAGGCATCAACGCAGGAGATGCGGGCGCTCGTTGCGGCCGTGCCTCGCGTCGTCACGGAGATCCGTGCCTCGATCGAGGAGACTCTGAAAGAGTTCCCGAAGACGGCGCACCGGGTTCGGTATCTCAAACCCGTCGGTCAGAACCCGGACAAATGCCGGAAGTGTGGCCGGGAGGAGGAGCGGGCCCGCGGGAGCAAGCGGCCGCCGAAAGAGTGTCCCGGATGCAAAGAGCGGGACTCGATGCAGGACATGGGGCAGAAGCTCGTTTCGGACATCTCCGTTCGGGCGGCGGAATGGATGGTTCAGGTTCTCGGCGGGATCTCCGTTCAAGAGACGATCGAGCCGACGGCGGACGAGAACGTGGTTCTCGTCCGTTGTGTGGTGACGGACTATCACACGGCGAGCCGGTCGGAGGACTCGCGGCTCGTCTCGCGGAAGATGAGGGGGCGGGACAATTCCGTGTGGCTGATCGATGAGGGGCGGTTTGCGGAGATGACGATCCCGGCCGCTCAGTCTCGGCTCCGCCGGAACGTGTGCCTCCGGATCGTTCCCCTCCCGATCAAACAGTTCGTTCTCGATCGAGCGGACGAGATCACGGAGGATCTGCTGACGCCGGAGGTTCTAGAGAGAATCGTCACGGCGTTCGATGAGGAGTTCGGCGTCAGTCTCGACGATCTCGAAACGTTCCTGCAAAAGAAGCAAGCGAATTGGCGGAAGCCGGACCGGATGCAACTCCATCAAGTTTTCTCGACGCTCAAACAGGGGGAGAACGGAGTCACGGTCGAGGAGTTCTTTCCGTTCAGCGGCGCGGCCGGAAAGGGCGAGGAGTCTCCGGCCGCGCCTGGGGACGCGGCCGCGGCTCCGAAGGATGAGAAGCCGGCCGAGAGTTCTCCGTCCGCCAGCGAGGCCCCGAAGGGCGGGGCGGCCGGTCTGATGAGCGGGGGGCGAAAGACGACGGCGGCGAAAGAACAGAAGCCGGCCGAGCCGGCGGCCGCGGCGTCGACGCAGGCGGCCGCTCCCGCAGCGCAGGCGGGCCCGGCGGCGACGGACAAGCCGGCAGACAAGGCGGCCGCGAAACCCGCCGCAGCGAGCAAGCCGGCGGCGTCAGACAAAAAGCCGTCGATCCATCAAGTTCCCTACGGGGAGTTCGGGAAAACGATCATCCTCGATTTGCAGGACTTGGCTCCGGACGCCTCGAAAGCGGACTTCGATTACATTCGTCAGCAGATCGAGTTCGGTCTCCGGGAGGCAAAGCTCAACCCGGAGGAGGCCGGACAGATCCGGCAGGAGTTGCAAGTCAGGGAGTTGAAGGCGCGAAGCGGGGGAATGTAGGCTCCCCGTCCCGGTTTCGCGCAATCTCAACCCCTTGCGGAACTCTCAACGAATGGACTCTCAACGTACGCTCGACGCCGCGTTTGACGCGGCCGAGCGCGAGCATTCCCTCCGGCTCGACATGCTCAACCGTTTGCCGATCAATCGTCGCTCCCTGCGCGTGCTGGTGGCTCTCTACCAGATGACTCGGCAGGCGAAGGGGCAGACGATCGTCAAGACGGTTTCCGAGATCGCGGCGTTCATGGTGGCGGACGAGAAGACGGCGCGCCGTGGCGTTCTCGACGCGGAGGCGGCCGGCTGGTTGGAAGTCGATCGAGCCTATACCTCCGCCTCGACGTACCGAATCCCTTGGGTAAAGATTTACCGTCGAGGGGACTCCCAAAAAGGGAGTGGGGGGACTCCCAGCGAGGGAGAGGGGGACTCCCAAAAAGGGAGTGGACGGACTCCCAAAAAGGGGAGTCCTAATGAAAAGAATGAAATTTATATATCTCATTCTTTAGGAGGAGGATGCAAGGAGGAGGAGGCAACCCGTCCCGGTAAGTGTCCTGGGGGGTGGCCGATTCCGGTCGATCGGAGTTGCCTCCGATCTCCGGAAATGGTCGAGACGCTTTGGCTGTTCGCTCTTGAGAAAAAGTGGGTGGACGGAACCGACTCCTCGCGAGTAGGTTTCTTCGCCTGCGCCGCTCAGGCAGCGAGCAAGGGGCAAGACTGCGGAAAGCTGTTCAGTTGGTTCATCAAGCGCCAAGCGTGGCGGATGCGAACGGCGATCAGCAATGCGGCCGACGAACTCGGCCGGAAGATGATTCACAAACTCAACGGGAGTTCGAGCGATGTCATTCGGCGATCCGGCATTAATTCAGGATCTCGGGGTTCAAATTCTCAAGACACAAGCGGACATCCGCCGGCAGAAAGCGACGATCGCCGACGCGAAGGGCCAGTTGAAAGAACTGGAGGGAGAACTCGCGGGGCTCTCGAAGCGGCTGTTCGAGTTGTCGGCGGGGGAGAAGCTGGGGGAGATGCTCCCGTTCATGTTGGAGGAGGCGGGACAGACGCCTACGCGGAAGCGGAAAGGCAACGGAGGCTCCTCGCCTCATCCGGATCATCAAGGGGCGGAGAGCGATCCGGACCGACAGTTGATGGAGGCAACGGCGGGGGCGGAGCAGGCGATCGCCGGCGCGAAGACGAGCGACTCCGGGCAGCGCACGCGGAAGCCGTTCGACGACACGCTCCTATCCTCGATCCGGATCACTGAGGACGATCGGCAATTGAAGATCCCGACGGGGGCCCTCGAAAAGCTGGCGGCCGCGGGGATCGTCGACGTCGGCGGGCTGGAGTCCGCGGCGACGGGGGGCTCCCTCAACGAAGTTCTCCCGAAGGGGCAGAAATCAAAGGTTCTCGACATCCTCATCGCGTTCCGGAAAACCTATCCGGCGACGGGCCCGGCTCCGGCTCCGGCTCCGGTGGAGGTCGCGGCGCCGGCGGCCGGGGCGGAGGAGTCTCAGCAGTTCGACGGAACGCAGATGCCGGGGACCGATGCTCCGATGACGGCGGACGAGTTCCTTGTCGGGGCTCCTGGGGCTGACGCGGAAGCCGCTCCCCCGTTCGATGAGTCGGAGCCGGTCGATCCGTCGACGATGGTCGAGGAGGAGCCGGTCGCGGTTCCGATGCCTCCGGCGATGAAGACGGCGGCGACGATCAGAATCGGACGGATGGGCTCGACGTGGTTCGTTGGGTGGGATCTCGTCACGGACTCCGCCGGCGAGAAGCTGGAGGAACACGAAGCGCTCACGTCGGAATCTCAGTCGGCGCCGGACCGGGATAAAGCGATGCAACTCGGTATTGCGGCGTTGATTCAAAAGGTGCAAGGATGCGAGGGCCCGCACGTGGAGCGGGTTCTGAAAATCCTCAAGAATTTGCAGGCGGCATGATGCTCGTTTTGTCGGTCAAGGTGGGCGAGGCGGTGACGATCGGAGATGGGATCTCGGTGACTCTGACGCGGATTCAGGGGAAGCGGGCCCGGCTCGGGATCGTCGCCGCGGAGCGACAGCGGATCGAGAGGGTTGCGGATGTATCGTCTTTGGCTGGCGTTCACGGTGAACAAGCGGGCGGCGCCCCGCGGCAGTAAGCGGCCGGTCAAGATCAAAGGGGGGCGAACGATCCTGATCGACAGTTCGAAAAAGTCGGTCCCGTTCATGGACTCCGTTCGGGCCGATTGCCTCGAAGCTGCGCGGAACCGACGGCTCATTCCGGAGGAGGGGAATTTCTCTCCCTGGTCGGGGCCCGTGCTGATCGAGATCATCTACACGTACAAGCGCCCGAAGAAACATTTCTCCGAATCGAAGCGGTTCGGGCGGACGCTCCGCGGCGATGCTCCCCCGGTCCCGTGTTCGGGTGGAGTTCCCGACGTCGATAAAACTCACCGGGCCGTGCAGGACGGTTTGAGTGGGGTCGCGTTCGGTGACGATGCGCAGGTGAACGAGATCCGCGATCGCCGGGAGTGGGGCTCCGCCGAGAGAACGGCGATTCGGATTTTCTACGGGCCGCGGACGATGGATGAGGCGGCCGAGTGGCGGACACAATCCCTCCTCGCGAGGGCCGCTCCGTGATCCCGTCCCGTGTGTGGGTTCGTCAGACGCTCATGATGGACGTCCGGGAGATCCTCGCGTTCGAGCGCCTCTTGCCGGGCGGGTGGGGGCCGAAGGAATTCGGGGAATATCGGGAGCGCGATCCGGCTCTCCGTGGTCTGACGGTTGCCGATCGGATCTCGCGCCGCGTGCTGGGCGCCGTGATGTATTCCGAGTGTCCGAAAACCTTTTTCATCTGGCGTGTTGCCGTCGCTCCTGGGGCCCGTCGGCACGGTCTCGGCCGCGCTCTGGTCGAGGGGGTGAAAGAGCGGGCGGCGTGGCACGGACGGGAGACGGTTCAGGCTCTCATCCCCGACGACAACGCCTCCGCCTGGGGGCTGTTCTACGCGGCCGGGTTCTGCGTGGTCGAGGGGCTCTCTCGGCCGGTCGGTGTCGTTCACGTTCCGGACATCTCGGGGCCCGCGCGTCTCATGCTGTTTGACCGGCTCGCCGTGGGGTAGTTACCGTTTGTCGCAGCGCAGAAGAAAGCGAGGCGACAATTTGAGCGACACGACTCCCCCCCCTACGCCGGCTCCGACGCCGTCGAAATCTCCGTGGCTCGATCTGTGGATCAACGGGCTCGGATTGCTTTTATGGGTGTTGGTGAATGTGACCGGAGGAGACTCCGGGCAGTCGACGGGGCTGATCCATTTGTTCCCGCCGAACGTCGCCGCGTATCTGATCGTTGCCGTCGGCGGCGTGGTGATGACGATCAACGTTCTGAATCAAATCCGCCGCATCCGGAACGGAGAGTTGCCGGCTCCGATTCCCGCGGTGGTCGTTCCTCCCTCCCCTCCCTCTCCGGCGGTCCCGACGGACGCGACGTTGTTCGGTGGCGGGAAGTTCGCCTCTTAACCATGCGGGCCCGCGTGGTTCATTTTCCGTAAGCTCGAAAGGGGCTTTTCATGCGATGGTTTTCCTTTGCGGCCGCGATGCTCTTGAGTGCCGCGGCTGTTGCCGCTCCTCCGGTGGCGGCGATCACTGGCTCCTCGGCCGGCATCCCTGGGGATCTGATCGAACTCGACGCGAGCGGCTCGACGGGCGATCGGTATCTCTGGCAGGTGAAAGGGCGGGCGGACACGCAACGTGTCTCGTTCAAGGTTCTCGACGACGGCAAGCGGCTCATCGTCGCGAGCTATCCGGGGACGTACGATATCCAGTTGATCGTCGCGAATCTTGACGGGATCGCGACGGCGGACTGGACGGTTCAGATTCTCCCCCTGCAACCCGACGGGCGGCCGCTCCCGAAACCTCCGGGGCCGACTCCCGATCCGGGCCCGGCTCCCCCGGTCCCTCCGGTGCCGAATCCTCTCCCGACTCCGACGCCTACTCCCGTCCCTCCTCCGGCGCCGACTCCGACGCCGGTTCCTCCCCCGACGCCGCCGGCTCCTCCGGCTCCCGTGCCGACGCCATACGGGCTCAGGGCGAACGTCCGGCAGTGGGCGGCGGCCGTCGGGGACCGGGACGGACAAAAGAAGATGATTGACGCTTTCAAGCCGATCTCGAACTCGCTCCGGGATCAGGCGGCCGCGATCGCCGCGGGGACGCAGGCGAAGCCGAACGCGAGGTCGTTCCCGAATGACGTCGTCAATCGGCTGGCGGCCGCGAACAAAGCGGCGCTCGGCCTGGGGGCGTTGAGATGGTCCGGATTCTGGCAAACGCAGGTCGGGCCACACGTGCAAAACCTCCTGTCGAACGGGACGCTCGACGGAGGATCGCCGGCCGCGTGGGCGGACGTGATCGACGAACTCATTTCCGGATTGGAGTAAACCGCCACGATGGGGACCAAACTTTACGCGACGCTTTTATCAATGGCGATCGTCGGGACGTTGTCGATCGCGACAACGGGCGCGACGGTCAAGGTCCGGGACGCGGTGACTCCCCCCGACATCCGGTTCGGATGGGCCGGGGAGTCGGTCGCTCCGGAGCCGGTGGCCGACGATCTGTTGATCGTCGGGGCGGAGCCGTCGGAGGGGGTCGTTTCCCTCCTGTGGGACGCCGCGAAGAAAGTCAACGGCGGGAATCATCTCCCGTGTTATCGCCAGGAGACGGGGGACTGTACCTCCTGGGGGGCATTCAACGCTCTGAATTATCGGCAGTGTTTCGAGGCCGCTCAGGCGCTCGCCGCGGGGGATGACGCCGCGGCCGCGATCCTCACGGCGACGAACAATCAGTTCAGATATTCGGCGGCGTTCCCTCCCTGGATTTATGGCGTCTCCCGGACGGCTCCGGATCTCGGGAATCACAAACTCCGGGGCGCCGGCTCCCTGGGAAGCTGGACGGCTCAGGCGTGCGTGCGCTATGGCGTGCTGTCGTTCGATGAGCCGGATCTCCCGAAGTATTCGGGCAAGCTGGCGGACACGTGGGGCCGCTCTGGTCCGCCGAAAGAATGGTTCCCGAAAGCGGAGCCGTACAAGCTGCGATCGGTGGCGCTCGTCCAGAATTACGAGGCCGCGCGTGATGCTCTCGCGAACGGGTTTCCGGTTACTGTTGCAAGCAATCAGGGTTTCCAGCAAAAGGCGACTCTGATCGACGGCCGGTATTGGGGGCGGCCGTCGGGGTCATGGGCTCATCAGATGTGTTTCACCGGCGTGGACGACACGGCGCCGGCGCCTCCGTGGTCGCGGAGCAAGAAACCCGGAGCCGTGTACTGTCAAAACTCCTGGGGGGCAACGGCTCATGGAACGGAGAACCCGCCGGACGGGGCCCCTCCTGGGGGCTTTTGGGTGGATCGGGACACGGCCGATCGGATGCTCGGACAGCGGGACTCCTACGCTTACTCCGGGTTCGAGGGGTTCGTGCCGAAGCGTGTTGACTGGTCGGTGTTCGCGGCCGTGGGGCCCGATGAGGCGCCGGCCGTCGAGACGGTCAAGGTCGTCTCCGCCTACGATCAACCGGAGGCGAAAGTCGCTCTCTGTGAGGCGGCCGGGGTCTCCTCGACCTATGCGGGAACGAGCGGATTGGCGATGGTTGTCGGGTCGCTCGTTGCTGTGGTGGCGAAGGGGCGGAGGCGGAGGCGTCAAGCCGATCTCGCCGCGTAACGGTGGGGGGTGTGGACATGCCGGATGAGATGGGGTTGGCAAACCCGTTTGTTGTCTCGGCCGGCGTGGCTCTGACGTGCGGGATGACGGGGGTCGCGGTTCTCTTGTGGACGCGGCTCCCGTTCAACCGGCGGAACGTGTGGGCGTCGTTCTCCGCTCCCTCGATCCTGGGGCTGATAACGCTCCTGTTTCTGTGGGAGCATGCCGGGACGCTGAAATCTTGGGCATGCGCCTTGTTTAATGCGTTCGTGGCTCGGCCGCTCTGTCAATGGCTGGCCGCGGGAGAGGACGACGATGACGATGCAACCTAGAACACGTCGGCGGGTTGCTGCGGTGGCGCTTGTCGTTTCTGCCGTCACTGTGATGGCATCGGCCTACTATACGTCGAGGGCGCGGCTCGCGGCGGCGGAGGTCATGGAGACGGCAAAGGACTTACTGTCGGATCGGGTTACGGTGATTGCGGACCGCCGGGGAGAGATCGTCTGGCAGTCCGATATGGCGCTTGCGGAGTTCGGGGACTTGACCGGCCGGGATATCGAGACGATTCTCCCGGCGGATCGGCACGTGATCGAGAGGCCGAGCGGTGGAGTAACTCCAATGCTGCAAAGGGTTCGCTGTCAACTCCGATCCAATGCCGGGGCGACGTTCGCCGCGGTTGTGGATTTCCGAAAGGTGAGATCGGGACTTGTCGCGACAGTGGAACACGCTCGCGACGCGGTTGAGGTCTCGTGCAACGGGGAGTGACTCGCAATGATGCGTTTTCGATTGTTTCTTTGTGCCGCGGTGGCGGTGATCGCCTCCGCGAGCGTTGTCAACGGTCAAGACTGGTCGGCGTTCAGTGCGGTCGATCATCGATCAATCGCCGCGGCCGCTCCGGCGGAGATCCCGGAGGCGTCCTGGGAATCGTTCTCGCCGACGGTGGGGATCGGGGCGAGTCTCCCGGAGCCGCTCCCCTGGGGGCAGTTCGGGGAGATCCCGGAGATTGCGGCCGCGAAGGATCTGCCGACGGTGTTCATGCTCAAGCCGAATTTCCCCTGTCCGGGTTGCGTGAGGATGGACGGCAATAAGCCGGCGAGCCTCCCGTTCCGGGTCGAGGGGAAAGAGGATCTCACGCGGCAACGGTGGCCGGCGTTTCAGTGGACGACGCCGGACGGGCGGACGGTGACGGTCGAGGCCGGGGAGTGGTCGACGATCGTCCGGGAGTGGCAGCGATCGCAGGGGACGGCGCCGGCAACCGGGGCCGCCTCCTCGAACGTCGATCCGGTGGCAAAGGCTCGCGGGCTGATCGCGCGTCAGCGGGGCGGGTTCTGGACTCACCGGGGGACCGTTCAGAATCATCTCCGTCAACATGGCGTTCCGGAGACGGTGATCGCCGCGTTCGGGAACTACGATCTCGAACGGCTCCATTCCGCCATTCACAATTTCGGATGGTGAGAATCTGATATCGGATTCGAATTCGGAGGGGCGCCCCTGGGGAACCTGGGAGCGCCCCTCATTCTTTTTCGGGCGCGGATAATCTGATATCGATTTTCTGTTGACGCTCTCCCGGGGGGCCGATATCTTCTGACGTGTCGGGCAGGCGTCCGGCGACGGCGAACGGGGCCGAGCAACTCCGCGGGAAACGATCATGGCGACGACGAACGAACACGGCGAACGGGTCACGGTTATCGGGTCTCGCTCGGATGGCCGCGGCGGACGTATTGCGTTGTCGATCGTCGAGTTCGTTTGCTGCGAACGTCCGTGTTTCTCCGTCAAAGGGGCAGGGGGCTTTCAGGATGTCCGGCGGTTCTCGACGGCTCTCCGGAAAGTGAAAGCGATGTTCGCTCATCCCAGCAATGAGGCGGAGTGGCTCGTCTGATCGGAGGGGGTCTTGTACACGAATCAGCAATGGCAAACGGTCGTCGACGTCGGGGCGCTGGCGTGTGCCGGCGAGGCGACGGCGGATCAGTTACGGCAGGCGGAGGAGGCTCTCGATATGCTGATCGAGAGCGGGGAGATCCCGGACGATCTCCGCTCTCTGCGGCCGGGGTTTGTTCTGTTTCTGTGGGATGCTCTCTCCGTGGCGATCGAGGATGCGATCGTCGACAAAGAGGACGAGAGCGATCCGGTTCCGTGACGTGGAGCGTGAGCGATGGAAGAAACGGCTATTGAGTGGTGCGCCCGGTTCAATCGGGACGGGCGAATCATCGGGCAGGGGCGGACGTGGAATCCGTGGCGGGGTTGTGCGGATGCTCTCCTCCCCGACGGAACTCCGCATCCGGGTTGTGCGAACTGCTACGCGCGGCGGCAAAGCGGCATCAACCCAAAGTCGCTCGGGACGTGGGGGACAGATCCGGAGGACGGGGCGACGCGAATCCTAGCGGCCGCTCAGACGTTCAATCGGCCGCTCGCCTGGAACAAGAGGGCCGCGGAGGAGGGTAACGTCGACATGGTGTTCGTCGATTCCATGTCGGATTTCGCGGACGAGTGGTCGGGCCCGGTGACGGATCACGATGGGGCCGCGACGGGTATGAGTCTCGACGACGTCCGTGCGGCCGTGCTGGCTCTGATCGATCGTTGCCAGTCCCTTCGGTTCCTCATCTTCACGAAACGTCCGTGGCGGCTCTGTGAGATCCTTGGGGCGACGTACCGTTCGAACGTGTGGCTCTGCTACTCCGCGAGCGATCAGGCGTCATACGATGCCGGCGCCGAGATCATGGTCGGTCTGCGGTCAATCGCTCCCGTGTGCGGGATCTCGTTTGAGCCGGCTCTCTCTCCGATCGATTTCGGGCCGTGGCTCGGACCGGCGGGTATCAATTGGATCATCGCAGGGGGGGAGAGCGGGAACTCCCCGCGGACGGTGCGGGCGCTCCATCCGTCGATTCCGCGGTCGGTTCGTCGCCAGTGTCAGGCGGCCGGGATTCCCTGGTTCCTGAAACAGTGGGGCGAGTGGCTCCCGATCTCTCAGGATGAGGGGGCCGGGATCGACGTCGACAAGTTCGAGGGGCATACCGCAACAGTCCGCCATGATGGCGCGATGTTCGGGGCCGGCGAGACGATCCGGTTTTGCTGCTCGGACTGCCGGACGGAGGACGTCCTGTGGGTCGGGAAGAAAGCGGCCGGGTCGCTCCTCGACGGCGTCGACTACAAGGAATTCCCCTCTCTCGGGATCTGAGATGGCCGGCATTGTGAAACCGAATTTGAGCGTGACAGCGCTCGCTCCGTGGTTCGGCTCCGCGCGTCAGCAGGCGGCCGCGATCGCTCGACAGATCGGCTCCGTCGAGTGGCTCGGCATACCGTTCTGCGGCGGGTGTTCGGAGGTTCCCTGGGTCCGGGCCCGGTCGATCTGTTGCTCCGACGTTCACCGGCATATCTACAACCTGGGATGGGTGATCTCCCGGAACGCGGACGAGATGCTCGCCTCCGTCGAGGGGGTGTTGTTCCATCCCGACACGCTCGCGGAGGCGCGGAAGTTCATCGCCTCGATCGACGGGAACCCGCTTGAGGAGATGACGGACGTCTCTCTCCGGATCGCGTGGGCGGCCGCCTACTACGTCAATTGCTGGATGAGCCGTTCGCACGCCGGGGCGAAAGACGAGTTCAAGCAACCGTTGGGCGTGAGGTACACGGCGAGCGGGGGATCGTCGATCGCTCGTTGGCGGGGGGCCGTCGAGGGGATCAAAGAGTGGGAGCGGATTCTCCGGAACCGCGTCGAGTTCTGTTGCGTCGGGTGGGAGGAGTTCCTCCTCAAGAAATTCCGGGATCGAGAGGGGCACGCGCTGTACCTCGATCCTCCGTGGCTGATCGGCGGAGAGGCGTACGCGCATCGCATGACGCCGGAGAATCATCGCCGGATGCTGTCTCTCGTCTGCGCTCGAACGACGGACCGGACGCGGGTTGTGATCCGGCATTGCGATCATCCGCTCTATCGGGAGTTGCTCCGCGAGCGGGACGGGTGGGAGTGGATCAAACAGGGCTCCCGGAACGCCGGGAACAACGAGGTAGACGAATGGCTGATCGTTCGGGGCAAGCTGGGGTTCTCCCTAGTGGCATAGATTGGCAGCGGATGGAGCCGCATTTCCGCCGGCTCCTGGGAGTCGTTCTCGACTCCGAGTTGCGGTGGGATCTCAAGCGGCCGTGCGGTGATTGCCCGTTCCTCCGGACGTCCCCCTTTCACGCGGGCGTCTGCCGGGACGTGGTGACGAATGCGACGGCGATTCAAGACGGGTCGTTCGTCCACACGTGCCACAAGACGGACGCGCGGAGGGGCGTCGACGGGCCCCTCGCCGGCGGTCCGCAGGATGTCCCGGTTCAGGTGTGCGCGGGATCTCTGATGATGCTTCTGAAACACGGGGCCCCGTGGTGGCAACGGCCGATCGTCAAGGCGATCGACGAGAAGCGGCTGACGGTGGAGCATCTCGCGGAGTTGGAACGGGCGGCGAATGCGGACGGGAACGACGTGTTCACGCTGGAGGACTTCATTTCGTTCTATCGGGGGTACGTGGGGAACATGCTCGCGGCATCGGTGTTCGAGGAGTGCAAGCTCGTTCGCAAAGTCTCCCTCGCCGGCGATCGGGTGGCGGTCTATTCGCCGGGAGATCCCGCTCTCTATCGGTACGCGCTGACGATCTCGAACAAAGGGGCGATCGAGAAGCCGGAGGAGATCGGGGGCCCGCGGTTCGTCGCGTTCGTGGGGCTCAACCCCTCGACGGCGACGGAGGCGAAAGACGATCCGACGGTGAAGCGGTGCCGTCGGTTTGCGGACTCCTGGGGGTTCGATGGTATTGTGATGCTCAACGCCTATGCGTGGCGTGACACTGATCCGCGGAAGATGAAAGCGGCGGCCGAGCCGGTCGGGGTGGCGAACGATCATTTCCTCCGGGCGGCCGGGGCAACGTGCGGGATGGTTGTTCTTTGCTGGGGGAATCACGCCGACGCGGGCCGCGTCGAGGAGTTGCGGGTTCTGTTTGAAGGAGTTGAGGTCAAGGCGCTGCGGGTAACAAAGTCGGGGGCCCCGGAGCATCCGCTCTATATGCCGTCCGCGATTGTGCCGGCCGTGTATGGATTCCCTCGAATCTGATATCAGATTGTGTTGACGGGGACAGCGTGAATCCGATATCGTTTTTGTCGTGGGACTGATCCCGCAGCGGCGAACCCGGCCGAGCAACAGGGCGGGAGGGTGATATCTTGCCGAAGACTGTCGACGTGTGGGATGAGGGCGGGGAGACGGTCGTCTCCGTCCGCCACACTGACGGGACCGGGGCGACGCTCCGGATCGATCCCGTGTGGCGGGGGAACGATCCCCGTCGGGCGTCGGCCGCCGCGATCTATCAGCAGCGGGCCAAGCGTGCCTCGCGGCCGATCGACGCGGCGGAGGTCGATGCGATTATCGAGATTGCGGACTCGCTCCCGGCGACGTTGCCGGCGGCAGTGGCTTACTACCTTGAACGCCGGCGGCAACGCGGGGCGGACATCTTCGAAAGGCGAGCGGATGCTCCCGGAGAACTGGCGGAAGCGGATCAAGATTCTGACGGTGTCGCAACCGTGGGCGGGGGCGATCGTCGGGGGCATGCCGACGCCGCTCCCCCCGACGGGGCCGAAGTGGGTCGAGAATCGGACATGGCGGGCCCGGTGGCGGGGCCCTCTCATCATTCACGCCGGCAAGAGCGACACCTATTCGCGGACGGATGAGATCCGGGAGAGGTTCCCCGGGTGCGAGACGTGGCCGACGGGGGTCGCTCTCGGCATGGTGAACATGGTGGATTGCGTCAACCTCCGGACTCTGTTCGGGAAGTCGACGGAGGCAATGAGCGTTCAGGAGTTGAAGATTTTCAATCATCCCTACGCCGAGCGGACCGGGTGGGGTTTGATCCTCGATCCGCTCTCAGTCTATCGGTTTGCCCGGCCGCTCGAATGTCCGGGAAAGCTGGGGATCTGGACGCCGCCGGAGGCGATCCTCGACGCGATCGAGCCGGACGTCCTACGCTGGTCCCCGGACGGTTCCATTTTCGGGGCCGCGGTCTAGGAGGGTTTGCCGTGACGTGTTCCGTTCTGGCGGTTGTGTTCGGCGTCGGGTGCGTGGTCTTGGCTCTCGCTCTCGTTGGCGTGGTGCTGGCGCTTCACGCCGCGCGAGGGGTGGAGATGGATCTGAAACGGGATATCGAGCGGCTCAAGCGGAGGGAACTCCCCTCTCGGGGCCCGTCGGCCGCGGATCAGATGGCGGCGAGTCTCGCCGTCGTGGCGGACGATGAAGGGGCGTCGGTGACATTTCTCTGCCGGAACCCGGAGGGGGACGGAGAGTACAACATCGACGCAGTGGGGGAGTGGACGGATTGGAAGGAACGCCGCTACTCCGGGCGTTCCTTCGCCGACGCCGTCGGGATGATGATGGTCGACTATCGATCGTGATATCGAATTCCCTGTGGGCGGCTCCCGGCGCCGCTCCTGGGGTTCTCTCCTCGCCGGGAGGATTGCGAGGCTCGTATGAGCGCGTTTAGTTCGCTGATGAGTGAGTCGATCAATTGGAGTTCGCTCCCTGATCCAATGGCGACGGGGGAGATCGAGAGGGGGTTGGAGTGGCTCAAGCTGATTCCTGGGGCGGAGGCGTTCGCCTCTCAGGTCAAGGCGATCAAGGCGGCGTATTGGACGCTGCATAGCGTTGCGAACCGGCTCCGCGAGGCTCGGCAGGATCTCCGGGAGGATTCCGCTCGGGTGGAGGAGATCGATCTCCTGAAACGGCAAGTCGCCAATTTGCAGGCAGAACTACAAACACAGGTCGGGAATCTCGAACGGGCCCGGAGTGAGAAGTTCGCCACGGCTCGCGCGCTCGATGACGAGATGACAGCGGTTGCGAGGCTGGAGGCGAAGGTCCGGCACGTGGAGGCGAACCCGCTCGTTGTCCCTGGGGCCGGTCGCGAGGTGTTCTCCAAGTTTCCGCAACCCGTCTCGACTCTCCCGGCCGAGTGGCTCCGGATCGCGAAAGCCGTCGGCTACTCCGACATGCAGGAGGTCACGGCGGCAAATATCGCCGATCAGGTGGAGCATGTCGTTAAGGCGGGGAACTCCCTCCGCGACGAGTTGAAGGGGAAGAATTCGACCGTGACGCGGCTCGCGGAGTCCGTGGCCGAGACGGAGGAGATCGCTCGGGAGCGGGAGCATCTCTACGAATGGTTCCGCAAGCTGGAGGAGTTGCTGACGGGGGCGGAGCCGGCAAAGGGGGCTCTCGTTGATCCGGAGAAGCTGGTCGGGCAGGTCGGGGACGCTCTCCGGAATCGGCTCGCGAACATGGATGCCGCGCAACGCCAGTCCAAGGCGTTCGAGGAGGAAAAGGCTCGTCTGATCGGATTCGCCGGCCGGATGGCTGGCATGCTCGGGATGCCGGACCGGGACGCCGTGGCGACGGACGCGGTTGAGCGGCGGATGGCGGAGGTTCTGTCGCACGTGTCCGGGCGGGCGTTCGCATTGGCGATCCCTCCGTTCGGGCCCTCGATCTCCGTTCTCGGACAGATCGTCGACGAGCGGCGCCGGCAGGTCGCGAAGGGGTGGACGCCGGAGCATGACGACAGACACTCTCGCGGCGAGCTATTGGTGTTCGCGATCGGCATCCTCCTCCCGGACCACATGGCGGAGGCGTTCGTCATGGAAATGGTTCGAGGGTGGAAGTGTGAGACATGGGTGATTGCTCACGTCAACAAGGTCCGGCAGAAGTATCTTTCAGGGGACTCGATCCCGGTTGATGCGTGGAATCGACGGCTCACGATTGCGGCCGCGTTGCTGGTGGCGGAGGCGGAGCGGCGGGAGCGTTGCTGGAACCGGCGGCCGACGTTTGGGAAGGAAGTTCGAGCGGCCGATGCCGACACGGTCGCGGCGGCGGGGCTCAACTCTCGGTGTTCGATTCTCCGCGGAGCCGTGTGCGTCGACGGGGTGACGTTCGAGGTTCCGACTCCCGGGACTCACGGGGCAAACGATTGCGTTCGGTTCTGGTGTCCGGAGTGGGCGGACAATCCGGGGCTGGTCCGCCGGTCGGTTGATCTCCGCACGGTGGCGGATCTGTCGGAGTATTTCGAATTTGCTCCGGACGTGTGGGCGAAACAGATTGAGAACCGGAAGTTCGTTGTCGCCGGCCGGGCGAGCGCGGGGAGGATTCTCCATCGCGTCGACGGTAAGGCGGCAACGAACGACGGGCTCGACGTCCCCGCTTTCATTGTCCGTTTCAACGACGATGAGGGGCATACGCGGATGG
>Ga0247823_10000409_pt1 | contig 36987 bp, 33 predicted proteins | sample 13C_PalmiticAcid_2_FD_192426 | JGI IMG/M metagenome (GOLD analysis project Ga0247823, IMG submission 192426) | Soil microbial communities from agricultural site in Penn Yan, New York, United States - 13C_PalmiticAcid_Day30 | ecosystem: Environmental > Terrestrial > Soil > Agricultural land...
GGGGGACTACATACTTGAAGAAGGGCCCGAAGCGCTCCCAGCCATGAAACTCAGCGAAGCTGCTCGCCGGCGCAAGGGTCGGGTTCATCCAGGAGCGCAGAACAATCCAGACCACGAAGGCAATCGAGAGAATGATGCCTGGACCAATGCCTCCAATGAGCAATCCCGAGATGGATATGTTTGCGAGGCTTCCCAGCAGCACCGACAAGGCACTCGGCGGGATCAGCATGTCCACGGCTCCAATAGCCATGATGGGTCCTGTGGCCATCGTGGGGTGATAGCCCCGCGCAAGCATCACTGGGACCATGAGCGAACCGAGCATGGCCGTTGTAGCGATGGTGGAGCCCGAAATTGCAGAGAACACCGTGCCAGCAACAACCGCCACGACGGCCAGTCGCCCGGGAACGCGCGAAATCAGGCGTTCAACGCCATCAATGACCTTCACGGCCAGTCCTGTGTGAAACAGCACTTCACCCATAAGGATGAACAGAGGGATAGGCGTCAACGAGAAGTTCGTCACCGCCACCACACTGTTGCGCACCAACTGGCCCAGACCAGGCTCCCCTCCCAGGTACAGCCATGCACCAATCAAGTTGGTGACCAGGAACGCGAACGCAACGGGCAGGCCGATAAAGAGAAGAAGCGTAGAGCCGCCAAGAAGCAGCCATGCAGGAAAAATCCATTCACTCATGCTGATGACACCGCGTCAGTTCGCGGCTCCTTAGGACCGTGCGCGAGGCGCCACATGCGAAAGCCAAACTCAATCGTGAGCAAAGCGAAGGCGACGGGGAGCGGCGCAAGGAGCCACCACTCGGGAATTACCACGCTTCGGATCTGCACCGCGCCGGACGCGTAGCTCTTGAAAGCCATTACCACGCCCATCCACGTCACGAACGCGCAGCCGGTCATGGCCAGGACGTCAGACATCCATTCGCATACCCACGCAAGCCGTCGAGGAATGGCCCGCAGAATGATGTCCACGCGAATGTGTTGACCAAGCCGAAGCAGCCAGGGCGCAGCCAGTAGCGTGCAGAAGTACAGGCTGTACTCGGAGATGTCATGCGCAGCGGCGAACCCGAGCGGCATTCCTGGAATGGGGACGTTACGCAGAAAGACATCTGCCGTGATTGCCCCAACCATGACCAGCAGCAGAAGGCAGGCGAGGACCATTAGCGCCTCGTAGACGCGCCCGAAGGCGCTCTGCAGGGCGTACACGCCTCCAGCCCCATCAGCTGTTGGGGCTTTGTTGAAGCCGCCGCTCATTGCTTCTTCGACAGAAGTTCGCGGAGCTTGGGACCGTGCACTGGGCTGGCCTGAATCAGCTCCTTCCAGCCAGCTTCGTACGCCTTGTCGAGGTATTTCTTGGTCTCGTCGGCACTGAACGTCAAAGGCTGAATGCCGGACGCGTTCTGCTTGGCCTTCTCGTCCTCGCCTTCCTTGCGCCACTGTTGGGAGTTGTTCTCCACTTCCATGGCCATCTTCTGCAGATAGTCACGCTGCGCCTGGGTCATGCCTTTCCATTTGTCCAGGTTCATGACAAGCGATACGTCCGCATCATAGAAGCCTGGGTCGACCCGGAACTTCGTGTGAGATGCAAGATTGAGGTCGAAAATGCCGCCAATGGACCACCCGTAACCGTCAATCACGTTTCGCTCGAGAGCCGTGTAGATTTCACCCGGGGGGATGTTGATGACATTGCCGTTGAGGGCGACGACCACGGGGCGGATAGCGGGCGACACCCGAATTTTCTTTCCGGTCAGGTCAATCTTGTCGAGCTTCTTGGTGGTGAAGATGTGGAAGGGATAGCCTTCGACCATTCGCGCCAGGTAGAACATGTTGCCCTTCTCGTTCCACACCTTGTTGATGTAGTCGATGGCGCCGTTCTTGCGTTGCTCAGCCACTGGAATCTGCGCCATCTTGAGCATGTCGGCTTCCGGGAAGACGTTCGTGTAGAACGCACCGGGACTCAAGGCGATATCAACGACGCCAGTCTTCACTGCGTTGCCAATCTCAAACGTCGGAATGGCACGGGGACCACCGATGAACGTGATTCTCACCAAGCCCTTGCCACCGGCGTTGACTCGCTCACTCCAACGTACCAGTTCCTGCACCCAGGCGGTGTTCTCTGGAAACGCGGTGGCCATTCGAAGATGAACTTCTTGAGCTTGACTGGCCGCCGCCAGCAGTGTCAGTGAAGCTCCGGCGACGAGGCGCTTGAGTAATGTCAACATGGTTGTCTCCTTCTTTGTGTTGCGGGGTTGGAAAGCGGTTTGATGAACGCTTGGCGGCTCATCTTCTTCAAGAAACAGGGGCTGGACTCACCTCTTTGGTCTCCTTGATGCGAATCACAGGCGGGGCACTGAGCTGCCGAATCAGAAGTTCGGCGCGCTCCTGCGCCTTCTTCGCAGATGCAGACTTCACGGCCTCATAACCACGAATCTCGCGGGGCGTAGACACAAGCTCGACCAAGCTGTCTGTATTCGCGGTCGTGAGCTTTGGCAGGGCCTTGTCCAGGATTTCTTGGTACCAGACGACGAGACCTCTCTCCTCCCGCCTGGATGCAAGCGGTCCGAATGGGTCGAACGGAGTGCCACGCAGTCCACGCATGTGATAGAGCACCTGCAGCAGTGGGCGAATCCAGGCACCCACTCGGACCTTGCCCTTCATACCAATCCATCGAGCCAATGGAGGCTGGAGGTTGTAGCTGAGGCGAACCTTTCCCGAGAATCTTTCAGCGACTCTCTCGTCAAAGTCGGTCTGTGTCATCAGTCGCGCGACCTCGTACTCATCCTTGTAGGCCATCAGCTTGTGCAGGTTCTCAGCGACTGCAGCAGTCAGCTCGTAGCTGTGGCCTGTCCCTCTGACCTTCGCTTCGGCATTAAGCACCGAGACGACCCGCTCGAGAAAGCGTTCCGAGTACCCGGCGCTTTGGTAGGCGACAAGGTCCAAGGCACGAGTCCAGATGCGTTCCTTGAGGCTATCCGGCAAGACACTCAGGCGCGCCTCAAATGAAGCCAGGGAAGAAGGTCTCGCGGCATCTCTTTCGCGCCGCAGCTTGACGGTACGGTCGGCCAGCGGTCGTGGAGTCAAGCTGGCAATGGCCTCCACCTTTGCAGGAGAGAAAATCCACAGCCGACCTGCTCGAAACGCCATGGTGTTGGCCTCGGCCTGGGCGCCATTGATTCGAATCGCTTCTTCGATATGCGACCCGTGCACAGGCAGCCAGCCTGCCTGGTATGCCGCACCGAGCGCTACCATGTTGGTCATCATGTAGTCGCCGAAGATGCCCTCGGCAATCCGCCGAGCGTCGACAATCAGAGTTGCGTCCTTCCGAGTCATAGCCGCCACGGTGTTGCAGAGCTCATCAACGGGTAGTGTCTTCGTCGAGTCGCGCACAACATCTCCGCTTGGGAAGACGCCGGCGTTGACCAAGGCGTTCGTTCGATTCTCATCGCAGCATTTGAGGTTGTTCACCTCGACCGCCGCCAACAAGTCCAGCGCGAGATACAAGTCAGCCTTCCCGATGCCGACCTTGTTCGTCAGGGGTTCCTGGTCCGCTGGCGCGAGAATGAGGCTTGATAGGACTGCACCCCACTTCTGAGATGCACCTGTCTGGTCATACGTCTTGACGCTCAGTCCTTGCATGCTGGCAGCCTGTGCAAGGATTGCACTCAAAGTGAGAACACCAGACCCACCGAGACCAGGCATGTAGACGCCATACGGGCCCGTCAACGTCGGAAGCACCGGGTCAGGAATAGCTTGTCCGTCGATGTGTGGCAGCTTGGGTCGGCGAAGCCCAACACCTGGCTCGACGCTCACAGTAACAAACGAAGGACATTCACCCTTGATGCATGCTTGGTCCTGATTGCAGGACGACTGATGAATCTGTGTCTTGAGTCCGAACTGTGTGTCGACCTTCTGCAGCGACATGCAATTGGCCTTTGTCCCACAATCTCCGCAGTTCTCACACACCTCCTCGTTCACCACGGTAAACGTCGTGGGCTTCGGCATGAGACCGCGCTTCTGGCGGCGTCTGCGTTCGTTTGCACAGGTGCCGTCGTAGATGACAATCGTGACGCCCTTGACCGCTGAAAGCTCCTTCATCATTGCTTCGAGGACTTCCGGGCCACGCATCTCAAGGGCAGAAGGAACTGCCAACCCCTTGTACTGGGAGGGCTCTTTGGTGATGAGAATGACCCGCTTTGCGCCATCCTCGATGAGCCTGCGTGCGAGGTCGGTGACAATGGTCGCGCCAACAGCCTCCTGCCCACCCGTGTTTGCCAAAACGCCGTTGATGAGCAGCTTGAACGTCATGTTTGCCTCACTGCTGATGGCAAACCGAATGTTCTGGTAGCTGGAGTGAAACAGCGCACCGTCCCCAACGTTTTGAACGATGTGCGGCCGGCTGGTGTAGGGTGCAAGCCCAATCCAGGCCAGCCCCTCGCCGCCGAGCTGAGTGGTGGCCTCGACTCGCCGCTGGGGGTCGGGCATCAGCGCGGCAAACAGGTGACATCCTGGCGCCCCCCATGCCATTTGGCCTGGCGCCAGCAACGTCGACACGTTGTGCGGGCAACCGGAGCAGTAGTTCGGCGCCCGGCCTGGTAGCGATGCATCCCTTTGCACCTGCTTGCACTGCAGGTAGCTGATTCGCTGCCGCCCCTTCTCCGGCAGCTCAAAGTGCTTAGAAAGGACACGCGCGAGCCGCTCGGCGACCATGTCACTCGTCATGCCCCCTTCAATAGGAAACAGACGACTCCCAGACTCATCGACTTTGCCAACGACGTTCTTGACGGTTGTGCCGACCGCGCCCAGGGCGACCTGACGTTCCAGGAAGTCGCGCTTCTCCTCGACTACGACAATCGTGGTGAGTCCGGTGGAAAATTCGCGGAGAAACTCTGCATCCGCTGGGCAGAGCATGCCAATCTTCGCCAGCCGAATTCCCAACTGTGCGCACTCGGTCTCGCCAATGCCGAGGTCATCTAGCGCCTGCAGGGTGTCAGCCCAACTCTTTCCTGCACTCACTATCCCGATGCGATCGTTCTGCGTAGAGCGCACGACACGGTTCAGCTTGTTCTGTCGAGCGTATGCAAGTGCAGCGGCGTGCCGCTCGTCATACAGACGGCGTTCTGTCTCCACGTTCGTCACAGGGAAGAAGCGGTGATTGGCCAGCTTCTCGAACCGCTTGCCGCCAATCGACAGCTCGGGCGTCACCGTATCCAGACCTGCTGAATGCATCCGAACCACTTCACCACCGTCGCAAAGAGTCCCAACAAGCTTCAATGCTGTCCAGCAACCTGAGTAGCGCGACAAAGCGGCCGCATGAAGCCCATAGTCGAGAAACTCTTGAACGCTTGACGGATACAGCACGGGAATTCCGTGATGCTCGAAAGAGAACTCCTGCTGATACGGAACCGTAGAGCTCTTCGCTTCGTGGTCCTCGCCACTGAGAATCACCACGGCGCCATGCGTGCTGGTTCCTGCGAAGTTCCCGTGTTTCAGCGCATCTCCGGAACGGTCCAGTCCAGGGCCTTTTCCATACCAGTAACCAACCACCCCGTCCACGTCTGGATGAGGGTGCTCATCCAGCATCTGGGTACCGCTGAGCATGGTCGCGGCGAACTCTTCGTTCTGCGCCGCCTGATGGGTGATGCCCTCAGACTCCAACGTCGCCTTTGCCTGGCGCAACGCTATATCAAGGCTGCCAAGAGGGGAGCCTGGGTAGCCAGTGATGAACGCCTTCGTGCGGAGGCCGCGAGCACGGTCGCCCCGCATTTGTTCCAGAAGCATGCGGATGAGCGCTTGATTTCCGTTCAAAAAGGTCTTCTCAACAGACGCGTCGTAGCGGGCGTCCAAAGAGCGGGCCATGGGGCGAGAGGAACGAGATTCTTTTGTGGTCGATGTGGGTTCGACCGCTTGCTGCGTCATTGCGTGTCTCCGATGCGGCTCTACGGCCTTAGAGGAAAGTGCCGCAATCATCGACAGCCATCAACATTTATGCAATAAAGTTAGGCTTAACTTGTTTATTTGCCTCACAAATGAAATCCACCTTTGACCTGAACCTGCTGCGAGTGTTGGTGGTCCTCCACCAATGCAGAAGTGTTTCCAAAGCTGCAGAGGTGCTCGGCCTAAGTCAACCCGCCACCAGCCTGGCACTCGGTCGCCTGAGAAAGCGGTTCGGTGACCCGCTCTTCGTTCGCTCTCCAGTCGGCATGCTCCCGACACCGCGCTGCGACGAGTTGGCGGAGTTCTCCACCTCCGCTCTCACACAAATCGACTTCAACGTGCTCCACCGCGAGACGTTCGACCCACGAACTTCACAACGAGAGTTCGTCGTGACAATGGCTGACGTGGGTGAACTTCACTTCCTTCCTCCGCTGATGGCACACCTCGGCAAAGAGGCGCCGCATTGCAAGCTGCGGTGCGAACCGTTTGCAACGCATGACATTGGCGCTGCACTCGCAGAAGGCCGATGCGACCTGGCGCTCGGGTTCTTTCCAAATCTTGAGCGCCCGCCTCTGTATGTGCAGCAACTGTTCATGCACACCTTGGTGTGCCTGGTTCGTGCGGACCACCCTCAGGTTCGAACTTCACAGATTTCTATGCGCCAGTTTCTTGAACTGCCCCACGTTGCGGTGCATCCCATGGGAAGAAGCCACGAGCTTTTTGAATCCATGCTGAAGCGAAAGGGGATTCGCCGCCGCGCTCAACTCACGTCCGTGCACTTCCTGACAGTGCCTGCCATCGTAGCGGCCACCGACCTGATAGTCACAGTTCCTCGCTCAATCGCAGACTACTACTGCGAGCTAGAGAACCTTCGAATCGTCGAGCCTCCAGTAAACATAAAACCATATGCTCTCAAGCAGTTCTGGCATCCGCGCTCTAACGTCGACCCAGCCCTCAGGTGGCTTCGAGAGTCGGTGTTTCAGCTCTTCGGCACTCCGGCTAGCACTGTTAAAAAACCCGGTCGGACGGCGCGTTAGGGCTGGAACCTACGGTCTAGCTCAACCTCCCTTGTTGGCGCTTGATAAGTCGCCCCACTATAGGAACACCGCTGTATAGCGCACTTGCTTATAGAGGACACGATCGAACAGCAACTACTCCTGGCAGGGCATGCGTTGGGCTAGTTGGCGCAGTCCTAAGACATTTCCCTCCATCACCTTCAGTTAGCTCAATAGAACCGCCCGCAGATGGCTGGCTGCAGGCGAGGCAAATTTAACTATCGAGGTTTGTTGAATTCAGTCCAACCAAGCCTTGACCCTTTTAGCCAGTGCGTCGGTGCTGATCCCATAGCGGTCGTGCAGCGTAGGCAGCGCGCCTGCGTCGAGATAGGCGTCGGGCAGGCCTGCGAGGCGGAAGCGCGCGGGCTGCACGCCGTTCTGCAGCAAGGCGCTGGCCACGGCCTCGCCCAGACCACCGACCACCGAATGGTTCTCGGCCACCACCACCAGGCGCGGTTTGCGCAGCACTTCAGCGAGGATGGTCACCTCATCCAGCGGCTTGATGGTCGGGCAGTGCAACACCGAGACACCGATGTTGTCGGCTTTCAATTTCTGCGCCACTTCCAGCGCGCGCATGGTCAGGAAACCGCTGGCGATGATGAGCACGTCGTCTCCGTCCACCAGGCGCTTGGCCTTACCTAGCTGGAACCGATAGTCGTATTCATCGAGCACCAACGGCACATTGCCACGCAGCAGTCGCATGTAGACCGGGCCGTTGTGAGCGGCCATCTGGGGCACCGCCTGCTCGATGTCGAGCGCGTCGCAGGGATCAACGATCGTCAAGCCTGGGATGCCGCGCATCATGGCAAGGTCTTCAGTCGCCTGGTGGCTGGGGCCGTATCCAGTGGTGAGGCCGGGCAACGCGCAGCACATCTTGACGTTGAGGTTCTCTTCTGCGATCACCTGGTGGATGAAGTCGTAGGCGCGGCGCGTGCCGAAAACGGCGTAGGTGGTAACGAAAGGCATCAGGCCCGCCTTGGCCATTCCGCCGGCCGCGCCCATGAGCAGCTGCTCGGCCATGCCCATTTGGAAGTAACGTTCGGGATAGGCCTGTGCAAACAGATGCAGGTCGGTGTACTTGCCAAGATCGGCGGTCATGCCGACGATCTCGGGCCGGCTCGCGGCCAGTTCGACCAGGGCTTTGCCAAAGGGTGCAGCCTTCACGCGCTGGCCTTCGCTCGCGATGGAAGCGATCATGGCCGAGGTGGTGAGGCGGGGTTTCTTTTCAACGACGGTTTTCATGCTGCGGCTCCTGCGGGCGCGGATTGGTCAAGGGCGGCGAGGGCCTGTTGCCACTCGGGCGGATCGACGCGGATGAAGTGGTTTTTGTCGCGTGTTTCAAGGAAAGGCACGCCCTTGCCCATCAGGGTGTTGAACAGGATCACGCGCGGCTTGGCTTCCTTCAGATAGCGCGCCGCGTCGAATGCGGCGAGCACGGCGACCAGATCGTTGCCGTCGATTCGCTGCACATGCCAGCCGAAGGACTCCCATTTGGCTGCCAGCGGCTCGAAGCCAAGCACCTTGCTCGACGGCCCGTCGGCCTGCTGGTTGTTGATGTCCACCAGACAGATCAGCTTGTCCAGGCCATGGTGCGCGGCTGACATGGCGGCTTCCCAGGTAGAGCCTTCATCGAGCTCCCCGTCGGACATGGAGTTGTAGACAAAGGCGGGGTTCTGCTGGTGGCGCAGACCCAGGGCGAGGCCCACAGCGATGGGCAAGCCCTGGCCGAGCGACCCACCGGAAATTTCCATGCCCGGCGTGTAGGTGGCCATGCCCGACATGGGCAGGCGGCTGTCGTCGCTGCCGTAGGTTTCGAGCTCCTCTTCCGGGACGATCTTTGCTTCGATCAATGCGGCGTAGTGCGCAATGGCGTAGTGGCCGTGCGAGAGCAGGAAGCGGTCGCGGCCTTCCCACTCGGGGTCCGCCGGATTGAACTTGAGTGCGTGGCCGTAGGCCACGGCCAGAACGTCGGCCCAACCTAGTGCCTGGCCGATGTAGCCTTGGCCTTGGACCTCGCCCATGCGCAGCGCAAAGCGACGGATGCGGTGGGCGCAATGCGCGAGCGCAAGCAACTGGTCAATGGATGAAGTCATGGAGATGCTCCTGAAATAGATGAGTAAGCTCAGCGCAATATGGATGCGGGCACATACGACACGAGGGCCAGCACGAGGAAGGCCACGAAATAGAAGGGGCCGAGTTCACGCACCGTCTGGCCGACCTTGACCTTGGCCAGCGAGCTGGTGATGAAGAGCGTGGTACCCACCGGGGGCGTGTACAACCCCACCGCCAGGTTCACGACCATCATGATTCCCAGCTGCACCGGATCCATGCCAATGCTCTGCGCGAGGGGCAGGAAAACTGGTGTAAGCAGCAGGATGGCGGCGGGCAGGTCGATGAACATGCCGAGGAACAGCATCAGCAAGTTCATCAAGAGGATCACGATCCAGTCCTGGTCCACGTTCTGCGTAACCCACTGTGCGATGCCGGAAGGCATCTGGTCGTAGGTGAGCAGCCAGCCGATGGCAGCAGAGGCCATGATCACCAGCAGCACCACGCCCGTGGCCAAACCGGCGGACACCACTGCGTCGTTCAGGCGCTTGAAAGAAAGGTCACGATAGATCGCCACCGACACGGCGCCTGCATACAGCGTGGACAGCACGGCCACTTCGGTCGGCGTGGCAATGCCGAATCGCAGGAACAACACGATCAGCGCGGGCAGCAGCAGCGCGGGTGACGCATACAGCAGGTGGGTGCGGAACACGCTCCAGTCGATGGGCGTGAGATCGCGCGGGAAGTTCCTGCGCTTCCCGACCCACCAGCACATGAACATGAAACCGCCGCACATCAGCAGGCCGGGCAGGATGCCCGCGACGAACAGCGCCGCGATGGACGCGTTGGCCGTGAGCGCGAATAGGATCATCGGGATCGATGGCGGGATCAGGATGTCGATGGTCGCGGCCGCGGCCAGCGTGGCGGCCGAGAAAGCCGGGGGATAGCCCAGGCGCTTGTGCCAAGGGATCAGCAGCGAACCAATGGCCGATGCGTCGGCCACCGCCGAGCCCGAGACGCCCCCGAACAGCGTGGACGACAGCACGCCCACCTGCGCCGGGCCGCCGTGGAAACGGCCGATCAGCGTCGACAACACACCCACCAGCGCAGCACCCAGGCGGCCGCCCATCATCAGCGAGCCGGTGAGCATGAAAAAGGGAATGGCGATCAGCGGGAAGCTCTGCACCTGCGCCACCATCTGCTGCACCAGCAGGTCCAGCGGGACGCGGTCCGAGGTGGCGGCAGCAGCCATGGCGGCCACCAGCAATGCGTGTGCGATGGGCATAGCCAGCACGGCCGCCCCGAGAAAGACCAGAAGAATCAAAGCGCTCATGGTTGTTCCTTTGCGTGGGTGCTGCTTGTTTACCAGTGCGCCGTGGGAACGACAGGTTCTTCGCCGTCGTGGTGCTCCACTGGAGGCGCCTGCCAGGCGTTCCAGGCCGACTTGCATGCCAGCAAGCCCAGCATCAGCAAGCCCACCATGACACATCCGTAGGTGGCGGAACCTGGCACCTGCAGGATGGCCGACCGCTCGTCGTGCACGATGCCCAACATCTGGAAGGTGGCCCAGGCCAGCGTGCCGTAGAGAGCCGCCACCACCAGCCAGGTGCCGATGGCCGTCCATCGGCGCAACGAGGCCGGCAGGGTGTCGATCAGGAAGCTGGTTGTGATGTGGGCACCGTACGCCGCCGCCAGCACCACGCCCGACATGACCAGCCAGGGGAACAGCAGCTCGGGCACCTCGTTGGCCCATTGCAGGCTGCTGCCGGTGGCGTAGCGCAGCACGGTGTTGACCACCAGGATGACGAAGATGACGGCCGTGCTGATCCACAGAAACAGACGGCACAAGGCGACAACGGCCCGTTCGATGAGGTTCATCGGAGTACTCCTTGGACTGCATGGGTCCGCGTGCGGACTCTGCCCATGCAGCGGCTACAGGGAAAGACTGGCTGGAATGCGGGTGGCGATCAGCGCGTGGCGGCGATGACCTTCTTGAGGTACGGGCCGATGGGCGTGGCCAGCCACTTGTCGTCCACCGCGGCAGTGGCCTTGGCAAAGGCGCTCTTGTCGACCGTGGTCACCTGCACGCCTTTGGCCTTGAGGTCGTCCAGCAGCTTGGCGTCGGCCTCGGCAGAGAGCTTGCGCTGCAGTGCGGTGGCCTCCGCCGCAGCCTCGGTCACGGCCTTGCGGTCGGCCTCTGACAAGCGATCCCACGTGCGCTTGCTCATCAGGAACGGCGTCATCTGGAACATGTGGCTGGTCAGCGCCAGGTGCTTCTGCACTTCGTACAGCTTGCTCGCTTGGATGTTGACCAGCGGGTTTTCCTGGCCATCCACGACGCCCTGCTGCAGCGCCACATAGAGCTCGGCAAACTTGATCTGTTGTGCCTCGGCGCCCAACGCCTGCATGATGTCCACCAGCACCGCGTCGGGTGGGGTGCGCATCTTCAGGCCCTTCATGTCCTCGACCTTGCTGATCGGACGCTTGCTGTTGGTCATGTGACGGATGCCGTTGTCCCAGTAGCCCAGCACCACCATGCCCTTGTCGCTTGACTTCTGCGCCAGCTCCTTACCCAGCGGGCCGTCGAGCAGTTGGAATGCCTGAGCCGGCGTGGAGAACATGAACGGCATGCCATAGGCCGCGTACTCGGGCACGGCAGACGACACGGCACCTTGCGAGTTGGCCGTCATGTCGAGCGCGCCGGTTCGCACCGCAGTCACCATGGCGGCATCGTCGCCAAGTTGGCCTGAAGGTGCTACCTGCACTTCGATCCGGCCAGCCGACTTGGCCTTGAGCACGTCGGCGAACTTGACGGCGGCTTCGTGCCGCGGGTTGCCTGGCGCAGCGCCGTGGCCGAGCGTCAGCTTCACGGCCTGGGCCTGGGCGGCCAAGGGCAATGCAGCGGCCAGTGCGGCAACAGCGAGCAGGGTGCGGGTGAAGGTTTTGCGTAGCATGGTCTTGTCTCCTGTCGGTTTGTGGTGGGAAGGAAAAATCAGTGGATCAGCATGCCGCCGTTCACGTCGAGCGTGATGCCAGTGCAGTAAGTGGACAGTTCGCTGGCCAGGAACACGCAAGCACCCGCGATATCGTCGGCGCGCCCCAGGCGGGCCAGCGGAATGGTGTCGGCGATCTCGGCTTTCTTCTCTTCGGTGAGCTTTCCCTTGATGATGTCGGTGCCGATCAAGCCTGGTGTGATGCAGTTGACACGGATGCTTTCGGGCCCGAACTCGCGCGCCATGGCGCGGGCCAGGCCGAGCACGCCTGCCTTGGCGGCCGAGTAGTGCGGCCCCCCCAGAATGCCGCCGCCGCGTTGCGCGGACACGGACGAGATGCAGATGATGGAGCCGCTCTTCTGCGCCCGCATCGCGGGCAGCACGGCCTGCGACATGTAGAGCGTGCCGCGCAGGCTCACGTCGAGGATGCGGTCGTAGTCTGCACCAGTAATCTCCAGCGTCTTGACTGGTTGGGTAATACCGGCGTTGTTGACCAGCGTGTCGATGCGACCGAAGGCCTTGAGCACCGCGGCGGCGGCGGCTTCACACGAATTCTTGTTGGTCACGTCGGCCACTAGGCCAATGTGCCCCTCGCCCAACTGGGCGGCGGCCGCGGCCGGATCAGCCAGTTCTAGATCGAGAATGGCTACCCTGGCGCCCTGTGCGGCCATCAGGCGGGCAGTGGCGAAACCCAAGCCATTGACGCCGGCACCGCCGGTGATGATGGCAACCTGGTCTTTGAGCAACATGTGTTTTGTCTCCTGTGTGTTGAACAAGAGCAGGGGACGCGCCGCCCCGGACGGGGTTCTGTGGCGAGGCATTTGGAGACCTTGTCCCCTGTTCTGGAGACGGATTCTGAGAGCCACTCAAGATGATGGCAAGAGATTAGATGTCAGCGTAAGATGACGATCTGTCATTTGATGTCAGGGTTGTCCCCATGCCTGCCTTGCCCCCGATTGCCAATCTACAGGCCTTTGAGGCCGTGGCGCGCCGCCGCAGTTTCACGCTGGCTGCGGCAGAGCTGCACCTCACCGCGTCGGCGATCAGCCACCAGATATCGCGGCTGGAATCGCAGCTGGACATCCGCCTTTTCGAACGCAGCGCGCATGGTGTGCGCCTCAGCCCGGCGGGCGAGCACTACCTGCTGCACGTGGGTGCCGCGCTGTCGGCCATCGCCTCGGCGACCGACGACCTGCGCCAGGGCATTCGCAACAGTCTCTATGTGCATTCGGCCCCCAGCCTGGCCAGCCTCTGGCTGATGCCACGCCTGCACCGTTTCGCGCAGGCCTACCCCGACATCTCCCTCAACCTCTCGGCAGCCCATACGCCCAGCGACTTTGCCCTCGGCCAGTCGGACATCGACCTTCGCTACGGCATACCCCAATGGGGTGAACTGGTGGTGGAGCCCTTGTTCGAGGAAGCCATCGTGCCCATGGCCAGTGCTGCGTTCATCAACGCGCACGCGCTCAATCGCGTTGAGCAGTTGCTCGAGGTTCCCTTGATTCAGAGCAATGTGAGCGTGGTGCAGTGGTCTGACTGGTTCGCACGCTTCTCCCGCCTGCGCGCACCGGAGCGATTTCCTGTTCGGTTCGACCGAGCCCAGATGTCGCTCGACGCGGCGACGCAGGGCCTGGGTGTAGCGTTGGAGAGTGCGGTGAACGCGGGCGGCCATCTCGCCGACGGCAGGCTCAAGGCGGTGTTCGGCATGGACAAAGCGATCCGCGTGAAGGCGCACTTTGCGGTCTATCCTGAGCGCCATGCCAAGCGACCTTCGGTCGAGGCGTTCCTGTCATGGCTGCACGGCGAAGCTGCGAAGACCTGACGCGCCTGGCCTGGTCCGCGACGGTCGCAATGCGTATTGAGAATTGAGTTTCATCGGCCTCTCCCCCGAGCGTTCCATCGAATACGACCCACTTGCTTTGCGCGCAAAACAGCTCACGGTGAGGACAAGTGCTTCATTTTCAAATTTTCAGAGTTAGTGTGTGGAGCTGCATCAAAGCGCGCTGCTGATTGAATAACGTGCCGGCGAGCTAGAGAGTCCGATGAGCTATGAGAGTCTCCGTCGTATTCAATCGGTCAATGAGCCGAGCGCCCGTTGAACGAGCGCTTTCGGTGATTCGTCATCCCGCAATCCCAAGGCACGAGACTCAGCGTCATCAAGCTTTGGGTATCGTCCGAAGACCGCTTCAACTGATTCCTTAGGTTCGTAACGAACAAGGTCCTTCCGGTTCGCACCGTACATGTGAGCCAACGTTTGAACGACCTCATCGATTGATAGCCTGAGCACCGGCAACGGCCAGGCACGCCCGGAACTCGCAGAGCTCACATCCATCACCGCAGCGTGAATGAGGTTCTGCGCACAGCGATGTGCAGACATCCACCAGGCCGTCGCAGCCGGACCGACCGGACAAGTAAAGCTCTCCCCGGCAGCAAGAGCATGCAATAGGTCGCTCATGAAAGCTGACACCAGGCCAGATGGGGACCGTGGTCGCGCAACGATGCCTGGCAAACGGACTGAGCGCCCATCAAGCCAGCCGCGACGGGAGAAGTCAGCAAGCAGAATCTCGCAAGCAAGCTTGTGTGCTCCATAGCTGATAGGGGGGCGAAGTACCGTTTGCGGCGTAACTAGGTCAGGCAACGAGATGCCATAGACGGCCACCGTGCTGGCGTAAACGACCACAGGTGCCTTGCCGCCCGCCCGAGCGCTCTCGGCCAGAACTTCGAAGAGGTCCAGGCTGGTGTCGAGGTTGACACGCCGACCCGCGTCGTAATCCTCTTCTGCGGCTCCTCCCGGAATCGCGGCTAGGTGAAACACGAAATCCGGTCGAAATTCGCGTATCTGAGAGTGTGTGGCATCGCTACCCAAGTCTCCAGAGATGCCCACGACTCCCGCCTTCAACGAGGGGAGCTGACGGTCCACTGCCGCAAGTGCGTCTATTCGCTCATCGCCGATGAGCATTTCTTTGCTCAGCATGGTCAGGAGAGTCGCGCCGATATACCCGCCGGCGCCCGTGACGAGGACCCTCACCCTCAGTCCTCAAAGATTGCGACAGCGCGAGTCCATCCCGCTGATGCCCCGCGAATCTTGTGCGGGAAGCAGCAGACAGTGAAGCCGTCTCCAGGCAGAGCCTCTAGGTTGTGCAGTTTCTCAAGATGGCAGTAGCCAATGTCACGGCCAGCCTTGTGTCCTTCCCAAAGCAGGCTTTTGTCGCCGGTCTCAGCGAACTTTTTAGCCGTGTACGAGAACGGCGCATCCCAGCTCCAAGCATCCGTTCCGGTAAGTCGGACTCCCCTCTCGAGGAGATACATCGTCGCCTCATAGCCCATTCCGCAGCCAGCATTCAGAAAGTCGCTCTGACCATATCGGGAGCCGGCGCGGGTATTGACCACCACGATGTCGAAAGGCTGAAGCACATGACCAATCCGGGAAAGCTCCGCCGCGACATCTGCTGCGGTGCACACGTATCCGTCAGGAAGGTGACGGAAGTCAAGCTTCACGCCAGGTCGGAAGCACCAGTCCAAGGGAACTTGGTCAATGGTTATAGAAGGCTTCGACTCCCCGTTCTTGCCATCCATCGTGGAATGAAAGTGGTACGGCGCATCGAGATGCGTACCGTTGTGAGTGCTGAGATGGACCCACTCTGCAGCAGCAGCCTCTTGGTCTGGATAGTCCTCAGCCTTCGTACCTGGTAAAAGCTTCATGAACTCCGGCAATGTGTCCTGGTGCTTCTGATACTCGATACGAGGAGCTAAGGACGGTGGGTCGGAAAGGACATCGTTCTCAAGGTAGATAGATAGGTCGACAAAACGCGGCATGACGTATCCTTTTCAATTCTGGGCGGCCTGAGCCTGCACGACACGCTGGTCGATTGCACCAAAGACCGGACGACCGTCTAGCCTCGCTTCCATACGCACTCGGTCTCCGAAGCGCATGAATGAGGTCTTTGCTGCACCACTCTCGATTGCCTCGATGGCTCGACGCTCTGCAATGCAAGCGGACCCCTTCTTGCCACCGGCATTGGAAACCGTCCCGGAACCAATGATGGTTCCCGCAGATAGTCTTCGAGTCTTTGCCGCATGAGCCACCAGCTCGTCGAATCCAAAGCTCATTTCGCCGCCATTGGGGTCACCGAACCAGCTTCCATTGAGTTCAACGTTGAGGTCAAGGTGGACGCGAGCATCCCTCCAAGCGTCACCGATTTCATCAGGCGTGACGACCACTGGGGCGAAACTGGACGAAGGCTTAGCTTGGAAGAAACCAAACCCAGTTCTCATCTCACGCGGGCCGAAGGAGCGAAGACTGACATCGTTGATTTGGGTCAGAAGGATGACCTTACCCAGGGCCTGCATAACCGAACACCCCAAGGGCACCTCGTCAACGATAACGCCGAATTCACCCTCGAAATCGATTCCGTGAGCTTCGTCTGGTAGAGGGACATCGTCACATGGACCGATGAAGTCGTCCGACCCGCCCTGGTACATCAAGGGCACTGCTTCCACGTCCGGGATGGGGGGCATATTGAAGGCCTTCTCCATCAGCCGAGCGTGATTGAGAAACGCTGAACCATCACACCACTGGGGCGACCTCGGAAGAGGCGCAGCGGCCTCGCCTACCTCAAACCGAAACGCATCCGAGCACTTCCCTGAATTCAGTCGCAAGTACAACTCGCTTAACTGGGGAGAGGTTGACGACCAGCTCTCAACCGCTGCAATCAAACTGGGAGCGATGTGGGTGGCGTCTACGGCAAGGGTTGTGTTTCGGGACACCACGACCAAGCGGCCATCTCTTGAAGACGACTTCAGTGTCGCAAGCTTCATTTTCGATATCTCTCTTTCCAATGAATGAGGGGAAGCCCGGCAACGGGCGAACGAAAGCTCGGTATCGTGGTGCCGCGCAGACTGCCCAAGTAGACGGTCTTCAAGTCGGCTCCTCCGAAAGTGAGGCTGGCCATCCACGGTGCTAAGGTCCCCGCAGCTCGGCTCATGATTTCCGGCGTAAGAGTCCGGGCTTCGTAGTGCTCATTCAGCGCGCGCGTCGCGTCTGCATCACCGTCATCCAGCAGGTCAAGCACTTCACCCTCGGGGGTAATGGCAATCAGCCTATCCGTCATGATGAGAGTCACCCAGAGATTTCCGAATGCATCGAACGCAAAGCCGTCAGGAAATCCGTCCAATCTGGATGGACCATAGACCTCTCGATTGCTCAAGGCCCCATCCGGCTTGACTCTAAAGCGAGAGATTCGGCGCGCATTGCTCTCTACTACGTACAGCCATTCCTCATTGGCGTCCATGCGGACTTCGTTGGTTCCCTCGAGACCATCGGCCACGATACGAACACCTCGCTCGTCAATCAGCGCGATGTACCCATCGCGCGCACGCGCATTGATGGAGTCAGTCCACGGTTGCATACGCGTGGTCACAGTCAACCAGATGCGGCCACGGCTGTCTCGAGTGACGAAGTTTGCCTTGCCCAGCGGAGTTCCATCGATACTGTCGAACAGCCGCTCGACTCGACCATCGCGCCCCATGGTTTCAATAGAATCGGTCCCCCAATTGGCGATGATGAAGTCGCCGCTTGGCAGAAACGCGATGCCATTCGGCAATGACCCCTGACTCTGCACGTACCGTGACTGGAAGTCGACACCTCTAGGCGAGGTGTCCTCTGGGGCAACGAGGGACTGTTGCCCATCCGGCATGATTTTCATGACCCCACCCCGTGCGTCTGCAGCCCACAGCGTGCCATCGCTTTCGGCGAGGATGCACTCGGGCCGCTGCAGACCTACACCGACGGACTGAATCGCCGACCTGTCGACCTTCCAACCTCGCAAAGGATTGTTCACCGTCTTTTCCAGTACCCAGAGGAGAGCGGAAGCATACCTATGCTGAGCTGAGAGCACCAACCGAATCTCTCGATGGTTTGTATCGCCAAACTCGATACCTGGTTCGAGTCCTCGCCTATCATCCAACAGCCACAACGAATGGAGACGAGAGCATGAGGTATCAACGCATCGACTTGAACTTGCTGGTTGCGTTGGACGCTCTCATGGACGAGCGCAATGTGACGCGCGCGGCAGAGAAGATGCATATCACTCAGTCAGCGATGAGCGGAGTGCTGGCCCGGCTACGCGAACATTTTGACGACCCACTCCTGGTACAGGTGGACCGGTCGATGCGCTTGACACCACGGGCGGAGAGCCTCGTTCAGCCAGTGAAGGACATCATCGCAAAGGTTGACTCCGCGCTTGGGGTTATGCCGAACTTCGACCCAGCGACCGCGAATCGACGGTTCGTCATCATTGCTTCGGACTACGTCTCAACCGTTCTGCTCGCAGATGTACTGCAACGCATCGAGTCACTGGCTCCTGGTCTCACTTTCGAGATAAACCCCACGCGCGATGGCATGGCGCAAGAGCTTGAGCAAGGCCGTGTCGATTTTCTAGTGACCCCCGCTCACCTTGTGGTAACCGAGCACCCTCAAATGCCACTCTTCGAGGACACGTACAAGGTCGTTGCATGCGAGCGAAACGCCGAGCTCCAAGACGGCCTGACCTTGGAACGGTATCAAGCCCTTGGTCATGTCGTCTATCAAGGCGACAAGGGTACAAATCCATGGTACGACCAGTGGTACGCAAATCGATACGGAAGTACCAGAACGCAGGCGGTCGTCACGAACAACTTCTTCATGATGGCCAAATTCATCGTCGGAACCTCTCGCGTGGCGACAGTTCAGACACGGCTTGCCTTGCAGTTCCAGAAGATCTTCCCGGTGACCTTGCACGAACCTCCTCTGGATGCGCCCCGCCTGAGAGAGGTTCTACAGTGGCACAAGTATCGGGATGAAGACCCCGCCGTCCACTGGGTTCGTGAGCAAATGCGCGTGGTGGCGAGTGCTCTCCCTTCTGTTTGAACAACCCACCCCCCGATACACACTGCAATCTGCGAGGCTGGAGTATCCGTCAACGCGAAGACGCTATTCAGGCTCAAGCCTAACTGCCATCAGAGATAAGTGTTCCCCCGTCTATAACGATTGTTTGGCCGGTGATGAAGCCACCCGCTTTCCCTGCCAGCAACACGACCATGCCCGCCACTTCGTCTGGCTCACCCACTCGCCGCAGGGGCGTCATTGCCAGACGCTTCTCCATGAACGAACTGTTGCTGATGAGTTCACTGGCGAGCGGCGTTCGAATGAGACCTGGGGCAATGGCGTTAACGCGGATGCCGCTTGGGCCCCATTCAACTGCCAAGTTCCGCGCGAGCTGAGAGAGAGCGGCTTTGGACAGTCCATACAGACCAATCGCTCGATTCCCTCTCAGCCCCGCAATGCTGCTGGTCAAGACGACACTTCCTACACCTTTCTCCGCCATTGAGGGCAAGAGCATGCGCGTCAGCGTGAACGCTGAGCGCAGGTTGACGTCCATCACCAAATCCCAGTCGTCCCCACTCGTCTCGCCGATGGGACCCGCAGGACCTTGTACGCCTGCATTCTGAACAAGGATGTCAATACATTCGTGGGTCCGCAATACCTCCGCAGCGAGTTGAATGGTCGACCTTTCACTCCGAAGGTCGGCCGGAACACCTTCCACAGCAAGACCACCATCCCTACATCGTCTCTCCAACATCGAGAGGGTCTCGCCAGCCAGGTCGCTCGCAACGACCGTCGCCCCCCTCTCTGCGAGGCGTTGCACGATTGCCTGACCGAGACCTCCACCAGCGCCGGTCACGAGTGCTACTTTTCCAGTCAGGTCAAAGAGGTCAACCATGCTCAAGTTCTAAGTCTCGCTTCAATCGAGGCGTCGTACTTTCCGTCCACAAGAACAAACAGCATGCGACAGGTTCTTCCCGAGCGATTCGACCAGGCATGGTTGGTACTTCTCACGGAGCGCAACACAAGTCGAGCTGGCGAACGCCTAAACCTCAGTCAGCCGGCAATGAGCAACGCTCTCGCACGCTTACGCGAGTACTTTGAGGACGAGTTGCTAGTTCAACAGGGAAGAAAATTCTTTCTTACGCCGCGCGGCGAATCTCTCGTTGAGCCGGTGCGTGAGGTACTAATGTCCATCGAGAGCACCATCGCTACGAAGCCGGTGTTCGAACCGCGTACAGCTTCGAGAGTCTTCTCGGTCGTGCTGTCCGACTTCACCATGACCGTCTTCATTCCCGAATTGATTCGGCATCTGTATGAGACGGCGCCCGGCGTCCGTCTAGACCTGCGAATGCTCAACGACACGCCAGTTGCGCAACTGGAAGAAGATGGAGCAGACCTGCTCATTATTCCGGCCCAGTACGTCTCCGACGAGCATCCCCACCTAAGCCTGTTCCAAGAGAGCCATCTGTGCGTGACGTGGGAGGGAAATCACCGCGTACGAGATGGGTTGACGTTCGAGAACTACCTTGAGTGCGGGCATGTCGTCGCTCAGTACGCCGCAGGATTTAAAGCACCCGCTCTCGACAGCTGGTTCCTTGAGAGATTCGGCGTCAAGCGCCGCATTGAAATCACTGCACCCACCCTAGCGGCGCTCCCGAGTTTGGTCGTCGGCACGGACCGCATCGCGACAGTGCATCGTCGACTTGCGGAGCGAGCAGCTGCCTTCCTGCCCATCAAGATTTGGGAGTCCCCTGTCGAGATACCGATGATGGAGCAGAACATGCAATGGCATCGTCATCGCAGCAACGACCCGGCGTTGCAATGGCTCCGCGAGCAAGCGGTGGCCGTTGGTGCACGGATATAGCGTCGGCTACTCGATTCGCTTTCCGTACAGCGCTTGGCTACTATGTAAGTAAGGGTCGGTCTCCGGATTGAACAGTTCTTTGATTTGTGCGCGGAGCCACTGGAATGCAGGGTCCTTATGCGTTCGACGGTGCCAGTACTGATAGATGGTGAACACCGGTGGTCGAAATGGCAGAGCTGTCAAGACTACATAGCCCGACCTAGCCATGTCAGTCGCGGTTCCCAAAGGAACGGTAGCGATAAGGTCCGAAGCTGCGACCGTAGAAGCAAGAGACAGGTGATGCGGCGAGCTGAGCACAACACGTCGATGGACCCGCTGACGCTCCAGCGACTTCTCCAGAAGTGAGTTTGAACGCGCGGGAGTTGACACCACGGCATGGCCATGCGACTGGTACGCCGCGCGCGTCAAGCCCGTCTTTAGCACCGGATGCCCTTTTCGAACTATGCACGCATAAGTGTGGCTGTATAGCGCCTGTCTGAAGAAGCGCTCTCGCTCAAGGTCGGGAAAGAATCCAATCGCCACATCCACACCACCGGAGACCAGTGTTTCTCCCAACGGAACGATGGTGGGCGAGATGATGTGAAGTGACGCTTGCGGAGCGTTTTTGGCAAAGTGGCGAATCAGGGGTGGCGCGAAAACCACCTCGCCCACATCGGACGCAGCGACACGAAATCCCGCATCAGTGTCTCCAGGACAAAAGGACGCCGGCCTCAGCATCTTCAGCTCAACATCTTGAAGAACAGCACGGGCTGTATTTGCAAGTTCGACGCCCTGTGGCGTTGGCTTCATGCCTTTCCCCGTCCGGACGAACAGCTCGTCATCGAACTGAACGCGTAAGCGCGACAGCGCTGAGCTGAATCCTGACTGCGTCATCTTGAGATGGACCGATGCCTTTCCAACATGACGCGTTTGGTCAAGAGCAGCGAGCACCCTCAAGAGATTCAAGTCGAAGCCTGATATCGTTTTCATAGATATATGTTATCGAATTCATTTGATTGAGATAAATCTCTGGTCAATCTATTCTGAGTGCATGACCAGACCGGAGACCGCCGACAACGTGCAATCGCCATCGACTGATGAGCGGAAGAAGCTTTTAGAAGCGCTACGTCGCTCAGTTCCCATTACGCGCATGACTGACTACGGCGTACCCCTTGGCGACGCACTAAGGGTTCACCTTGATTCGCAGGCTGAGGCTTCACCTTCGTGGGACGTCCTCTGCGAGCGAGTTGCAGCGACCCACCTCGAAATGGCTTCAGATGCGTCTCGCTTCTGTCACCCGCTCACCGCGCAGTTGAACTGGCGCGCAGCGGCTTCGCTCCTTCAGTGCGCACAACTAGCGTTCAACCACGATACCAAGCGCAAGATTGAACTCTATGCGGCATCTCGTTCCGCTATGGGAAAGTACGCGAGCACGACATCCAGCGTCTCGGAACTCGTTGTCCCAACCGCCAAGGGAGCGCTATATGGCTGGATAGTCCGGCCCGCTAGCGGCACGCCCCAAGCAGCGGTTCTTATCCTGGGAGGCTTGAGCGGCTGGGGGAGCGTGTACCTGGATATGGCACAGGCGCTCGCCTCAAGAGGCATCCTGGCCATTCTCGGCGAAGGGCCTGGCCAAGGGTTCAGTCGAATGCGAAGCGGTCTGCGACTCGATATCGACACCTTGCCCTTGTTCAGCAGGCTGATCGATGCTGCGTCTCTGGAGTGTGGAAATCAAGTGGGCGTCTGGGGAAACAGCTTCGGCGGACTCTTTGCTGCACACCTGGCCGCCAGCGACATGCGAGTGAAGGCCGTTTGTATCAATGGCGCGCCTACGGCACCAGAAGTTCCAGCTTTCCGCACCGCTCGCGAACAGATGCAGGCGCTGTTCGGCGTAAATGAAGCGGCACTGCGTGAAACGCTGGCGCGTATCTCTATGCACCCAGGTAAGCACGAAATCTCCGCAGACATGCTTGTCGTCGAAGGCGGAAAGGACTCTCTCGTTCCACTTGGAGCGCAAGGTGCTTTCCTGGAACTTGGTCTTCGGAGTCGTTCTCGACTGCTGACATGGGCCGATGGAGAACACACGATTTACAACCACGCGGCACACCGCAACGCACAGATAGCAGATTGGTTTCAAGACTGCCTTCTGCCGCACCCACCGTGTTGAAAGTCAACGCGGAGAGGCTACGAAATCAAATGAGTTCAACGGAGACAAAAGTGCAAATTCAGTCGCGACGATTTGACGTCATCATTGTGGGCTACGGTCCTACGGGACTCGTTCTCGCATCCCTTCTTGGCGAGCGAGGACACCGTGTTGCTGTTGTGGAGAGGTGGCGGGAGCTCTACGGTAAGCCACGCCTCACCCACATTGACGGAGAGACCGCACGGCTAATCTCCCTTGCGGCAGATGCTGAGGAAGCACTACGCGACAGTTGGACCACGCCTCACTACTACTGGCTCAACGGCAAAGGTCGACTGCTGATTGACGTGGCAGCCGGCAACACTCGAAAAGCACTCTGGGACGACCACATGTCCGTCCACCAGCCTCACTTCGAGAGCGCCATTCACGAACGTATTCAGACACACTCCAAGACGGTGCTGCTTCGTGGGTATGCCGCTACATCAATCCAGCAGAGCGCAACGAACGTGAAGCTCATCTGCCAGCCTTGGCGACCGCAAGGGGGGGACGATGCAGCAATGGACGCCGTCTCATTGGAGGCCACGTACTTGGTCGGTGCCGACGGTTCGAACAGCTTTGTTCGAAACGCATTGGGGGTGGACCGAATCGACTTCGGATTCAACGAGCGGTGGCTCTGCGTCGACACTGAGCCGCTGAAGGCTCTCCCATCAAAGTTTGACCAGAACGCAATGCAGGTTTGCGACCCGAGACGAGGGTACATGTTCATGCCCATCGGGAAGAGCCGTCAACGATTCGAATTCGCGTTGAAGAAGAACGAGGACACTTCTTCGATGAGCAGGCCAGAGGCTGCCTGGCGATTGCTTAAGGAGTATCACGACCTAGGACCAGAGGACGTCCGAATCGTTCGGAACCTCGTCTACACATTTGAATGCCGCATGGCCAATACCTGGCGCGTAGGACGCGTATTTCTAAGTGGCGACGCTGCCCATACGAATCCTCCGTACCTCGGGCAAGGTGCCTGCTCAGGCATGCGAGACGCCTCAAATTTGGCGTGGAAGCTGGATTTGGTTTTGCGAGGCCTCGCAGAGGACGCGCTTCTTGACACATACGAAGTCGAGAGACGGCCGCATGCGCAGAAGCTCATGCTGGATTCGCGAGCTCTCGGCATGGTCGCCAACACTGCAAACCCAGTCAAAGCCGCGATTCGTGACTTGCTTTTTCGCTTAAAGCTCGCGCCGAAGCCGAAGTTTCCGGTACTTCTGGACGGAGTGCTTGCACGCGACAAGGATGGAGAACTCGTCAAGGGCGCGGGTAGTCTCTCCGGCCAAGGTAGAGTTTCCGTGGAAGGAACTCTACGGCGCTTCGACGAACATGTTGGGTTCAACTTCTCCGTTGTCTCACGCCGAAGCGAGCAGGAAAAGCTTCCACCAGATTTGCTGCTCCGGCTCCAGGAGCTCGGAGTCCGCTGGGTGGCACTTGACAGTGCTGGTGATGAAGACGGGAGGTATGGCGCAATGCTGGACGAGTTGTGTGCAGACGCAATGGTCATCCGCCCCGACTTCGTGTTCTTCGGCTCCTCTACAAGCGATGAGCTGGAATGGTTGTTGACGAAATTGGTCGACGCTCTTTGTCTCCTGCCCACTTCAACACCGCACCCCGCAGGTCCAGCGTGATGCGAGGCCCAAGGTCCTATCGTTGTGGCGCGCTCATACGTCGACGCTCGCGGCTGTTCGTGAGATGAGCGCGCATTGCTGAGCGCGCGCCCTCCGAGTCAGCGCTTTGCACCGCATTGAAGATGAGTGCGTGTTCTTCATTCACAAGCCGCAGATACTGCGCGCGCTCCGGGGTGATTTCTTCACTGCTGTCGAGACGAGCTCGAGGAATCATGCTTCCACCCAACGCCGACATCAGTTCTATGAACCGCAGATTCCCTGTAGCTTTGGCGATTTGGAAGTGAAACTGAAAGTCCGGATCCACAGCATCGCGATTCTCTTCGACCGCTGTAGAGAACGCATCCAGCGCCACCTTCATGGCCATGAGTTGCTCGTCTGTGCGCCTCGTCGCTGCCAGTGCTGCCGCTTCGCTTTCTACAGCTATCCGTAACTCAAGCACTGTAAGCACTTCGTCAAGCGTTGCAATCTGGTCGGGACGGATGCGGAATATTTCGGTCGCCTCAGAGTTCACGACAAAGGTCCCGACACCATGCCGTGTCACCACTTTGCCGGCGGCTTGGAGGCGCGAAACAGCTTCGCGCACGACTGTGCGGCTGACGCCATATTCGGCCAGCAAGTCCGCCTCGGTGGGGAGCTTCGAGCCTTTCGGCCATCTGCCGTCTCGAATCCCCTGTTCGAGTATTCCCTCGAGGGTCGCTGCCAGCGGGCGCCGCCTCCCGCCCAGTTGTGTGATGTCTGACATGTCCAAATTATGATGGTTTCCGGTCCAAAATAGCGCTGTGCAGACAATCCTCGACTCGAAGTGGCACTTGTTCGCCAAAGTGGCGGAGCTTGGCAGCCTCTCGCGCGCCTCTGCGGCACTGGATATTCCCCAGTCGGTCGTCAGCAGACAGATTGCTCAACTGGAAGATGAGTCTGGGAGCCGCTTGTTCCGTCGTACCGGTCGCGGGGTGGTCCTCACCGAACTCGGCGAGCGAATCTACCCGCGAGTGAAGTCGATGTTGCTCGAAGGTCAGCAGTTGGCTGATGACATCCGTTCCAGCAAGGGTATCCCAATGGGGGAGGTTCGAGTCGGATTGTTGCCATCGACTGTGTCGGTGCTTGCGGGCCCACTCTTCGCCGAGTCCAGGAAGCGTTTTCCTGAAGTTCAATTGCACATCACCGAGGGGTCGAGTGGGCAGTTGGAGGAGTGGCTAAAGGAAGGTCGTCTTGACTTGTCACTTTTGCTTCGAGAAGAGGACACGGCTCGCCAGGATGAACCCATCCTCACCAGACTCCCTCTTCTGCTGATTGTGCCGCTCGGCCATAAGCTTTCTCTCCGCACGGCCATCCCATTCGAAGAAGTCCTGGGATTGCCGCTGGTGTTGCCGTCCAATCCACATCCCCTCCGCGCGAGACTCGACGCGTTGGCTCGTCAGCTGGGGGTACTCGTAAAAACGGGAGCAGAAGCCGACTCCATCCACCTCCAGCACGAAATCACTGCACACGGCGGCGGGTTCGCCATTACGGCAGGGCAATTGAGTACCCGAGAGCGCGAAAGGCTCACAACGGTGAGCATTGTTGACCCCGTACTTTCGCGCTCAGTGGTTCTGGGAACCACCCTGCACCGTCCGTCCACGCACGCACTCCGTGAGGTGTCCAAACTCATACTCGAAGCGGCTCCAGTCTTGCTAAATCCGTAAGGCCGGGCAGACGAGCCACCCGATTTCCGGATAGCTGCTTTCGCGCCAGGAGGCTCGCTCCGAGGGTCGTTCATCCATAGCATGCACTCCAATCTTAAGGAGACATGTCTTGGGAATCACCCACTCTGGAGGGGTCGGAGCCGTGCCACCGACTCTCTTCATTTCCGACGCTGAAGTCGCTCAACTTGCTGACTGGAAGTCAGCGGTCCAAGCGCTTCGCACCGCCTACTCAAGCTCCATCAACCCGGCGATGGTGCCTCCGCGCTCGATGGCGCGCGGGGATGGCATGTGGCTTAGAGGCCTTACAGCCGTCTCCCCCACCGGCGGGCACATGGGCTGCAAGCTGATATCAGCCTCCACGAAGCACCGTCGTGCCAGCTACCTCATTTCGCTTTTCGACGAATCGACGATGGGACTAGCCGCGCTCATCGACGGCAACCGCGTGACTGGCATCCGTACGGCGGCGACCGCAGCCGTCGCCGTCGACAAAGCCGCGCCCGAACGGCCGCTGCGGGTCGCGGTTATTGGGTCAGGGTTCGAAGCTCGGGGCCTACTCCTGGCATTAGCTTCCATCCGCCAGCTGTCGGATGTCAAGGTATTCAGCCCCACGCCAGCGAGCCGCGAGCGGTTCGCGCAGGAAATGCGTAGTCAAACCGGCTTGAGCATCGCATCGGCGGATTCCGCAAAACAAGCGGTCTATCAAACAGACGTCGTTCTATGTGCCGCCCGCAGCCGGGACGAGTCACCGGTGCTCAAAGGTGAGTGGCTCGAGTCAGGCATGACCGTTGTCTCCATAGGCTCCACATTGCCTGAGCAAAGAGAGGTGGATGAAGAGGTTCTCGCAAAGGCTAGCCTCATCGTCGCCGACATGGTTGAGGAAGTCATGCACGACACCGGTGACATGCTGGCGGCCACTCGCACAGACGTCGACGTCGAATCCAAACTTGTGTCGCTCGCGAACTTCGTGTCAGGGGGCGCCACTCGCAAGTTGGCTTCTGACATCGTCGTCTACAAATCTGTGGGCTCCGCACTTCAAGACGTCATCACAGCAGAAATGCTTCTGAAGCGAGCGCGAGAAAAAGGTCTCGGCACTCCCCTCGCCAACAGCATCGTCCCAGTTTCCAAATAACACGCAATCTTGAATAAGGAACTCCATGGCCTCCTACAAACGCAGTGACGCCCGCGCCTGGGCTCGTGAACATCTGGTCGGCTGCTCAGCAGTCACGATTCCCTCCTACTCGGCAAACTTGTCCAAACTGAACGAGCGCGGTATCCGGCATGACGTCGAACTGGCGAAGAAGCTGGGCTATTCATACACACTCCTCTGTGCAGAAGTTGCCATCACGCCCGAAGAGAACGCCCAGTTCACGTCGTGGGCGCGCGAGTCCAGTGGAAATGACTTCGGCCTTTTCTTCCATGCCGCTTTTGGCACCTTGGCCGAGAACATTCATGCCGTGAAACTTGCAGAGAAAGCTGGTGCAGACATCGTTCTTCTCTCGTACCCGCCCCAGTTCTGGCCGACCACAGAGCAAGAAATCTACGACTACACAAAGCAGTTCTGCGACGCGACGGATTTGGCGGTGATGCTATTTCCGATTCCTCTGTGGGGATTTGAGCGCGTTCATCCAGCTGGTATGTCAGTGGAGTTTGTGCGCCGCATTCTTAAGGACTGCCCCAACATTGTGGCCATCAAGTCCGAGCAAGGCTTCCCGCTGCCAGCGGGTATCTGCGAGATGTACCACCACTTCCGGGATGAGGTGGTGATTAGCTGCCCCATCGAAGGAGATGCCATTCCCCTGATGAGCCTGATGAAGCTTCAGTTCTCCGGCACCAGCAACACCCAGTGGATGAGTGACTACTACCCGCGTGCCTTCGCACTCGCACGTGACGGCAAGTGGGAGGCCGCTATGGAACTGTATTGGAAAGTGAACCCGGCTCGCAACGCGAATGGTGCCGCAGCGCAGTCGTACGCAGGCGGAACGGGCGTGCTCAATCGCACGATGTGGAAGTATCAGGATTGGCTAGCGGGCTTCAATGGTGGCCCACTCCGAGCCCCAGCAATGCGCGTTCCGGACCGGTTCATGAAGCAACTTCGTCAAGGCCTCGTCGCATCGAAGTTGCCGGTGACGGATGACCCGGATAGCCAGTACCAGATTGGCCGCTTTCCTTGCTAACGTGGGACCGCAATGAAGAACTCTCTCAAGGACCCGGACCTCTGGCAAGAGGCCGCACTCATTGACGGGCAGTGGGTCTCCAGCACGCCTCATGGCACGTCGGACCTTTTCAATCCGGCAAACGGCGACTTGCTTGCAAAACTGCCGCGATGCAAGGAGGAAGAGACCACGCGAGCCGTGGTCGCTGCAGACAGAGCGTTTCGCACATGGCGAAAGACGACGGCGAAGCATCGCTCAGCAATCCTCTACCGCTGGTGGCAGCTCATTGTCGAAAGCAAGGAAGACCTTGCCACCCTGATCACGCTTGAAGAAGGCAAGCCATTGAGCGAGTCGCGGGGCGAGATTGACTACGCGGCGGGATTCATCCAATGGTTTGCGGAAGAGGCAAAGCGCGTTCGAGGTGACGTGATACCCGCTCCGAAAGATTCGCAGCGAATCGTCACAATCAAACAACCTATCGGCGTGTGTGCGGCTATCACTCCGTGGAACTTCCCTGCTGCGATGATTGCTCGGAAAGCAGGCCCTGCACTCGCAGCGGGCTGCACCATGGTGGTGAAGCCCGCGAGCCAGACACCTCTCACCGCGCTAGCTCTCGGTCAACTCGCATTGCGGGCTGGGGTGCCTGCAGGTGTGTTCAACGTCGTGACGGGCTCTGACACACGTGCGATTGGAGGTGTTCTAACTGGCCATCCACTGGTGAGAAAGCTGACATTCACCGGGTCGACTGAGGTGGGCCGTGTGCTTCTTCAACAGTCAGCGTCCACCATCAAGAAGTGCTCAATGGAACTGGGCGGAAATGCACCTTGCATCGTCTTCGATGACGCGGACATTGAGCTGGCCGTGGAAGGCATTCTCGTTGCCAAGTTCCGTAACACTGGTCAGTCGTGTATCGCAGCAAATCGGGTCATGGTTCAGGACGGCATCTACGACAAACTTGCCAAGAGGCTCGCGGAGCGCGTAGCCGCGCTGAAAGTGGGGAATGGTCTCGACGACGGCGTGCAGATTGGTCCGATGATTGATGTCGGTGCTGTCAAGAAGGTCGAGGCGCACGTCGCCAATGCGGTTTCAAACGGAGCTCTGATTCTGACGGGTGGGAAGCGCCACGAACTCGGCGGTAGCTTCTACGAACCAACCGTTTTGACCAACGTCACACCGCGTATGGCCATCGCGGTCGAAGAAACATTCGGTCCCGTGATGCCTTTGGTGCGTTTTGCCAATGAAGCTGAAGCCATCTCCATGGCAAACGATACCGAATTCGGGCTCGCTTCGTACCTGTTTAGCAAGGATGCCTCAAGGATTTGGCGGACTGCTGAAGCCATCGACTCTGGCATGGTCGGCATCAACACTGGTCTGATTTCCACGGAGGTAGCGCCCTTCGGCGGTGTCAAGCAGAGCGGCCTGGGTCGCGAAGGTTCTCAGTACGGTATCGATGAGTTCATCGAAATCAAGTATCTGTGCTGGGACGGCATTTTCAACGACTGACAAGCAAGTCGATATTCAACAAAGGAGACACTCATGTACAAGGTATCCAAACGCACAATTCTCAAGTCGCTGGCTGTTGCCGCTGCACTCAGCATCAGCGCGGGTGCAGGCGCTCAAGGTAGCCAGAACGTCATCAAGGTCATCAAGGTCATCGTGCCCTACGCGGCCGGCGGAATATCAGACCAGGTCGCCCGCAGTGTCGTGGAGCGAATGTCGAAGACCCTCGCGCAGACGATGATTGTCGAGAATCGCCCAGGTGCAGGTTCTCGCATCGGCTCTGACTTGGTCATGCGTGCCGCTCCCGACGGCCTGACCCTGCTCTTCACCAACCCGAGCTACACCTTCTTGCCCTTGACGGACCCTACCGTCAAGTATGACGCGGCTAAGGCACTCGCGCCTGTTGCGCCAGTGGGTAAGTACGGCCTAATGGTCGCAGTCAGCAGCAAGCTACCTGTGAACTCGCTGAACGAATTTATTGCCCACGCTAAGAAGCACCCAGGGCAGTTGAGCTATGGAAGCTCAGGAATGGGCAGCGGGGCACACTTTGCGGGCGAGTACTTCCAGACGCTGACGGGCACAAAGATGGTGCACGTCCCCTACAAATCCACGGCGGCAGCCGTCATCGATGTCGCAGGAGGCGTACTGGACTTGACCTTCGATGCCACCGCCAAGCCGTACGCCGATGCAGGCAAGGTAAAAATCCTGGCGGTAACTGGCGACCAGCGCGACCCCCGCCTCCCGGACGTTCCAACTGCCTTTCAGAGCGGCATGAAGGATTTCGTTCTGACGTCTTGGCTAGGCATTTTCGCGCCTGTTGGAACACCCGCTGCCATCATCGAGAAATACAACAAGGCCGTGAACGCCGCGCTCATTGAGCCTGCATTCGTCAAGCAACTTGAGGACCTTGGGATAACAGCTGCAGGTGGCCAACCATCTGTTCTTGCCGGCTTTGTCCAGCAGGACATGATTCTTTATCCTCGTATCGCTGCCGAGTCGAAGCTGACGTTTAAGGAGTGAAGAGTCAAATGGGCCAAAGCATGAACTTGAAGGAGTCACCCCAGGACGTGGCGGCTCGCCTTCGCGACGCCCTCGGTGGTGAACACGCAAGGCTAAGAACGAGCACTGAGGACTTAGCCTCCTACGGCCGCGACTTCTCTTACGTAGTTGACAAAGGCCCTCCTCAGTTCGTTGCATTGCCAAAGACAAAGGAGGAAGTGTCGAGCCTGCTTGTTCTTGCCGGAGAGCTTGGCATCCCAGTGACCGCACGCAGCGCGGGACTTGGTCTAGGGACCACAATGTCCACAGAGTCAGGTCTCGTGATTGACTGCACCCTTATGAATCGCGTGCTATCAATCGACACAGAGACGGAAACCGTGGTGGTCGAGTCGGGAGTGTCCTTCGAGGAACTCGCGCCGATTCTGGCTCAGAAGGGCTATGCAGTATCGGTTCCTGATGCACCGCCTACTGCCTCTGTCCTGGCAAACCACTTGAACTTCGGAGCCGGTGGATATCTGACTCGGCATGGCTTGGGTGCGGATTTAGTTGTGGGTCTGGAGGTCGTACTGCCGGATGGGAGCATCGCAAAAACGGGGACCGGCTCCGCCGATGGTGTGAATGCCTTCGGCCGCTACGCTTCAAATCCCATCCCTGATTTGACGGGACTGTTCTTGGGCAGCCTCGGTACACTCGGCATCGTCACATCCGTGGCAATCAAGATGTTCCAGCTGCCAAAGGCAGTAGCACATCGAAAATTCGGCTTTGCCAGCATGGAACTGGCTTCCCGAGCTGCGAAACTGGCCGCAGCACGGCAGCTTGCAGATCAAGTAACAGCCTATAGCTGGTTCTTTCTAGCAGAAGCGACCGCGAAGCTTGCTGACCGCGTGGATGGCCAACCGCTCAGCGACTCAACCATTCAAGAGATGCGACGAGAAGTCGCCCATCTCCCTGAAGCTTATGTCTTCTTTACTGTGCACAGTGACCTGCACGACTTCGAAGGGCGAATGACAGCCCTCACGAAGTTGGTCACGACTGAGTGCATGGGGAGGCCGCTAAACATGAGTGCTGACGAGACGGCCAAGTGTGACCAGATTGCATTCGGGCAACCTCACGAGTTCTCCAAGCGCGCACTCCTAGGAAAAAAAGGCCGGTATCAAGGCGCGTTTGGCAACTACTCTGTATTTGCCCCCCTCTCATCATGGGAGCCACTGTACAGAGCTTGGGGAGAGATTGGAGCGAGATTCGGCCACCCGGTGACGATTTACGCGAAGCTCATGCCTCAAGGTCGCTTCTCAATCTTCGGATTCTTCCTCTCCTACTACAACCAAGACGACAAAGAGGACCGAAAGAGAATGGCGGACCTTTGCACCGCTCTCGATAAAGAAACTCGCCGTCTTGGAGGTGTTCCCGCAGTAGCGCTGCCTGGACAACTTCCTGAGTCGGCGGGGTACCCTCTGTACACGATGGTGAAGCGCGCGCTTGACCCCAAAGACATCATGCGTCCATCACTGTGCAAACGCGCCTAAGCTGTCGCGGCGCTCAGCTCGAGCGGCTCGCCTCTCTGATTTTCGTGTCATAGACGACATGGGATTGAACAACTCGTGGTAGGACTCCATTTACATGCTCCGACCACGCGGGCACCCGTCGTGTGTTCAGTTGCTGATTGACAGAGACACGCCCATGCGCATGGAAATTCTGCAGTACATGGCGCCGCAATAGTTTCCCCTGATGATCGAATCAACTGCCGATATCGACAAGGTGCGTGTGCTGCTATGGTTTTCGCATCCGCCCTCAACACCCTCCCCTCTTCTTGCAATTTCTGTCGTCACGGTGTATCCGCTGGCCAGCGCTTGAGCATCAAGGGATAACCGCTGCTCAACTTGTCCGTGTTGTTAGGAGCTCACCCTGGGGGAGGATTTGATGCAGAGGCTTGCAGGGCTTCGAGCAGCGCGCCGGTCAGCGCGCCGGTCAGCGCGCCGGTCAGCGAGACTACTCCATAGGATGGAATGGAAAACGCCGAGTCAATGTCCGTCCGTTTCTTCAAGGCGCATGTGCCCGGCTAGCTACCGAGACGAGACACAGCCTCGCGCTTGCCAATCTTTCGCACGGCAAGAATTTTTTCAAGCTGAGCAGCTCTCGGGACGACCTGACCGCTTTCCCACTTGTAGATCGAAAGCGACGACGCACCGATCAACTCACCCATCTGGGCTTGAGTAAAACCAAGTTTCTGGCGCAGCGCGAGCAAGTCGGTCGGACCAAACGTGACCTTGGGGCCTGGCTTCGCCCTGCCGACAGACGAGTCTGTTTTGACAGCTTCGTGAGCAGGCCTTTCACGCTTCGCCTCGGTTCGGCTCATCGAATTGAACTGCGACTCCAGTGACTTCAGCCTCCTCTTGAGTTCAGCGATTTCCAAGCGATAGGTCGCCGAGCTCTTGCGCAGAGCAGACACTTCATCGCGCAGCTCCTTGCGGGCAATGCGCGCGACTTCTTTCTTCAGAGATGTTGCGAAGGTCGTCATAGATCCATTCTGCCTCAACACGATTTCTTTGCGAAATAGGAGCGTGAGGGATCGCAAATGCGCTGGACTCCCTGTGCCTGTCGACGCTACAGATCTGGCAACGTGTTCTTACGAGTTGGCGAACACGCACCCCGACACAAGCGCCGATCTTTCCGCCGTAAGGTTTTGCGCATAAAGCAAGCAGGTATTTTTCTACAACGGCTCCATTCGTATGGAGAGATGCACTTTAGCCGAGAGAGCGAGAGAAAGGAGAACTGCACGCGCAATTACCGTTTCTTCGTTCTTCCAAGTAACTAGCACTCTTTCAAGGCAGCCAGCGACAAAGGTTGATGGCTCTTTTCAGTTGAATACGAGAAAGGGTAGAAATCATGGCGAGTTTTCATCACGAGCTGAAGAGCGGAAAGAAGGGAACTGCAAAGGAGCACGCCAGGTACATTTCCCGAGAAGGCAGACACAAGTCGAAGGGTGACTTGATGTTTTCCGGGCACGGCAACATGCCATGTTGGGCAAGCGCAGATCCGACAGCTTTCTGGAACACAGCCGATGCCCATGAGCGAAAGAACGCAGCCGCCTTTAGGGAGCACGTGACCGCACTTCCGAACGAACTCTCTCGCCCGGAGTTGGAAGAATTAGTAGATGAGTTCGTCAAAGAGCTAGTGGGAAGCAAACCCTATCAATTTGCAGTCCACGCTCCGAAGTCAGCACTTGAGGGCAGTACGAATACGCATCTGCACCTCATGTTCTCTGACCGCATGGATGACGGTATCGAACGTACCCCTGCGCAGTCTTTCAAGCGGTACAACGCAAAGCATCCTGAACTCGGCGGCTGGAAGAAGGACAGTGGAGGAAAGGAACGACTTGAGTTGCGCGATCAGATGATCGCGATGCGCCGCAAATGGGCTGAGGTGCAGAACACGGCCCTCGAAAAGTACGGGCATGCAAGTCGAGTGGACTATCGAACGCTTAAGCAGCAGGGGATCGATCGTACGGCGGAGAGTCACCTGGGACAGACGGCAATCAAGATGATGACGCGCGAAGAGAAGGAGACCTACCTAGCGTCACGGCAATAGCTCCAGGTCTCATAACAGAAGACCTCTGAGGGCCCTCAGAGCTCGGGGGAGAGGGTTCCGAGATTCGTGCGATTCTGCGATTCGTCGCAAGGAGTCGCACAGTTTTAGCAGTTGACTCCCGAACTTTACGCCCAAGACGCTGCGCGACGCAAAAAGGTCGGCCCCGACCAGGTACTGCTGATCGGGGCCGACTACTCGCTCAAACCACTCAAACTACGCTACCAAAGTACTGCGGTGACATCCATATCCAGGTTCGTCGGAACGCATCCTTTGTTTCGCTGATCTTGTTTGCGTACACCAACATCTGAAGTGCCGGATCAAAGCGACTCTTCGGCCTGACGGGACCATTCTTAAGAATCTGATTTCGAGGAATGGCCTGCCCGCCGCTCTGTTGGTACTGCGTGTGCAGGTAGTTCTCCAGCGCCAGAGCATCAGCGTACACCTGCGGCAACTCGGTCGAATTCGAAAAGAGGTTCTTGTACTGGTGAATATGGTATTCCACAATGTCCGCAGCGCGCTGGAGCGTGTCGCGTGAGATTTTCCCCGTCTGCTGGCTGAAGTGATGAAACAGCGCAGCTATGCGCACAGCAATTTCGCAAGCTTTTGACGCGAAGTCGCGGATGTCGTTCATCTGCCCCCAGGGCTGAATCATGAGCTCTGTTCGATTGATCAGTTCGACCCAGAGAGCCCTTGCGTCTTGGTCAAGCTCACAGACGATCTGCTCCAGTTGTGCGGCTTCTTCGTCCTCAATGTTACCCATCATGTTCTCCAGCAAAAGGTGAAATTCGTGTAGTCGGTCCCAAGTCGGGTCGACGTCGTATTCAAAGCGTGTACCCATCGTTGATTCCGGCCAGGTGATAAGAAATCTCGCCCAGAAACCTGTGCCTCGAGGCCCATCTCCTTGTTTTCGGAGGTGGCTGCGCAGCACTGAACTTTGGACCATGATCGAGAACGTGATGCTCACGTTCTCGGCGGAGACACTCACCCCGTTTGCGCGATTCAACTGAATCGACCCTCCTTCCCACGCCGTGTTCAGGAATCCGGTGCTCTGAAGCAGAGGGCCTTCGAAAACGATCTGCCCCTCGTCGGACAAGATGACCAGAGATTTCCCATCTCCGTCGAGGTCATCCAGGAGCGCGCGCATCGTCAGGTTCTGTCGCAAACGAGTGCCTGCACGCGGCCTCTTCGGTTCTTTCCGGTCGTGCTCAAGCAAGTGCTCGCGCAGTTCCTCTTCTGATTCACCAGCGAGCGTAAGCTTGGTGATCTTTTTGATCAGGTCTGTTTGAACTGCTTTCCACAACCGATGTTCGCTCATGTGGCGAAGAAGTTGCTCCGAATACCTGGCCTTCCTCACCTCATCACGTTGCCTCAGAGATCCAAAAATCTTGGCATCCACACCACCCTTTCGTTCGCCCGAATCTGCGATGACCAGCGAGTACATAGTGACAGGTCTCAGCGTCCCAATGATCGGCATCTTCACCATGACGCGACCTTGTGCCGCAGCGGACATGGCAGAAAGTACGGATGAGCCGATCAGCGCCAGAGGAGCCTTGATGTTTGCTTGTACTTCCTCGATGGCTCTTCGTGCTTCGATCGGAAACGCGTGCAGTGGATAGACCGATTGGAGGGGTGGGTTCATGACCTCTCCTTTCCTGCTTCATCAGCGACTTTTTGTACTTCGGCATCAAATAGTTTTTTGAAGCTCGTGGCGTTCAGCTTGATCCCGTTTGCGGAGAGCTCTCGTAGGATCTCCTTGCGGGCGACGCCACGCTTGATTGCCTCGCGCAGTGCTGGGAAGATCTCTGCGAATACGTCTGTCACATGCGCCTTCTTCGGCTGCAGTGCACGAATCGCGTTAATCACAACTTCCGGTGGCACGCGAGCGTCGGATGCGTTGGATACGAGGCTTGAGATGGTTTTCATGTCACACCTCCTCAACTTGGCCATGCGAACTGCTTTTTGCAGCAACGCTCGAGCAAGCGACATGGTGCTCCAGCACAGAAGAGCGGGCAGTGCGCTTCAAGAAGTGAGGAGATTTCATGCTGCCACCCCCAGCTGCTCTACGACCAAGGGTTCGAGTGTACGGTCCGGCCATAGCAGCTTGCCGTTGGGAAGGCGCAATGGTTTGATACCAAAGTACGAGCCGTGCTGGCTATAGCGCTTACGCACGGTCTGCGATTGGACCCGCCACTGATTGGCGAACTCATCGGTTGTGCGGTTGTAGTTTTCTGCCGGCTTATCCGGCTCAATTGTCCTAACTGACATGGTGACTCCAGAAGTTGAGAAACACGGTCTCAACGCGGAGTCAATCGAAGAATTTTCTGGGATTTGCGACTCCACGCTGGTCCGTGGAAGTCAGTGTCATGGCAGACATTTTTGATGAAGTAGATGTGCACACTTGTGCACACTCTCTCCAAGCAGAGCAGACTTACGCAGCCAGCTAGTGCGCGCGAAATTCCTTTCTGCTTCGCAAGTCGGACATGCTGTATAGACGTTGCTCACCC
>Ga0247823_10000410_pt1 | contig 36959 bp, 35 predicted proteins | sample 13C_PalmiticAcid_2_FD_192426 | JGI IMG/M metagenome (GOLD analysis project Ga0247823, IMG submission 192426) | Soil microbial communities from agricultural site in Penn Yan, New York, United States - 13C_PalmiticAcid_Day30 | ecosystem: Environmental > Terrestrial > Soil > Agricultural land...
CGCCCGCGGCCTGTTCGGCGCTCGTCAGATTGCGGCTCGACGTGTCGAAGAAGTCGGTGATGACGGCCTTGTCGAAGGACATCATGTTCGACACGTCGATGACGGCGTCAGCGCCCGCGAGGGCTTCAGCCAGTCCTTCGCCCGTGTAGGCGTTGATGCCGTTGCGGGAGCTTGCGACGATGGCTTCGTGACCGGCGTCCTGCAGCAGTTTCACTGCCTTCGACCCGATCAGGCCCGTGCCGCCGATGACGACGACTTTCTTCATCTTGGTCATGGTGCTTTCTCCTATGACGAGGCGCGATTGCCCGTCTTGCGTTCGTGGAGTTCGAGGAAGGCGCATCCTCGTGCGGCGATTCCGCCGTCGTCGTCTGCACCGAGATCCGCCAGAAGGTCCGCAACGGACACATTGGCGAGTTCTGCGCGATAGGCCTTCTCAGCCTTCAGCATCGCGGCGTTGATCTGGCAGGGCTTGGTAAAGTAGCGCTGCGGCAGCGGGTTCGGCCCCCGCTGGCGGATTTCCGCGCAGCGGAAAGCTGGCGCCGGTCCTTCTACCGCAAGGACGATGTCGAGAAAGCTAATGTCCTTAGGCGCCTTGGCCAGCCGATAGCCACCCTTCGGCCCCGGCGTCGTCGCAACAATGCCCGCGCCGGACAGCGCCTGCAGGTGCTTCAGCAGATAGCTCGTCGATACGCCGTGCAGTTCGGCCAGAGCTGCCGCCGAAAGGACGCCGTCTTCAGACAATCCCGCCAGGAACGCCGTGCAGTGGATAGCCTGCTCTACGCCTTCGCTCAGTTTCATGTTGCATCTCCTAATCATGGATATAAAATATCTACGATTAGGCTGGTGTCAATCCCAATCGCGTCGTGTCCTCACAATTCGGAAAATGAGATCAGAAAACGGGTTGTGGGTGCGGGTGCCTCGCCATAGTCAGGATGCTCGCAGTGCCCGTCTGCTGGCGGAATACTCATACTGCGCAAGGAGGATGAGGCAGGCTCGATGCCTCTGTCGCAAATATTTCAGACGGCAGCGACGAAGCTTTCTCGGGTGCGATCAGACGGGTTTGGCGTCGAAGTTCTCTTCGAGCATTACCACCACCTCGGATAGCGTTTGGACCAACCCCGAAGGCCCGTTCAACGATGTAAGCCCCTCCACGACTGCGCCGGTTATGCGTAGCAATCGGTACGGAGAACATTGCGAGGCGAGCGCGGCCTGCGGGGCGAGGATCGGAAAAAGGGGCGCAGACGCCCCTTTTATTTGTCGATCGGCCACAAACGGCCGTGGCATGGTTCATCCACGCCAGATTCGGATCAGCCCTTGATAAATGCCAGCAGATCCTCGTTCAGCACGTCGGCGTTGACGGTAAGCATGCCATGCGAGAAGCCCGGATAGGTCTTGATCTGGCCGTTCACCAGAAGCTTGATCGACTTCCTGGCTGCATCGGCAATCGGCACGATCTGGTCGTCTTCGCCATGGAGGACGAGTGTCGGGACAGTGATCGCCTTCAGGTCCTCGGTCTGATCCGTTTCGGAGAAGGCCTTGATGCCGTCATAATGAGCCTTCGCGCCGCCCATCATGCCCTGACGCCACCAGTTCTGGATCACGCCTTCCTGAACCTTGGCGCCGTCACGGTTGAAACCGTAGAATGGGCCGGCCGGAACATCGCGGAAAAACTGCGCACGGTTGGCGGCAAGCGCTGAACGGAAGCCGTCGAAGACTTCGATCGGCAGGCCTTCAGGATTGGCGGCGGTCTTGACCATCAGCGGTGGGACCGCGGAGACGAGGATAGCCTTGGCAACACGGCGGGCCTTCTGGCCGAACTTTGCGACATAGCGGGCAACTTCACCGCCGCCGGTGGAATGGCCGATATGGATGGCATTCTTCAGGTCGAGTGCCTGGACGACGGCGAATGCGTCGGCTGCATAGTGATCCATGTCGTGACCGTCGGCGACCTGGGCAGAGCGGCCATGGCCACGCCGGTCGTGAGCGACGACGCGATATCCCTTGGAGAGGAAGAACAGCATCTGTGCGTCCCAGTCGTCCGACGACAGCGGCCAGCCGTGGTGGAAGACGATCGCCTGTGCGTCCTTCGGACCCCAGTCCTTGTAAAAGATTTCAGCGCCGTCCTTGGTTGTTACAAAGCCCATGTCGATATCTCCTTGCGATGAACTGTTTGTGGAAGAGTTGTGTGAGAAGGCAAGCGCTGGAATGCTCACGCTGGCAAGTGCGATGCCTCCGATCAGTACGCTGCGTCTCGACACGAAGAACTGATCTGTATCGGATGCCATTGCATTTCTCCTGTCGCGCTGTGTTTGCGAAGTCGTATTTGATAAAGAGAAAGTATCGCCATCTTCTGACATAAGCACGTGGCGGAAATGACTTTATCCGAGGCAAAAGTGGCAAAACGCAAAGAAGCTGAGTTCATAGAGGTAGGGTTGCTGATCTACCCAGACTGCCAATTGGCTGCTGTCTACGGATTGACGGATCTGTTCCGCGTCGCCAGCGACTGGTCGACGGGTCTGCAGGTGCCGACAAGCCTTCGCAATATCCGCGTCAGCTATTGGAAGATGGAGGACGGTGATGTGTCGTGCACATGGGATACGCACCCTGGAATCCCTCACGCTCTGAGCTACGTTATCGCGCCACCGAGCATCATCATGCCGGAGAAAATGCAGAGCATGAGCCTCGCGTCGCAATGGCTCGCACACCAGCACGCACGCGGTGTCACCGTCTGTTCGATCTGTGCCGGAGCATTTGTCCTTGCCGAGACGGGCCTCATCGACGGCCGGCGCGCCACCACCCATTGGGCTTTCGCCAAAAGGCTTGCCGAACAGTTTCCCAATATCGACGTCTCACCGGACAATATGATTATCGACGATGGTGACGTGATCACCGCGGGCGGCATTCTCGCCTGGGCGGATCTCGGCCTGCTGCTTGTCGAGAAGCTGCTCGGACAGGCCGTGATGCTGGAAACGGCTCGCTTTCTGGTCGTCGATCCGCCGCGTCGCAGTCAGAGCCCATACAAGGCCTTTCTGCCGCAGTTCGATCACGGCGATAAAGAGGTCGTGCAGATCCAGCACCAGTTCCACGCGAGACCAGAGCTACAGAAATCGATTGGCGAGTTGGCGGAGAGCGTGCATCTTTCAGAGAGGACGCTCCAGCGACGATTCCACCGTGCGACGCGGCTGAAGCTAACCGAATATCTGCAAAACGTGCGCATCATGAAGGCGCGGCAATTGCTTGAGACGACAAATGCGTCGGTCGAGAGCATCGCATATACAGTCGGTTATTCAGATCCAGCCGCATTTCGGAAGATATTTGGCCGGCTGACGGGCGCCAAGCCGAACGTCTACCGGGGCGATGCGCGACTCTAATCATTGGCAAATTGATGCCTTTCCAGGTGATCGACAGGTCGCCAGTTTCTCAATGGCAGCTCGCGCCGTGCGCGGGCACTGGCGCGAATGGACCGGGACGGAGCGCGGCGCGTAGAAGCCGAAATCGTTGGGTGACGAATAAGAAACGGGAGTTAGTTGTCTTTTGAGGCCCAGTCTTAAGACAAGCGTGATCGAATGTAAGGGTCGAGGGTTCGGCTCTCATCAAGAACAAAGAGGAAAAATCCCGTGCGCCATTCCGATTCGGAGTTCGTGTTCCAAGATCAGCTTCGCGAACACGGTCAATTTCGTTCTACTTACGCTTTTGGCCAATCCTGCAGTAATCTGTTAAGGTCGAATTGTGTGAGGGAACGCCTCATAAGGGCGAAGTCTTGCTGACAAAATCTGCCATCTCGGTAATGGTGTCGGTGGTGACATCTGACTCAGGGAGTACGACCGGCCATACGTGGGGCAGGTCGGGACGCACCGACATCGTAATAGTCCCACCTTCGCGAGCCAAACGTCTCGCAAATTCCACCGTATCCTCTCGCAGAACTTCGCTGCCAGATACAGTCACCCAAAGTGGCGGAAACCCGGCGAGCGATCGCGCGTGAAGCGGAGACGCGTAGCCCTGCATCGGGTCCTGTCCCGCCAGATAGTGGTGGGCGCATGCGAGCGCCACTTCGCGCGAAAACATCGCGTCGCTTTCGGCGCAGGCCTCGAAGCTCGTCCCCTGCGCAGTCAAGTCCAGCCACGGCGACAAGAGCAGTATGCCAGGCGACGGTATGCCCGTATCACGCGCCACTAATGCAAGCGCGGCGGCCAGCCCGCCCCCAGCAGAGTCTCCACCCAGTACCGGCGCATTCGATGTGATCTCATCGCCGGTCTGCGCCGCAAGGGTTCGGTAAACGCTGAACACATCGTGCAGCGCAGCTGGGTAGGGATGCTCGGGCGCCAGGCGGTAGCGCGCTAGCACAATGCGCAGACGCGCGCGCATCGCCAGCCGCGATGCCAGTCCGATATAGGTTGCCGGCTCGCCCACACGGAAACCACCGCCGTGCAGATAGAGCATCGTCGAGCGTGCGTGGGGATGCTCGACTATTACGCAGGCGACGTCGCCTATAATGGCTTCGGTCACTCTGGCATCGGGATCAATAAGCTGGGTAGAGCCGAACGCACGAAAGCCTTCACGCATTTCAAGCAGGGTTGTGTCAGCAGCAATTCCAGGGCGGAGTGGGGGCAATATCGCTTCGAGATCGGTGGTCATCTACACTCCTATTTGCCGACCATCGGCATTTCTTGATTATTTGGGCATCGCCCCGCTGAACGCTCCGCCGATTGTCTGCGGTTGTCACTCTTTCCCGTGCTCGGCGAACAGCTGGTCCCGGCATCCACTCTTGCGCGAATGCCGGGTGGCACCCTTAGACAGTTCGGATAGTCCCGCCATCAATGACAAACTCGGCGCCGTGGATTGCAGCGGCCCGGTCCGAGGCTAGGTAGGCGATAAGGTCGGCCACCTCCTCAGGCTCAGCTCCGCGCCCGATCGAGATCCCGCCCAGGACATCGAGCACGGACTGCCGCGCGTCCTCGATCGTGCCGCCATTGGCTTTCCGCAACATTTCGAGAAAGTCTCCCGTGGCATCAGTCATAATCCAGCCGGGAGAGACGGAGTTGACGCGTACCCCCTTGGGACCGAGTTCTTTCGAAATCGACTTGCTGTAGGTCCTCAATGCGGCCTTCGCGGAAGCATAGCCGGTCGTGGACTCGGGCAGCGGCAGGACAGACTGAATGGAAGTGACATGGACTACAGTACCTTTGCCCCGTTCGAGCATTTGCGGGATCATCAGGCGATCGAGACGGACGGTCGCCAGCAGGTTCAGGTTCAGCTCGGCGAGCCAGTGATCGTCCGTCAGCGCAGCGAAGCCACCCGCCGGCGAAGCCGAGCCGCCGATAACATGGGCAAGAATGTCGATGCCGCCCAGCCGCTCAAGTGCGACCTTGGCTAGGGCTTCGCTACCCTCCGCAGTGGTCAGGTCCGCCTGGACATACTCAACACCCTCGATCCGATCCTTGATTGTGCGGGCAGCCGTGACGACACGAGCTCCGCCGGCGAGGAACCGCTGAACCGTTGCGCGGCCCAGACCCTTGGTGCCGCCGCTGATGAGGACACGCTTGCCGGCGAACTCGTCGGGATCTGCCTGAATGCTCATACCGTGGTCTCCAGAACTTTTATGGCGTCGTTTGCCAGCGTGAAACGATAGGTGAAGCGCAGAGGGCTGCCGGGGAACTCACCATGAGCGGGGCCCTCAAGCACAACCATGCCGTCTTCTTCCCGAGCCGTATCGGGCTCGAAAATCGCCTTCACCGCGATTGCTTCGTCCCTGAGCAGCTTACGAATTTCAGCCGGCCCCTCGTAGCGCTTGCCGTTGTCGATGAAGACGGCGTCATCGGTGAAGTGTTTCATCATGCCCTCAAGATCGAGATGGGCATTTGCCTCGATATAGTCGGCGATCGGCTCGGGTAGGTTCAGTGACATGTTCATCTCCTGGGTGGTGACGACGCCAACTTAGCGATGGACTTTTCGCCTGATAAGCAAGATAAATCGCCATGGGGTATCACGGAAAGCGGGACAATGACGCGCCACTCACTGATCGAACTAGAGGCGGTTCTGGCCATCGTCCGGTGCGGCTCGTTTCGAGCGGCAGCTACCGATCTTGGCATGTCGACCACAGCCATCAGCAATGCGGTGGGCAAGCTAGAGCGTCAGCTTGACGTGCGGCTATTCAATCGTACTACGCGCAGCGTCTCACTTACCTATGCGGGGCGGATATTCGTTGCACAGGTTAAACCATCGCTTGAGGGCATACAAAAAGCCATGAATACGGCGCGCTCTCAGCAGGAGACGCCTTCCGGCATACTGCGGATTAATGCATTCGCGACGGCAGCGCGCGAAATCATGGCGCCGCTGGTTTTGAGCTATTTGCAGCGCTATCCGCAGGTCCATATCGATATCGTCACGGAAGGCCGCCTCGTCGATGTCGTGGCGGCGGGCTTTGATCTGGGGATCCGAAGCGCGGATTTTGTGCCGAGCGACGCGATCGCCATTCCGCTCGGCAAGATGAGGCGGATGGCGATTGCCGCATCGCCAGCCTTTTTCGAAGACAGGGCCGTCCCGCGAGTGCCGCAGGAACTGCTCTCCTATCCTTGCGTACGCGGGCGGCTGCCCGACGGCACATTGCTCCGGTGGCGGTTCGAGAAGGATGGCGAAGAACTGCAGCTCGACGTCGAGGGGCCGATCACTCTTGACGAAGCATCCCTGGCGCGGATCGCGGTGACGAACGGCGTGGGGATCGGCTATTTCATGGAAGCCGATGTGCGGGATGACTTCGCTGCAGGACGGCTTGTGCGCATTCTCGACGACTGGACCCCACCGCTTGCGCCGCTGTGCCTCTATTACTACAATCGGCGCAATTCCTCCGCGGCCTTCCAGGCCTTTATCGCGATTGCGCGCGACTTCGCCGCCGGTCGGCTTTCGCCACTCTAGGAGGGCTGCCTGGCGTCAGCGACGCCGCGCTTACGGCAGGTTCAACAGTCCCGATCATATCGTGAAAGCGGACACCCCGACCCGACCAGTCGGGGCGACGCTTGTTTGTGATTAAGAACAACGCTCTGGAATGGCCCGAAGCGGGAATACTGAGACCGCGCCGAGTCCGTAAGGGAAGCGTACGCAATTTATCCCTATTTTCGCAATGCTCCGTCCACTTTTGCTCCGCTTATATTGCTGACGGTGCGGCTTTATCTTTTAGACAGTCGATCGACAGAGGTCGACACAACGTCAGAAACGGCAGGGCGAAGGACAGGAGGTATCGATGACGCCTTAACTAACGAAGGCTCATGACGAGGGTCTTGCGGCGAACCAAATAGACGATCTCTTACCACCGCCGCTACCTTCACCGCTGAGTCCCTGATCCGACCTCCATGTCTCGGCCTCCGTATCGCGGAGGAACCGACATCAGTTACGAGGAGCTTGCAGACGATCATGGAGGCGCGTTGGGTATACCGCCGGACCGGCTCGCCAAGCCGAGAGAAGCCGCCGACGTGATAGCCTTCCTCGCCTCGGGCCGAGCGTCGTCGATCACGAACCGCGCATGGATCGACGGCTGTACTGTCCCGACAATGTAAGCCGATGAAGTATTCTGGGCGGCAGTCTCGCTAAAGTAGGCCGCTCAGGTCAGGCGGGTGCATCCCACCCGCCGATCTGTGAATAGATCGCGTCGCGCAGATGTCGCACGTCGCGGTTCAGAGCGCCGAGTTGTGCAGGTGTTTGGGTCGAGGCTGTAAGCAAAGTGTCGCTGAGGCAGCCCGCCTTGTGTTGCAAGGCGTGCCCCTGATCGGTCAGCGTGACCAAGACCTGCCTTTCGTTGCTGAGATTGCGTGCCCGTCGCACCAGTCCGGCGATTTCGAGCCGCTTCAAAAGTGGCGTCAAGGTACTGGAATCAAGAGCAAGCTGATCAGCGATCGACACGACCGTCTGCTCGTCTTGAGCCCACAGGACGTTCAGGACGAGATATTGCGGGTATGTCAACCCAAGCTCGTCGAGGAGCGGTTTGTAGGCGCGTTGGATCGCAATGCCCGCTGTGTAAATAGCATAGCACAGCTGGTCACGCAGAGGCGGGGGGGCATTGTGGCGTTGAGACATTTCGAACTCCTATGACCCTTTATAACATAGCTTATCGCAAAAACCAATATCGCGATAAGAAAGATGTTGACGGACATCAGAAGATATGAAAGCCTAGAGTTATCGCGATAATAGTTATCGCTAAAAGAGAAGGAGAAAGTTATGACAAGCAAGACAATCACGACCGTTGCCGCAATTGCAGCTGCAGCCTCCATTTCGGCCTCGTTGCCGGCAGCCGCTGACACGTTATCGCAAGACCAAAAGGTCAAGAACGTCGTCCTGGTCCACGGCGCATTCGCAGACGGTTCTGGCTGGAAGGGTGTTTACGACAACCTCACAAAGCGCGGATATCGCGTCACGATCGTGCAGAACCCTCTGACATCGCTGGCTGACGATGTTGCCGCCACCAAGCGTGCTCTCAAGCGGCAAGACGGTCCGGCCATTCTCGTCGGTCATTCCTGGGGCGGCACGGTCATCACGGAAGCCGGGATCGATGAGAAGGTTGCCGGCCTTGTTTATGTTTCCGCCCTCTCACCCGACGCCGGGGAGACGACGGCCCAGCAATATGAGGGGTTTGCACCCGCATCGGAATTTGTTCTTGAGACTACCGAAGACGGTTTCGGTTATGTCAGCCCTGCCAAGTTCAAGGCCGGTTTCGCGCATGACGTCAGCGATGCCGAAGCAGCGTTCATGAGCGCTTCGCAGGTGCCGATCAACATGTCGGTTTTCGCCACGAAGCTCGAACATGCGGCCTGGCGCACCAAGCCCAGCTGGGCTGTTATCGCAACCGAAGACAAGGCATTCGACCAGGCGATGTTGATCCATATGGCTGAGCGCATCAACGCTAAGATCACCAAGGTTTCGGCAAGCCATGCGCTGTTCATGACTCAGCCGGCCGTCATCGCAGATACCATCGATCAGGCCGCGAAGGCTGTGTCTGCCAAGACGGAGTGACCAAACAAAGTCTCGGCAGGAAACAACCAATCCTGCCGAGGTCTCTTATTTGTCGTTCAGGTTTGGTGTCGTTCCAAGCTTCTGATGCGGACCAGATTTGATGTGGCGTCGGCGATGGTCGTCATCGCCTCGCGCTCTGCATCGTTCAATCTTCGTGGCTTTACGTCGATGACACAAATGGAGCCGAGCATGAAACCGAGGGGATCGCGAACCGGAGCGCCGGCATAGAAGCGAAAGCCGAACGGTTCTGACAGCGTTGGGTTCTCTGCAAGACCTTCACGCGTCGAAAGGTCCTCAAGCACCGTGAACTCATTGGCTATCAGTGTCTCATTGCAAAACGCCCAATCCCGAGGTGTCGCGATACCCTCAAATCCGACGCGAGACTTGAACCATTGCTCGCCCTCCGTAATCAGCGTGAACATGGCGATCGGGGCATTGGTTGCGTGCGCAGCCAAGCGAACCAGACGATCAAAAGCGAGTTCCGGTTCTGTGCCAACAAGGCCAGACTGGCGTACCGCCGTCAGTCGCGCCTCTTCACTCCAGGGTATGCGAAAGGCGGGCGGCTGAGGAGGTTTATGTCCTGTCGCACGTAACAATTCGACGAGCGATGCCGCCTCCGATTGCACGCTGTCGGTCATTTTTATCCGGACACGATTGCCGCCTGATAACACCGGTTGAGCCGCATAGCGTTCGGCCGCCTTGACGATGGTCGTATTGGCAAATCGGGGATCTTTTTCAATCGTCGACACCACCGCGCCGCGCTCGGCGTGATCCGCGTTTTCTATGACGATGAGCATGGGCGGGGTGGTTGCCAGCCAGCTTTTGATGGTTTCCAGGTCTTCGGCCACATCAACAAGCAAGCCCAGTGCCGGTAGACCGGACTCCCGCCATCGTTCTTTTCGCCCCTCACCTGCGAAAATAATTGCATGGGCCCGGACAACCGGTTGCTCGTCAACGGGGTTTTCGATGAGATCCAGGACTGCCTCGCGAGGAATCCGCCGATGTCCGCCAGGCGTCTTCCACGACGGCAGCTGGCCACTTTCAACCCATATCTGCGCGGTCCTGGTAGATACTCCCAGCAGCTGCGCAGCCTTCGCTGTGGTCAAAACATCTTTCACATCATGGTCCACTTCTGAACACCGTGATATAGTAAAAAATGCTAGATTTGCAACAAACCTGCCGGGTTGAACCTCCTGCATTCAGATAGGTGCCTTGAGGGGCCGATATGCTTTTTCATAAAGTCTCTGTCCGGCGAACCGAAGCAAGGCGCTTCTAACCGGGCCGGGCAGCCGGCGCATCTTGTCGCGTGCGGAACCCTGGCGATGAACCCACTCTACGCGGGGTTTCCGCCTCTTTTCGAAGCGTGCGAGTGCGTTTGGAATGTCCTCATCGACCGTCAATTCTTGCGCAAGGACGATGGCGTCCTCGAGTGCCATTCCTGCGCCTTGTGCCATGCTTGGCGGTGAAGCATGGGCAGCATCTCCGATAAGAACGATACGATTCCGGTAGGACGTGGTCATCTGCAGTCGGACCAATTCGCTGAAATGGACATTGGCGTCAGCGGACATCGTCAGCGCAGGCAGCAGGGGGCCAGCAACATCCCTAAACAATGTCTCTAAAGGGGTTGCCGTCGAATAGTGTTCTATATTGGCCCGATCAACCGTCAAGTCCGCGTAGACGTATAGCTCGGAGTTGGACATCGGGATGCCGAGAAGGCTTCTATTCGCCGCCAGCATGACCGTCCAATCCTTTAGCTCGCAGGTGTTGGGGACGAGATACCGCCAACAAACGTTTCCGACGTATGCCGGAGGCGCCGCTTCAGGGAATGCGATGTCACGAAGCGTAGAGTCTACACCGTCCGCACCGATGACCAGATCATATGTGCCGAATTCACCGTCTGCGTAAGACACGCGGCAGCCGTCGCTGTTCAAGCTGACATCCACGACTCGCCGATACTGGATGTCCTCCTGGGGTACGCAAGTCCTCAGTAGATCCCAGAGCATCGACCGCTTGATCGATCTGCACGCACCCACCTCACGCCAGAAATCCTCTGTGTCGACCACATTATATTGGCGCCCACGCTCATTGCAGAAACGTTGGTGAAGGATGGGGTGTGACCGATCTAGTACGGGTTGAGCCAACCCCAGTTCTCCAAGCGCCCGCATGGCGTTGCCAGGCAGAAACAACGCAGCGCCGCCTACGCCGGCAAAGTTACTCCGCTCGACGATCGTTGCCTTTACGCCACGCAGGGAGAGCGCGCGGTACATGGCCAAGCCGGCTATGCCCGCACCTACTATCAGGATTTGCATTGCGGTTATCTTTCGAGGATTGGTGCGTTAGGTGGGTAGCGCCACCAGCAGCGGATTTACCTGACTGTCAGCGTCGTGGTCACCAGGTCACCCAGCATTCGGTCGCGCGGCGGACAAATACGTGGCCGATGAAGGTCGGTCGCGTCTTGAGCATCATGTTGGGTAGTCGCTCGGCAAGTACATTCAGGCCTTCCTCGAGTTCGGCTCGTCCCAGCGCTTCAGCAACGCATTTATGGGCGCCGCCACCGAATGCGAGATGCGAAGGGGCGAGATCTGATCGGAAGATATTGAAGCAATCCGGTTGGTCGAACATGCGCTCATCACGCAAGGCAGACATCGACGAGAGGATCACCATCTGTCCGGCCGGGATGACCCAGCCATCGACGTCGATATCTTCGGTCGAGATTCTTACTATGCCTGCGATGCCTGGCTCGAAGCGAAGCGCCTCGGATACGGCGGAGGACGCGAGGGCCGGGTTTTCGCAAACCGCCTCCCATTGAGCGTGACTGGAGAGAAGGTTGGCGATTTGTGCCACCATCGCTGCCCGCACAGATTCCGTGCCGCCAATGATGAGCTGGACGAGCTGGATAATCACTTCCGTGCCCGAAACGTCTTGATCGGCATCGACCATCGCAAGATATCGTGAGAGGAAGTCGTCGGAGTAGCTTAATTGATGGCTCGTCACCAAGGTCTTGAGATGGTCCTGAACTCGTTTGGCAGCAGATTCGGCTTCGGCCATCCCCGCAGGGCTAGCATTCGGCCTGAAAAACTCGTTCATCTGATCGATGTCCTGCATAAAGGCCGAGACTTCGAGATCGGGAAGCCCTAGCATGCCGGCAAGTGCGAGGATCGGCAGCTTGGAAGCATAGTCGCGTCCTAATTCAACTTCGCCAGCTCGATGGTAGCCATCGATCAGTTTGTGCGCCGCCTTGCGCACCGAAGTCCGAAATTCGCCGATAACCTCGCCTGCGACCGCTCTCGATATGGCGGAACGTCGACGCTGATGATCATTCCCGTTTGCTGTGAGCATCCCATGTTGGAAAATGTCGAATAGCGCTCCTTGGGTAATTCCGCCATGTGCCGGTATTGCGGTCCCAGTCGCAGACAGCCTTGAATCCTCGGACAAGCGAGTTACATCGGCATGCCGCAGGACGATATAGCCGCCGGCTTCGAGGGTCGCGATCGGGTAGGAAGCACGGTAGCGCTGAAACGCATCGTGTGCATTTTCCTCTATCTCTGCCGTCGAGATCGTCGGCACGATACGGGTCAACTTTTCCACGTTGACGTTCCTTTCTGTTCGCAGGCGCCGCCGATTTATGGGAGGCGTGCTAAATTGATTATTCAGTAATCTGGAGGAAATGCGGCTTGCCAAAGCCGAGCGATGTCTCAGTGGCATTGCCAGGTTCATGTCCAGGCGCATCCGCTGAGGCTGGAAGCCACCGACCATGGCTTCCAGAACGCTTCACGCAAACACATCCCGCGCGGCAGAGCTTATGGTGCTCAGCCCAGTGCGACCTGCTGCACTTCCGTCAGCCCGTGCCGCGCGCGGATCAGGTCGGCCGCTCGCTCTCCGATAACCACGCAGGGAGCCATCGTGTTTCCGGTCGTGATCCGGGGCAGGATGGACGCGTCTGCGATCCGGAGGCCTTCTATTCCGTATACCCGGAGCTCGTTGTCGACCACCGACATGCTGTCGCGACCCATTTTAGCCGTGCAGGCCTGATGCCAGTACGTCACCGCTGACTTGCGAATGAAATCGATCATTCCGGCTCGATCTCGGGCACCCGGTGCGGCCTCGCTGGTCACAAGTTGGGTAAAAGCCGCGCTATTGCCAACGTCTCGGCATAGTTCGACCGCAGCTAGGGCGGCAACCATGTCTTCGGGCTCGCTCAAGGAGTTTGGCTCGATATGGATCGGGTCGTTGACCTCAGGACCGCACAGGCGCAACCGTCCGCGACTTTTGGGCTGCGCGAGACCGGCAAACATCGTCCAACCATGTTGAGGAGTTGCGATTTCCGCCTCAGCAGGCGCGGGCACTGGAAACTCAAGCTGGCACTGCAGAATATCGGGGTGGCTGAGGCTGGCGTCGCTTTTCCAATATAGCGTTGCCTCGCAACCACTACCGCCGACACCCTGCGGCTCGCGATATGCCCAGGTGCAACCAAACGCCAGATGGTCCTGATGGTTGCGACCGACTCCTGGGAGATGCTGGACAACGGCAATACCGTGCGGGCGCAGCTCATCTTCATGACCAATGCCAGATTGCATCAAAACTTTTGGCGTATGGATTGCCCCTAGGGACAAAATTGTTTCATGCCGCGCACGGAACTGGCGGCGCTTCCCGCCAACCATAGCTTCAACGCCGACGACTTTCCGACCCTGGAATAGGAGCCGCGTCACAAGTGCGTCCGTGAGAATCGTCAGGTTCGGCTGAGTCATTAGAGGGCCAGCGTACGATCGGAACACCGATTGACGTTTACCATCCTTGATCCGCAATTCTGCAATGGAGGCACCGCCCGCGCTCTCCATCATTTCACCGTTGGGGCTATCAAAGACCGGAATACCCACCGCGCCGGCCGCCTCGATCAGCGCTTGAGCGATCGGCTGGGGTGTGTCCGGCTGTGCCACATGGACTGGGCCCCCTTTGCCCCGGCGGAGCGGGTCGGCCGCACCTGCCCAGTCTTCGATCCGACGGTAGTAGTCGAGCACCGATTGGTATCCCCAACGCTCGTCGCCCGCTTCAGATGCGAAGTGGTCCCAGTCCTCTTTGTGCCCCCGCGCCCACACCATCACATTGATGCTCGACCCGCCACCAAGTCCTTTGCCCATGCTGAGCGGCAGGCGTCGGCCACCAAGTCCGGGAGTTGGTTCGCCGAGGAAGCCCCAATCCCGTTCCGTGCCAAGATTGAGTGGCCAGTGCGCCGGGTTGGAGACGCTTTCGGCCTCGTCGCTGCCACCTGCTTCGATCAGCAGGACACGCGCCTGTCCATCTTCCGCCAAACGAGCGGCGACCACCGAGCCGCTGGTGCCGGCGCCACAAACGATAAAGTCGAAATCACTTTGGTCGTCTGGCAACAGTCCGTTGGGGCGTTCACGCTGAATAGTGGCATCTCGATCGGAGAATTTGATCTGGTCCATCACTGGATACTCCTGTTGTTGACACCGCAGGCAGTACCCGCCTTCAGTTTCAAATACAACAAAAATATCAAATATATCAAATTTACGCTCGATCACGTTTTCTCGATTAGGAATGGCGGCGCAGAGTTTGCTGCAGCAGCCTGCCAAGAAAAACGGGCGATGGAGTTCGTTTTCCGCACCCGGTGCGGCAAACGAAAAGCGTCGAAATCTGCTGTTCCCGCGGCCGCGACTAGACGATGGACGGTGAGCGCACTTCCATCGGAATAGCCGCAATGCCACGGGCCGATGGCCGACAGAATTGATGACGCGCGAAAAAGCGGGGGGAGTTGAGTTCGAAATCAGGATCGAGGCAGTATATCTCGACTTCGGACACCGCTGGCTGCAACGTGGGTCTGAAGCCCGCCAGCGCCCAGGGATATGTAGCCAATCTGACGGTTTAAGCGGAGCCCAGGCCGACGCCGATGCCCCTCGCGCGGACCGTGCCTTGGGCACTGGGGCGTCCCCCCCTGTCGGCACCCTTGATGGCGTGGACGTCACGGGTTTTCAAGGCGGCGATAATCGGCAGCGCGGCGAAGAAGTGCTGATACCCGGCTTGCGCAATAGGGTACCAGGTGATGCCCTTACCGCTCCCGCCGCCGTTACCGATATCTGGAGAGCGGCTCCTGCCATCACCTGTCCGACGGAAGCCCCAGTATCTTTCAGCTGCTGCAGAGGCCAAGTGTCCGCCGGGTAGTCCGCATGGCCTGCTCGAAGGGTTCATCCGTGCGAACGATCCGCGCCATCACGCTGGCGCCAATCCAGAGGCTGTAGAGTGAGGCGGCAACCTGTTGCGGGCTATCATCAATGGTGAGTGAGCCTTCCTTCTCGCCGGACACGATCGCGTCCGCTAATCGTGCGATGACTCGTTCGGTGCCAACTTTGAGGGCAAGGCGCATTGCTTCTGAAAGGTCTGCGACCTCAGCGCCGAGCTTCACCGCCAATCCACTCTCTTGAAAATCATCTTCACCACTGTATGGGCTCCAATTCCGCCACCAATGGGTCAGGCGCTCGGCCATGTTCAGATCTGGCATAGAGCATGCAGCATCCATCTCGACATGATAGCGGTCGAAATAGGAGCTCAGCACTGCCTCACCGAACGCCTCCTTGGAGGAGAAGTAATGATAGAAGGACCCTTTCGGGACTCCGGCCTTGGAGAGGATCTCATTGAGACCAACGGCCGAGAAGCCTTTTTGGGCCATGATTTTTCGTCCTGCCTTCAGGATTGTCGAGCGCGTATCTGTTTCCGGCATTCTTGGTTTCATCATATGCAGATAACGCCCGGTTCACCCGGCGTCCACAATCCTTGAGCTACAACCGCGGAGAATCTTCTAAAAATAGCGATCGCGAGCCACTAGACGACCGGTCTAATAGCAACTACATACTTTCTCGGATGCGCCAAGCCTTTGGACTGCGCGGCGGTGTTGTCGTGCCCTTTCGCTATCCCGCGGCCATCGAACACCAAATGGAGACTTAGATGTCAGATCGAACCGATTTTGCAGTTGTCAAAGAATTTTATGACAGTTTCGTGCGTGGCGATATCGATGCCGTCGTAGCGACTTTAAGTGACGATCTGGATTGGCGAGAATCGGAGAATTTCTTGCTGGGCGATCGCAATCCTTACCTGTCTCCCGCTGCTGTCGTAGAAGGCGTTTTCGGCCGTATCGCGAAGGAATTTCAGGATTATCAAGCTGGCCCTACCGAGTTGATCGACGGTGGCAATGTTGTTGTGGCCGTGGGCCGATCGAAAGGCATCATGGCATCGACCGGAAAGCCGTTTGATGCGCAGTATATGCATGTCGTGCGCGTTGCGAATGGCAAGATCGTAAGCTTTCACCAGCTGATCGACACGCTTGAAATTTGGCGTTCGCAGCAGATCGACTGAGCACAGTTCATGGGCGGGGCAGGGTAGGTCTGTGATGATCACCCGCTTCGTCACCGTACTTCTCTTGCCATCCCTATCGGATGCCGTAGCGAATGCGGCGCCTCTATCGTCCCTTCTCAATGCGGCGCCCGAATGCACTAGCGTCTCATCGGACGGGTGATACCGCGAGGCGGTGAGAGCCAAGCCAGATATAACAAGGTAAGCCGCGAGACGCGCGACCTTATGTTAAACGAAGGAAGTTTCGATGACCCTTGCAGGGAAGAAGGCGCTCGTAACCGGCGGCAGCCGTGGCATCGGCGCGGCAATCGCAAAGACGCTGGCAGCTGAAGGCGCTGATGTCGCGATCACGTACGAAAAGTCAAAGGATCAAGCCGATGCGGTTGTGGCCGATATCAAGCTGCTCGGCCGCTTCGCCGTGGCGATCCAGGCTGACAGCGCGGACGTCGGGGCGATCCAGGCCTCGGTCGACACGGCGGCCGCAGAACTCGGTGGCCTCGACATCCTCGTGAACAACGCCGGCATCATTCGCATGAACGATCTCGCAGATATTGCAATCGAGGATGTTCAGGCTCTGCTGGATGTCAACGTGCGCGGACCGATCATCACAAGCAAGTTTGCGTTGGCCCACCTGAAGGAGGGCGGAAGCATTATTACAATTGGCAGCTTCTTCGCAGATCGTGTGCCGTATGGCGGCCTCGGCGTCTACGCCGCTACGAAGTCGGCTCTTACCGCCTTCAATCAGGGACTTGCACGCGAACTCGGGTCTAAAGGCATTACTGCAAACATCGTCCAGCCTGGCTCGATCGACACGGATATGAACCCGGCCCACGGACCCTTTAGCGATCCGATGCGCCAGTTGACCGCTTCTGGCCGCTTTGGTGAAGGTTTTGAGATAGGGCACGCAGTCGCCTATCTAGCCAGCGAAAAGGCGCGATACGTTACCGGCACAACGCTGACAGTGGATGGAGGCGCCAACGCCTGAGCGGAATAGTAAGCCCGACGGGCTTCTCGCCGGGCTGCCAAAATGGATCGATGAAACTATCATTTGGTCCTTAAGCCAGGCTCCGGCTCGTAGCTTATTCCTCGACGAGATTTGATCTCTCAGCGATCACTCTAACCGCGAGAGCCGCACTCTTCGCGACCGAGACAAGACGCTTTGTCGACCAGCCCTGTCGAGCGTACGCGGACAACCCATGCATGACGGACGCCACCAAGTCGCTGACCGCCTCCGCCATATCCGGTCGCGAGATGGCAACGAGTTCGCGCACGCGAACGCGGCCGCCCTCGGCGAGCTTTCTTGCCGTGTTCGCTGCGTCGGCATCGCTGCAGTTCCGCGTTGCGTCGAGTACAAGACAGCCCTTTGCGGCGTTATCTTCGCTGTACGAGACGGCGCGAGCGATAAGGAACTTCTCAATTGCCGCGATGGGGTCCTGCTCGACTATCAACTCGTCGACCGAAAGAGCAGAGGCGGCGTAACGGTTCAAAATCTGTTGGAAGAAGTCTGCTTTGCTGCCGAATGCGGCGTAGAAGCTGGGAGCAGCGATGTCGAGCGCGCAAGTCAGGTCCGACAGCGAGACCCCGTCGAAGCCGCGCTCATGAAAAAGCCTCTCCCCCACTATCAGGGCCGTTTCCACGTCAAATGATCGTGGCCTTCCGGGTCGACTAGATTCTTTATCGCGCACTAAAAAACTCCTTGCGGCTGATCTGTTTCGTATTATATAGTGCGCACTAAAGAAATTCGCAACGCGATTATCGGTCTGTCAATATTAGGCGAAACGCGTGTAGCGCCGATCTGCCCTGCCTCATCTACGGCCATTGTTAAGGACACGTCTCATGGAAAGCCGGAAAATCAGTGAACTCAATTATCCACAGGAAAAGCGTGACCATGCGGCATGGGGTGCCGTCGTCTCGTTGGCCCTTGGCGTCTTTGGTCTAGTGACGGCAGAGTTTCTGCCGATCAGTCTCTTGACGCCGCTGTCGGAAGATCTGGGCATCAGCTCCGGCATGGCCGGACAATCCATTACCGTCACGGCTCTGGTAGCGGCGATCGCGGCGCCAGGCGTCGTCATCGGCACACGCAATATCGACCGGCGCTGGACGCTGTTCGCTCTGACTATCACGCTTATTATTTCCAGCATGCTGGCTGCTTTTGCCACAGGTCTGGTCACACTGTTCGCCTCACGCGTGCTTCTGGGCATTGGTCTCGGCGGCTTCTGGGCCATGGCGGGGGCGCTGGCGTTGCGTTTGGTGCCGTTGCATCTTCTGCCACGGGCCATGGCCATCATCCTTACCGGCGTTTCGCTTGCGACCGTCTGTGCCGCACCTGCCGGGGCGTGGATCGGCGCCACGCTTGGTTGGCGGGCTGCCTTCGTCATCGCTGCCATTGTTGGCGTTGTGGCGATTGTCACGCAAATGCTCACCATTCCGTCTTTGCCGCCTGCCGGTGCGCCAAGTCTCGGCACAATGCTGAAGCTGTTGCAACGTCCGCGTATCCGCGTGGGCCTGCTTACGATCGTCTTCGTCATGTCAGGCCATTTCGCAGGCTACACCTATGTGCGTCCCTTCCTGGAGGATGTGCCGCATATGAGCGTCGAAACCATCTCGCTGGTGCTACTGGTCTATGGTGTCAGTGGGTTTTTCGGCAATCTCTTCGGTGGCTTCATGTCGGAGCGCAGCACCACTTGGTCGGTCATTATCGCAGCCATGCTGATTGCGATGTCGGCCTCGGTCCTGGCAATGGCCGGCTCTTCACCTCTCGTGGCAGGTCCTGCCATTGCCGCCTGGGGCTTCGGCTTCGGCGCGGCGCCTGTCAGCGTTCAAAGCTTCGTCACCAAATCGGCCCCGGATGAGGCGGAAAGTGCTGGAGCGCTGATGCTGACCACGATCCAGATCGCTATTTCCGGCGGAGCCCTTCTCGGCGGCTTGCTGATTGATCTTCAGGGGCCGGTTATGGTGTTCGTTTTCGTTGCGGTCGCAACTCTGCTCGGCGCATCCGTCATGGCCTCGCGCAGGGGCATGTTGCTGCGCACCGAACCGTCGCAGCCTTGATCGGAACGCCTAGAGCGTTCCCATTTACGCAGAAACGGTCGAAGAAATCCTACCTGATCTCGCGACGCTGTGCGTCTGGAGTCCAAGGCTGGGCTGGTTATTCTCAACCCCAATACATCGAGCCGAAGGATATGTTTCTTCGCAACGATTCAGGAAACCAAAATGGCAGATGAACTCCCATCACGGCATTCCGTGGCCGTTCTTATAGCTGTGTGCTTAGCCTCCGCTTCGATGCCGCTAGCATTTACGGGACCAACCATAGCCTTGCCGAGTATTGGCATGGCGCTCGGCGGATCCCCCGTCTCTGTCAATTGGGCAACAAACGCCTATCTCCTGACCTTCGGAAGTATGCTTCTCGCGGCCGGAGCACTGGCAGACCGATATGGTCGGAAGCGTGTCTTTGCTATCGCAACGGGCGGGTTCGCAATACTGTCCGCGATGCTCGCTTTCGTGACTGACATGACGAGCTTTAATCTCATCCGAGCAGCTGAAGGTGTCATGGCAGCTGCCGCGATGTCGGCCGGGATGGCTGCTTTGGCGCAAGAGTTCGACGGTCCCGGACGGTTGCGGGCGTTCAGTTTCGTTGGTGTGAGCTTCGGGGTCGGCCTCTCGCTCGCTCCGATAGCATCAGCTTATCTTTACGAGATGTTCGGCTGGCGAAGCATCTTCGGTCTGGTCGTTGCGTTCGATGTAGCCGCTTTCGTCCTCGGCACTTTCTATATGGTAGAGACGCGTGATCCAGCCGCCACGACGGTTGACTGGCCGGGGTGTGTAAGCTTCACGGTTGCACTTGCGGCCCTGACAACAGCGATACTCGAGGGCCCCGGCCGTGGTTGGTCCGACCCGATGGTAATCGCTTTTTTTGCGCTAGCCGTAGCGTTTCTAATCGCGTTTGTTTTCATAGAGCGACGCGTTGCCCGCCCCATGTTGGATTTGGATTTGTTTCGCTACCGGCAGTTTGCAGGTGTCCAACTTCTTGCCGCCGCCCCTGCCTATGGCTTCGTCGTGCTTCTCATCCTGCTGCCCATCCGACTGGTAGGAATTGACGGTATGTCCGCTCCAGAGGTTGGCCAAACCATGTTCGCCATGTCGGCACCCTTGCTAGTGCTGCCGCTGCTTGCGGGATCGCTGACCCGTTGGCTGTCACCCGCTGCGCTTTGTGGCCTCGGCCTCGTCGTCTCCAGCCTGGGCGTGTTCTGGCTCGGCCTCGTTCCGATCGGCGCTCGACCGGCCGACTTTGTTCCGGCTCTCCTGGTTATTGGCGTCGGCATCAGCTTTCCGTGGGGCCTGATGGATGGACTTGCGGTTAGTGTTGTGCCGAAAGAGCGAGCAGGCATGGCCGCAGGGATTTTCGGAACCGTTCGCGTCGCTGGGGAAGGCATCGCGTTGGCGCTGGTCACGGCACTGCTGAGCGGCTTGGCGCAGTCCCAGGTCTCGAAAATTGTTTCGCAACCAACGACTTCATCTCTAATTGCGGAGCGACTTGCGACGGGCAATTTTGGAGGTGCTTCTGCGCTCGCTCCTGAGGTTCCGCCACCGACACTTCTCGCAAGTTACGGTGACGCGTTTGGCACGCTTACGTTATGCCTGGGCGCCGTCACACTCATCACGGCGTTGGTCGTATTCGTCTCGTTGCGGCGACCGGCAGTCGCCCAAGGGTGAGTGCCGCAGTGGCGCGGCCTCACTGGACACAAGTTGAGTGAAAGCCGCGCTGCTACCAATGTTTCGGCGTAGTCGCGCCGTGAGACGCGATTGGACAAAATCCCTTTTTGCCAGCTGCTTTAGGCGACCGATGTCCATCGTCAGATGATGGCAATTACGGCGCTCGCATAACCTAGCGGGGGATGCGGGTCTTATTTCACCATGAATCCCCATGTGCAGCGGTTGACCATGTTCGTTCACGTTTTCTGCAACCTCGGAGGATCAACTTTCACAAGTTCGACATGCGGAGCGATGCCGTGATGACAATGATGGTGATTGTGGTGGTGATGATCATCACGGACGCCTGGGTTATGCGATGGCCACGCGCGTGACAATTCGACGAGCCGCCTATGCGGCGTGTGCAGATATGACGACGCCAGTGCTCTGCCGCTTCGGCGGCTTCGTCCGATGACAGGGCGCCTATCTCTTGCACCAGGCTATCGAGTGCGGCCAGCCATTGCCGGTAGCATGCTTCATCCGCTGCCTCAGACGGGCGTTGGGAATTGGTGGAATCTCGGCGCTAAATGTTTCCACCCACGTCTTCCAGGTGAAAGCGCCGGCTCGAGCGAGCGCCATCGCCGTTCCGAAGGCCTGAGCGTGCCACGGATTGCCGAACCCCGGCAAACCTGCATCAGTATTGAGCGGCAATGCCGACCCGGAGCATGGATCAACCGCTGACAACAAGGTCATGCTTTCCATCAGATTGCCTCCAAAATGGGGTCGTAGAGGTCGATGTAAACTGCGTCGCGCGGCCCCGCATCCGGCCGCCCCCAGAGTTCTTCGCCCTCGAAACGGACACTGTAAGTGTGCTGCGGATGTTGCCTTTGCCGCGAGCCCGAGAGGCGGCCGGCGTGAGAGGCGCAAGAAAAATTTTCTCAATCAATTCATATGAATACATCATTTCAATGATGCCAAGACTACGGGTCTTAGGTCCATATCCCTTCAAGGCGCGTGATTTTGCCTTCTAAGAAGGTGAAGAAAGGTTTCGCTCAAGAGCGGCGGGCGATCCGGTACGGGGAGGTCTGGGAGCGCCTCGCAAAGTACCGCAAACTGCTTTAGGCGCTCGACTATGAAATCGAGAGCGGCGTCGATGAGGTTGAAAGGCCGGACAACTTTCGGCCTGAGAAGCCAGATGTCGAAATGGACGGCCGGCTCGAAGCGGCGGATGACGATTCCGGCACCTCGGTTGTTGTAGGCGCTGACGGGATCGATCACAGCAATGCCGGCGCCGGCCGCCACGAAGGTGAAGGCGGTTTCGGCCTGTCCTACCTCGATGCGCAGTCGGCGCGACAGGCCCTGCTGATCGAAAATGCGATCGACCATAAAGCGCGTCTGATCCTGCGGGCCGAGGGAGACGAAATCCTGATCGGCCATGTCCGTCGCCCGCACCGTCTCCTGTGCCGCGAGCGGGTGGCCCAGGGGCAGAATGCAGACTCCGCGCAGGCTGTGCAGCAGAGTGCATTCGACCTCCGGGCGGTCGCTCGGCAATACGCTGAGGCCGATGTCGATCTGCTGCGCTGCGGCAGCATCGATCATGCCGCGTGAGCGCATGCTTTCCACACGAATGCGCGTCTCGGGACGGTCCTTGCAGAAGCCCCACATGATCTCTGGCACGACGCGCCGCGCGATCGCGGGGAAGGCGGCGATGCTGAGCGATCCCCAGGTCCGGTCGCGCAGCGCGGTCGCAACTCGTGAAATCTGGCCGACGCCGGTGAACATGCGCTGCACTTCGATGAAGAGCGCCTCGGCCTCCCGCGTGGGGACGATCTTGTTGCCCGTGCGCTCGAACAGCGAAAAGCCGCAGCTTCGTTCGAACTGGGCGACAAGCTGGCTGACCGCCGGCTGGGAGATGAGCATGCGCTCACCGGCGCGCGTTAGGCTTCCCGTCGTCATCACGGCCTGGAAGGCTTCGATCTGGCGCGCATTCATTGCCGTACTTTCATAAGTTTCAGTTATGCTGGGGCTATGATAATCTATTTGAAAATGTAGGCAATCGCGGTGATGCTGGCCTCCGTAAAAGCGAACGGGCAGGGAAAGCCCGTCGAAAACATCATCAAATAAAGGGGTTCCAATGGTCACCGCAGTCACCCGGGTCAATGCGCCGAAGTCCCGGCGGAAATGGCAGCTCGCCTCCCTCGTCTCGCTCGCCTGCGCCATCGGTGCGACGGCGATACCGGCCAAGGCCGACCAGCTGGAGAAGGTTAAGGAGCGCGGCAAGCTCGTCGTCGGCATCAAGACGGATTACCCGCCGTTCGGCTACCTCGGCGCGGACGGCCAGGTGAAGGGCTTTGAGATCGATATTGCCAAGTTCGTCGCCAAGGAGCTTTTGGGCTCGGCCGACGCGATCGAGCTCGTGCCGGTCGTGGCCTCCAACCGTATCGAGCTTCTGAATGCCGGCCGTATCGACGCCATCTTCGCAACGCTCGGCACCAATCCCGATCGTGCCAAGATCATCGATTTCACGCATGAATATTACCAGATGGAAGGCATGGTGCTGCTGACGTCCAAGGACAGCGCCATAACGGCCTGGGAAGAGGTGAAGGGCAAGAAGCTCTGCGGTATCCAGGGCAACCTCTACAACCGCACCCTGACGGAGAAGTTCGGCGCTGAGACGGTGCTGTTTGCCGGCACGGCCGAAATGTTTAAGGCATTCCAGGACAACCGCTGCGAGGGTATCGCCTTCGACGGGCCGATCCTTAACATGAAGGTTGCGGAAGACGGCTGGAAGGACAAGTACAAGATCGCCGTCGGGGCCTTTGCCTTCAATCCCATCGCGGGCGGCGTGCGCAAGGGCGAAGTGGCCTTCCTCGAAGCCGTCAACAAGGCGATCACGGATGCGGAGGCCAAAGGTGTGCTCGTCGCATCGGAGAAGACCTTCAACATGGGCGCGTCGGAGTATGTCGCCAAGCGCGCCGAAGAGGCAAAAGCCAAGGCGAACTGACGCCCGCTATCGACAGGCCGGGTCAGGGGCTCCGTCTCCTGATCCGGTGACGATTCGGCCTTCAACCGTGACGATGCAAAGATGAATCTCGATTTCAGTTGGCTTGCCGACCCGTACTACCAGTACTGGCTGCTGCGAGGGCTCGGCACCACGATCCTCATGAGCGTGCTCGGTCTCGTGCTGATGATGGTGATCGGCATTGCTGGCGCCCTCATCATCCATCTGCGGGTGCCGGTGCTGGCGACATGGACCACGCTCTTCGTGGAAATGTTCCGCAACACGCCGCCGCTCGTACAGCTGTTCTTTCTCTACTTCATGCTGTCGGAGATGGGGCTGACGCTGACCGATCCGGCCACCGGGCAGAGGATCCCGATCTTTTCGGGCTTCACCTGCGCCGTGCTGTCGCTCGGTCTCTACAATGGTGCGCTGGCAATCGAGATCATCCGTTCCGGACTGCTAGCAGTGCCTTTGCAGACGGTCGAGGGCGCGCGTTCGCTTGGCTATTCCCGTGTCCAGACGTTTCGCTACATCGAGCTGCCGATCGGCCTGCGTCTTTCGATGCCGGCGATGACCAACAATGTCGTCAGCCTCATAAAGACGTCGAACCAGGCGGCGCTCGTGGCCGTGGCCGACATCATGTATACGGCCACGCAGATCATGCTGGAGAATTTCCGCAATCTCGAAGTCATGATCTTCGTCTGGGTGGTCTATGTCGCCCTGTCCAGCCTTGCCGTCGTCGCCATGCGCTATATCGATCGGCTGATCCGCATCCCTGGATACGGAGCCGTGGCATGAGCATGCAGATGCGCACCTTCATTCTCGGCATGATCGGCGTGCCCGCCCTGCTGGCACTGGTCTTCCTCACCGTCTACGGCGAGCAAGCGGGCGCGATCATCGCACGCATCCTGCCGCGCGTTCCGATGCTCCTCACCGGCTCTGCCGATTTCAGCAGTCTCGAAGGCGGCTTCGTCGCCAATATCTTGATCAGCCTGTGGTCCATGGCGATTGCCATCGTGACGGGTGCGATGCTCGGGACCGGGCTCATTGCCCGCAGCGCCTTCGTGCGGCTGCCGTCCTCGCTGGTCATGAATCTGCTGCGCAATTCGCCATGGCTCGTTGTGCTCTTCGCGATGCTCTACCTGCTGCCGTTCGAAATCGAGATTTTCGGGTTTACCGTTTCGCTCTCTCCGGCGGTCAAGGCGGTCATCGGTCTGGCGCTTCCCGTCACCGCCAACATCGCGGAAATCTTCCGCGGCGGCGTGCAGGCTATTCCGAGCGGCCAGTGGGAATCGGCAAGCTCGCTCGGTTATCGCCGGCTCCAGATCCTGCGCCACGTCGTCATTCCGCAGGCGCTGCCGCTCATGGTGCCCAACCTCATGACGATGTATTCAATGCTTTTCATCGGCACCAGCCTCGTCGTCGTCACGGGCGCCAATGATGTGCTGTCGGTGGCCCGCACCATCATCGCCGTCGATGGCGATGCGGTAGCGACCGCAATCTACATCTTCGTCCTCCTTCTCTTCTTCCTGTTCTGCTTTCCGATCGCGATTTTGACGCGCCGTCTGGAGCATCGCGTAGGAACCAGCCATCCATGACCACGACCAGCACCACCAAGCCCCTGATCGAGATGCGCGACGTGCGCAAGTCGTTTGGAACCTATGACGTCCTCAATGGCATCGCGCTCGACGTGCGGGAGGGAGGTGTCGTCTGCATCATCGGCCCGTCCGGTTCGGGTAAATCCACGATCCTGCGCTGCATCAATGGGCTCATCCCCGTCAACAGCGGCACGATCCGCGTCGGCGATTTTGCCGTCGAGGCCATGAAGACGGACCGCGAGTTGATCGCCCTGCGCCATCAGGTGGCGATGGTCTTCCAGCAGTACAATCTCTTTCCGCACCGCACCGTCATGCAGAACCTGACGATGGCGCCGATCCAGGTCCTGAAGGAAAACCCGGCCGACGTGCGCGAACGTGCGTTGAAGCTTCTCGCCAAGGTGCGCCTGACCGGCAAGGAAGACGCCTATCCGAGCCAGCTGTCCGGCGGACAGCAGCAGCGTGTCGCCATCGCTCGTGCGCTCGCCATGCAGCCGCGCGTCATTCTCTTCGACGAGGTGACGGCGGCGCTCGATCCGGAAATGGTGAGCGAAGTGCTGAACGTAATCCGCGACCTTGCCGGCGAGGGCATGACCTGCGTGCTCGTCACGCACGAGATGCGCTTCGCGCAGGAGGTCGCCGACGAGGTCTTCTTCACAGATCGCGGCGTCATCGTGGAGCGTGGCCCGCCGAAACAGCTTTTCCAGTCCCCCAACGATCCCCGACTGAAGGACTTCCTCGATAAGGTCCTGTGAACACAAGGAAGCAGTGAAATGACCCGATTCAAAGTACTGGTGCCCGACGCGCATATCAGCGATCTCGACCTCGAACGCAGCGTCACCGGCGACCAGCTCGATTTCGTCCATTTCGACGAGATCGATCCGGCCACAATCCCCGACGAGATGTGGCGAAGCTGCGATGCCATCCTCATCTGGCACCGCATGAAACTGACGGCGGATGTCGTCGCCAAGCTCGATCGCTGCCGTCTCGTCGTGCGCGTCGGCGTCGGCTTCGACAATGTCGACAGTAAGGCCTGCCGCGAGCGCGGCATCCCGGTTTCCAACGTTCCGAACTACGGCACGACGGAGGTCGCAGACCATGCGCTTGCCATGCTGCTGCATCTCGTGCGCGGCCTCGGCACTTACGAGAACCGGCTGAAGGCCGATCTCGTTGCCGGCTTCCTTGCGGAGAATGTTCCGGTCGTGCGTCGCATCCGTGGCACCACCTTCGGCGCGATCGGCATGGGACGCATCGGAACTGCCGTCGCACGCCGGGCTGCCGCGTTCGACATGAAGGTGATTTACTACGATCCCTTCGTTTCCGAAGGTCATGAACTGGGGCTGGGTATCGAGCGGGTGCAGTCGCAGGAGGAGCTTCTGCAACGCTCGGAGATCGTCAGCGTGCACGTCCCCCTGTCGGCAGAAACGCGCAACCTGATCGGTGCGGTCGAGCTTGCGTCGATGCAGCCGGGGGGCATCCTCCTCAACATCGCCCGCGGCGGTCTCGTGGATGTCGACGCGGTCTACGCGGCGCTGAAGAGCGGCCATCTCGCGGCCGCCGGTCTCGACGTGCTGCCCAAGGAGCCGCCGTTCCCGCCGCCGAAGCTCGTCGAAGCCTGGCAGAGCAATGCCGACTGGCTGGCCGGCCGCCTCATTGTGACGCCTCACGCCGCCTTCTATTCGGAGGCCGGCTACATCGACATGCGGACCTTCGCCGCGGAAATCCTGCGCGACTATCTCGTGACGGGACGGCTACGCAACAACGTCAATCCGGGCTGGGACAGGTCTGCAGCCTGACCCCTTCACCACCCATTGCAATCTGGAACCAGAACCATGGCCCTGAAAAAGAATGATGTCACTTTCCGCCAGCTGAGCGCCGACGAACTCGATGCCTGGCGCAAGATACCACCCGCCGTCGCATCCGACTGCATGAACCGTACCCAGGTCATGAAGGCGGCGATCAAGTCCATCTCGCAAGGCGCAACCTTGTGCGGTCAGGCGCGCACGGTTTCCACCATGGCCGGCGACTGTGTGGCGATCTGCGTGCTCATCGCCACCGCTCAGCCCGGTGAAGTCATCGTCGTCGATGCCGGTGGCGTCGAGGACACGGCCGTCTGGGGCGGCGTGATGGCGGAGGAAGCCTTCCTGCGCAATCTCGGCGGTGCGGTTGTCGATGGCGCGATCCGTGATGTCGCTGACATGCGCAAGCGCGGCTTTGCCATGTATTGCCGGGCAATCGTGCCACGCGGGCCGCATACCGGCTTCGGTGGTGACGTCGACGGTCTGGTCTCGGTCGGGGGTGTCGCCGTTTCGCCGGGGGACATCGTTTTGGGCGACGATGACGGTGTCGTCGTCGTGCCGCTGAACATTGCCGATGAAATCCTGGTGGCGGCGCAGGCGCACCTTCTTAAGGAGGAAGAATGGCTTCGCCAGCTGCATCAGGGCATTTCCGTTGCTGCGACCCACTCGGCCCCGATGGTGAAGTAACGAAAATATGAGTGTCTTCGTCAGCGGCGACGCCCATACCTGCTTGGCATCAGCCGTGTGAGCGGCTGCTGTTTCCTATCAAAGTCAACAAGGGCGCCATTGCCGCGCATTTTTGGGCCGCTTCCTCTCTAGGCCGTGTGTCATAAGTAAAGGCCACGGCGAGCGCGGTGTGCGCAAGCGGTCGGCGTTCGGTTTGCAGGGGTCAACGCACCATAATCCGCCTACGCCTCCAGTACAAAGTCGCTAAACGGGACGGCTTGTCACGTCAGCGTGGTATCCGGGTCGTCCGCTTCCGGCCGTGGAGGTGAACGCCCTGTCGGAAACGACCCGCACGGCGCAGCTCTCGCATCAGACGACCCGACAGCCGCTTAGGGAGCTCTATTCCAAATCTTTCGGTGAACGGGAGCGGCGGCCGTCGGCGGACCACGTCTTCGGTTCAACGCCCGCGCGGGGAAACTTAACCCGGTGTTATCCTACGATCATTTGCGATTTGCATCGTCGGCGAGCGGAATATCTCGCTGAAAAATCGAAGCATGGCACGCCCCCGCCGTGAACCCGTAAGCGAGGGCGCGCACATCGCTGACGGCCGGACATGTATCACCTACATCCGAACCTGCGAGGGCTTCGCTTACCTTGCGGTCGTCATCGACCTCTATTCTCGCCGGGTCTTCGGCCGGGCGATGCAGAGCCGCCAGACCACGGACGTCGTATCGAAGGCTCTGCTCATGGCGGTGTGGAATCGAAAGCCGAAGGACAAAGTGCTGGTTCATTCGGATCAGGGTACGCAGTTCACCAGCATGGACTGGGCCTCGTTCCTCAAGCACCGCAATCTGGTTCACTCGATGAGCCGACGCGGCAACTGCCATGACAATGCGGTGGCGGAGGGCTTCTTCAATCTTCTTGAGGCCAAGATCCGTTGCGATAGCGTCGTTCACAATGACGAACCTGCTTTCGGTGTCTTTGATAAACAGATAATCAGGAGCATTATCGATCAGTTGTCTTATGAGAAACGATTCTTCGTACTTCATGAGCAAAGGATGAGGTTGTCTGGTTGTGCGAAACCCTGCTCTCTCCGGCGCGTCGTGATGTATGATGTTCCCGTGCTCTGGAGTATTCCTTGTATCAATCGCTTTTCGCCTAACCATGAAATGATTTCGGCTCCCGCCCGATAGCATAAGGGATGAACTGCAAATTACGCTAGTTCTACTCTGCAGGCGAAAAATTGTGATCGGGTAAATGGGTAATCTGAAATTGATGACGCTGTCTTTGTTGCGATTATTTGCAATCCGGGATGCGGCGAAGACGTATCGACCGACCACCTGTTTGGCTGTTTCGACCATGTCAAACTGGCTGGGCGGCCTTGCGGCCGCCCAGGAGGCGAATTGTTCGGGAGGTGCCACATTCGCCTCTTTAGCAAATTGAAGCAGAACGACGTATGAAATGCTGACGCGTAAGCGTTCTCGCGCTCAGAACTTGAACTCGGCCAGGTTCTCAGGCGTTACGATCTTCGCTGGTCCGAGAACAAGTTCGCCGTCGGCGCCGATCGTATATTCGCCAAGGCGTCCGGCGGCAAAGGTTTCGCCTTCCTTGCCGGTGATCTTGCACTGTGCGAGGGCCTGGGCCGTGTGGTAAGTCAGATACCCGAGGTCAGCAACATTCCACCAGATATCCTGCGCTGAGCCGTCCTTGATGTATTTCGAGATTAGGGTTGCAGGTGCCAGCCCTGTCAACTTCACCTTGCCAATGAGGCCAGCTTCATCGAGCGCCCGTGCTGCGGCCGGAAGGCCGATACCGGCGGGAACGATGATTGCCTTGAGGTTCGGGAAGGCCTGAACCAATGCAAGCGCCTGCTGTTGGTTGATCTGCTCGCTTTCTTCGCCATAGGCGACCTGTACAAGTTTCAGCTTGGCGAATTTCGGGTCATTTGCAATCTTCGACTTCATCAGGTCGATCCAGGCATTCTGGTTCGTCGCGGTCGGTGTAGAAGAGAGAATCGCAAACTCCCCTTCGCCGTCTATGAGATTGTAGGCGCTTTCGAGCATCATTTCCGCAAGACTGTCACCCTTGGCCTGGTTCACAAAGATCGATCGGGCGCTCGTCTGGACGTCGGAATCGTAAGAGATGACACGAGCGCCATTGGCTGCAGCGCGTTTGAGGGCAGGGGCGACGGCGTTGGCGTCGTTAGCGGAGATCGCAATCACCCCGACCTGTTGGGAGACGAGGCTGTTTATGAACTCAACCTGCGCTTCCGCCGTGCCCTGTGAGGGGGCAACCTGGATCAGGTTGCCCCCGATTTCCTTCTGCGCCTCCTCTGCGCCGGTCTTCGCGACCTGGAAGTAGGGGTCCGTATCCAGTTTCGGCAAAAAGCCGACCGTAACGGGTTCGCTGGAGCATTCCTGCGCCAGAGCCGTCACGCCCTGGGGTATGAGCAAAGCGGTTGCGAGCAGTGCAAGCTTGATTGCATTCATGTCAGTCCTCCTTGGTTTGTGAGCTTTGTCGGGGCGCTATCAATGTGATGATATTTCAGCGCCAACCTTGTTTTCCCGTCGCGCCGGCGGCGCGATGACCGACATGACGGCGGTCGAGAAATTACCGAGCAGCAGTGAACCGATCAGAAGAATGCCGATCACCATGCCCTGGATGTCGCCGCCGATCTGGTTGAGCGCAAGAATGTTGCGGATCGCGGCAATTAGGATCAGTGCCAGCAGAACGCCGGTGAGCTTTCCCTTTCCGCCGAAGACACTGACCCCGCCGAGAAGCACGATCGTGATGACGTCGAGCTCCATTCCCAGTCCGTTGTTTGCTCGTGCATTCGACAGACGGGCTGTGTAGACGATCGCCGCGATGGCGCAGATGGCACCTGTTACGATAAACAAAGCTGTGATCAAGCGCCGTGAAGGGATACCCGAATAGATGGCGACATCGGGATTTCCGCCGACTGCATAGATGCGACGCCCTGTGGCCATGCGCTGCAGAACGATTGCCATGATGGGCGCGAGCACGAGAAACGGTGTCAGCACCCAGGGAATGGGCGTGCCGGGAACATTGTTGATGCCGAAGTCGACAAGGGCATCCGGAAGGACGTTGATAGATCCTGTGCCAAGCAGGATGTAGCCAACGCCGCGAAACATCGCCATGGTGCCGAGCGTCACCACCAGGGATGGAAGGCCGATATAGGCGACCAGATATCCATTAAGCAGCCCGAGCGCCGCGCCGCAGGCGACGGTAAGCAGCAGGGCGAGCACCAGCGGGAGCTCGGCCTGGATCATGAGGCCGAAGAGAACACTGGTCAGGCCAAGGATTGATGCGACAGAAATATCGATTTCGCGGGTTATGATCAACAGTGTCATCGGCAACATGATCAGCGCCTTCTCGGCCGCGCTTGCCATCATTTGCGAGATATTGAATTCCGAGAGAAAGTTCGGCACGAAGAGTGCGCCAAAGACGACGACCAGAATGCAGACGGTGGCGAGAAGCGCGTCCCACGGGTCGATGAATGCGAACAGTTTTCCCATTTTCTCGCCTCCTCAATGCGCCCCGGCGCGTCGCGACCGCTTGACGATCGCAGCGTCGATGCTGATGGCAACCAGAATGACCAGACCGTAGATGCCCTGTAACCAAAGAGGATCGACACGCACCAGCGTGAGGCCGTTGCGAATGACGAGCAGGGTTATGGCGCCAAGGGCGATCCCGAACAGGGAACCGGCTCCTCCTCGTATTGCGACCCCACCGACCACTGCCGACGCGATCACCGTGAGTTCGAAACCAGTTGCGACACGCGCATCCACCGTCGCGTAGCGGGATGCCCAAAGGACTCCGCAGATGCCGGCAAGCAGACCGCATAAGCCAAAAGCAAGGAAGATCCTTCTCTTGACTGGGATACCGATCAGTGCGGCTCCATCCGGGTTTGATCCCGTGGCGAACAGCTCACGGCCAATCGTCGTGCGGTTCAGAAGAAATGAGGCCACGAGCATGATAACAAGGACGATGATGACAACGAGCGGAACGCCGAATAGCTTGTAGCCGGTCATTGCGAGCCACGCGGCGGGCACTTCATCGGCACTGATCTGGTCGCCTGCTGCCCACAGGCTGTTGAAACCTCGGTAAAGCGATAACGTGGCGAGTGTCGCGACGATTGCGGGAATCCGTCCGAAGGTGATGATAGCGCCGTTGAACAATCCCGCTATGATGCCAACGGCGCTTCCTGTGAGGACGCCACCAACAACGCCGATTTCCGGGTAGGCTGCTATCGTGCTTGCGGATGCATAGGCTGCGAGGCCGATCGTGGAGGCGATCGACAAATCGATGCTCCGCGTCAGCAGAATCAGCATTTGTCCAAGCGCAGCCAGCATGAGCAGGCTGACATCCATCGATACTGCGGTCAGGTTCGCTGTGCTGAAGATGCGGGGATTGATCATTGCCACCGGGATAACGATCGCGGCAATGGCGGCGACGAGGCCCATTTCACGGCGCTTGAAAATATCGAGCCAGTGGTTAGCGTGTTTCCGGGCAGTGACCTGGTTTTGGGTTACGGTGCCCGTTTCGTCCGCGGTCGCTGCCAACAGTACGGATTCCTGCGTGGCTTCTCCACCCACAAACTCCGCTGTCTGCTGGCCTTCGCGTAGCACGATGATTCGGTTGCACATGCCGAGCAGTTCCGGCATTTCCGAGGATATGAGAATAATAGCAATGCCGTCTGAAGCGAGGCTAGCGATCATCGCCTGTACTTCCGCCTTGCTGTTGACGTCGATGCCCTGGGTCGGCTCATCGAGGATGAGAAGCTTCGGCTTCGTCGCGAGCCATTTGGACAGCACGACCTTCTGCTGGTTGCCTCCGGACAACTCCTTTACAGGCTGATCGAAGCTCCGAAAGCGCAGGGAAAGCCGTTTCAATTCATCGCCAACCAGCTCGATGGCCGATCTGCGGCTGTAGAAGCCACGCGGGGAAGCCTGATCGAGCACCGCAAGGCTGGCATTGTCGAGAATAGAGAAGTCCATAACAAGGCTCTGGCCGAGCCTGTCTTCTGAAACGTAGGCGATGCCTGCTGCGATTGCCTCTTTCGGTGCCGCAAAGGTCACGCTCTGCCCGGAAAATTCTATCGTGCCCTCACTCGCGTGGTCGATGCCAAAAAGGACGCGAGCGATCTCGGTTCTTCCGCTGCCGACCAGACCTCCGAACCCCACAATTTCGCCGGCGCGAACCTGGAAGCTGATGTCGCGAAAAGCGCCGGCGCGGGTCAGTCCATGCACATCCAGCACCACGTCGCCGAATTTGGAAGGCCGGTCGGGGTAGATTGCCTTCATTTCTCGCCCGACCATCATCTTGATAGCGCGCTCACGGCTCACGTCCGAGATGTGTTCGACGCCGACCATTTTTCCGTCTCGCAGAACAGCAATGCGATCGGAAACGCGATAGATCTCGTCCATGCGGTGGCCGACGAACATCATGGCAACGCCACGGGTCCGCAGGTCGTCGACCACTTCGAAGAGTTGTTCTACTTCGCGCTGTGAAAGGGCTGCTGTTGGTTCGTCCATGATCAGGACACGCGCTTTGAGTGAAAGCGCACGAGCGATTTCGACGAGTTGCTGCTCGGAAGTGCTGAGCTCGCCGAGCCTGGTCTCCGCTGTGACACGCAGCCCCACCATCGCGAGGACCTTCCGGGCTTCCGACACCATAGTCGACAGATCGATGATCCCGCCGCGGCCCCTGGGCATATGTCCAATAAAGATGTTCTCTGCGACCGAGAGGTCGGGAAACAGGCCCGGATGCTGGTGCATGACCGCGATACCGAGCTTTTGCGCATCTGCGGGTGAATTAAACACCTGCGCTTTGCCATCGACTTCGATTGTGCCGATGGTCGGGGAATAGACACCGGCCAGCAATTTAACGCAGGTGCTTTTTCCCGCGCCGTTTTCCCCAAGCAGGGCGAGGACCTCGCCGGCGCGCAAGCTGAAACTCACGCCCTCCACAGCAACTGTACCGCCAAATATTTTCGAAATGCCATCAAGTCTCACAACCGCATCGGTTGATGCCTGAGACAGGTTTATAGGCGCATTTTGCATGAACCCTCCCTTTAAAAAATGGCTGCCCAGCTCAACGCGTGTACGTCGATCTCCTCTTGCTCGGCATTATTTTTTTAAGTTGATATAATAAAGATTGTCAAGCCACAGCCGCCAACATTCTCTGTGCTGCGTTCTGACCGAGGAACAAGCAAGCCTTGACCCGTATGGCGCTTTACGCCGATAGTCGTGCCGCGTGCCGAGTGCGCAACGGGCGTGAGCATGCAGGGAGTGCCAACTTGTCGGGAAAAGGAAGCAATTCCGTCAAGCTCAGACACTATAATGAGCGGTTCGTTCTCGATGCCATTCGCCGTCTGCGCGAGGCCTCGAAATCTGAGCTGGCGCGCGCCGCGAGTTTGACGCCGGCCGCCGTTGCCGCAATCGTCGATAGGCTGGAGGCCGCCGGATTTGTAAAGCAGGTTGGCAAAAGATTTGGGCAGCGTGGCACGCCCTCGATCCTGTACAGGCTTAATCCCAAGCGTCTCAACAGTATCGGCATCAAGATTGGCCGCCGGGCGCTGCAGGCGGTCATGATTGATCTGGAAGGCGAGGTTCAGGGTTGGGAGGAGCATGAATACGACTTTCCCGATCCAACTGTTGTCTTGAAGGTTGGAAATGCTGCGCTCGCAACGTTGATGCATCAGGCAGATCGGTCCATGGAAACGGAAATCGCTGGGCTGGGTATCGGGGCGCCGTATTTTCTTGGCGGCTGGAGCGAGGAGCTTGGCTTTCCTGGAGATTTGGATACTCGGTGGACTCGCGTGGATCTAGCAGCTTTTTTTGAAGTCGATAAAAAGCTCCCTGTATTCGTCGAAAATGATGCCTCGGCTGCGGCCTTGGCCGAACTCAATCTCGGCGTCGGTTCCGGCTTCAAGGATTTCATGCATATTTCGATCGATACTTTCGTTGGCGGGGGTCTCGTTCAGAACGGTCAACTTCACACTGGAGCGCACGGCAATAGTGCAGCTTTGGGCCCCTTGCCGGTTTCAGCTTCAAACCTAAATTCCGTGGCCGGACAGCACACTCGCTTTCGCAGCCTCTTGCACCGAGCATCCATCTATGTCCTGGTCAACCATCTGCGCGCTCACGGCGTTGAGATTAACCGGGTGCGCGAGCTGGAGCCCTTGGCAAGCTTGGCCCGTGAACCGCTCGTCGAGTGGATGGACGATTGCGCCGGCGCGCTGGCTGAGGCGATCATCGCCATCACTTCGATAATCGACCTCGAAGCGATCATTCTCGACAGTATTTTGCCTAGAACCATACATCTCGATCTGCTGAGCAGGGTTCAGCGCGAATTCACACGCGCTGGTGCCGTAGGCATCGTTCCGCCCGAGATCATAAGCGGGCAGTTCGGTGCGACGGCCTCTCCCGTTGGAGCGGCCACATTGCCGATTTCAGCACTTATCGCCCCTGACAGCGATACGTTAATGCTGGGCAAGCACAAGCGTGGTCTCGGCAACAGTTTATCGGTGCTTTAGTAGCCAACGCTAATTGGATGAGCGTACTCTGCTATTGATCAGAGATATCGAGGTTTTTTCCGAACTGGTGGATTTTCGGTTCGTATCACTTCAAGAGCTTTTCTGCTCTTCAGGCGCAACACTTGGAACTGGTTGTTGCCGGACCGCAGAAGGAATTTGTTGCTGCGGAGTTCTCCGTCAGCCACCGATCACGGGGTTTGCAGCTTGCCGGTCGTGCGGCCAGCGTCACCTCGATTTTGTCCTCGACCATGCGCGTCGACGATGCGCAGTAGAGGGCCATCGGTCGATTTCCGTCACTAACTTCAAAGGTCAGCTTGGCCGCTGGATCGAGCCGAACGTGATCCGAAACCTTGCGGATGATCGCGGAGAACTTGCCCGCTGGCATATGGCTCCGGCCGTCCTCATCGATATCCCAGAGCTGGATGAACATCTCCGACCAAGCTTCCGGGTTGGCGCCACAGTCGAGTGCCGAGAACGCGCCCGCCTTGACCTCGGTGACATGGTAGCCTGCCTTCACTGGCTGCCCTTCGTACAGAAACACCAGCGGCGCTTCCGGCGCGGTCGCCAGCCCATCGAGAAGCTGGCCAAGCGTGACATCGGAGGAAACGGCCTTGTCGATTGCGGTCATGTGCGCTACTCCTATTGTTCAATGATTCAAGGATTATTGAAATATGGACGAGCGTCAAGCCCTTACGTCATTCGCGGCCCTGTCGCAGGAAACGCGCCTCGCCATCGTCCGCACACTGGTTGTCGCCGGACCGGAAGGACTTGCCGCCGGCCTGATCGCCGAGCGCATGGGCGTCTCGCCGTCGAATGTGTCTTTCCATCTGAAGGAACTGGAGCGATCGGGCCTGATCACGCAGCGACGGGAATCCCGTTCGATCGTCTATAGCGCCAGCTACGATACCTTGGCCGATCTCGTGAAATTCCTGATGGACGACTGCTGCGCAGGGCATCCGATCATTCGTGAAGGCGTTGAGCGCCCCACTGGTTGCTGCGAGACAGATGCTGCTCGGAGCGAGGGCGACATCGTTGCGTAATCCAGGCGTTCCCGTTGGCGTTGTCGCCGCGCTCGGCCTGACCCAGATCATCGGCTACGGCACACTATATTACAGCTTCAGTATTCTGGCGCCCGGCATGGCGACGGATCTCGGCATCAGCGTCGCGCAGGTGTTTGCCATCTTCTCCGCGTCACTGTTCGTCGGCGGTCTCTCGGCACCCTATATCGGCCGGCAGATGGATGGCGTCGGCGCATCGACCGTCATGGCGATTGGCTCGGTGCTGTC
>Ga0247823_10000412_pt1 | contig 36853 bp, 32 predicted proteins | sample 13C_PalmiticAcid_2_FD_192426 | JGI IMG/M metagenome (GOLD analysis project Ga0247823, IMG submission 192426) | Soil microbial communities from agricultural site in Penn Yan, New York, United States - 13C_PalmiticAcid_Day30 | ecosystem: Environmental > Terrestrial > Soil > Agricultural land...
CGGCGTGGAAGTCGCGATGCAGTGGAACAGCGGCTACAACGAGCAGGTGCTGTGCTTCACCAACAACATCCCGCAGCGCGACGGCGGCACCCACCTCACCGGCCTGCGCGCGGCCATGACGCGGGTCATCAACAAGTACATCGAAGAAAACGAGCTGGCCAAGAAGGCCAAGGTGGAAGTCACCGGCGATGACATGCGCGAAGGCCTGTGCTGCGTGCTGTCGGTCAAGGTGCCCGAGCCCAAGTTCTCCAGCCAGACGAAGGACAAGCTGGTCTCCAGCGAAGTGCGCGGCCCGGTCGAAGACATCGTGAGCCGCCTGCTGGCCGACTACCTGCAGGAGCGCCCGAACGACGCCAAGATCATCTGCGGCAAGATCGTCGAAGCCGCGCGCGCCCGCGAAGCCGCGCGCAAGGCCCGCGAAATGACGCGCCGCAAGGGCGTGCTTGACGGCATGGGCCTGCCCGGCAAGCTCGCTGACTGCCAGGAAAAAGACCCCGCCTTGTGCGAGATCTACATCGTGGAGGGTGACTCCGCCGGCGGCTCGGCCAAGCAAGGTCGCGACCGCAAGTTCCAGGCGATCCTGCCGCTGCGCGGCAAGATCCTGAACGTCGAGAAGGCGCGCTACGAGAAACTGCTGACCAGCAACGAAATCCTCACGCTCATCACGGCGCTGGGCACCGGCATCGGCAAGGCCACGGGCGTGGGCGGCACGGCCGGCGTGGACGACTTCAACGTCGCCAAGCTGCGCTACCACCGCATCATCATCATGACCGACGCCGACGTGGACGGCGCGCACATCCGCACCCTGCTGCTGACCTTCTTCTACCGCCAGATGCCCGAGCTCGTGGAGCGTGGCCACATCTACATCGCGCAGCCGCCGCTGTACAAGGTCAAGGCCGGCAAGGAAGAGCTGTACCTCAAGGACGGTTCCGCGCTCGACGGCTTCCTGCTGCGCGTCGCGCTCAAGGACGCCAGCGTGCTCACCGGCGGCGCCACGCAGACCACGCTCAGCGGCGACACGCTGGGTGAGCTCGCGCGCAAGCACCAGGTGGCCGAAAGCGTGATCGCGCGCCTGTCCAACTTCATGGACGCCGAGGCCCTGCGCGCCATCGCCGACGGCGTGGCGCTCAACCTCGACAGCGTGGAACAGGCCGAAGTCAGCGCCGTCGCGCTGCAGGCCAAGCTGCGCGAACTGGCCACCACCGGCGTGCCCGCCGAAGTGGCGGCCGAGTTCGACGTGCGCACCGACAAACCCATCCTGCGCATCAGCCGCCGCCACCACGGCAACATCAAGAGCAGCGTGCTCACGCAGGACTTCGTGCACGGTGCCGACTACGCCGCGCTCGCCACCGCCGCCGACACCTTCCGCGGCCTGCTGGGCGAAGGCGCCAAGGTCGTGCGCGGCGAAGGCGACAAGCAGAAGGAAGAAAAGGTCAGCGACTTCCGCCAGGCCATGCGCTGGCTCATCAGCGAGGCCGAGCGCACCACCAGCCGCCAGCGCTACAAAGGCCTGGGCGAGATGAACCCCGAGCAGCTGTGGGAAACCACCATGGACCCGACCGTGCGCCGCCTGCTGCGCGTGCAGATCGACGACGCGATCGAAGCCGACCGCGTGTTCACCATGCTGATGGGCGACGAGGTGGAGCCGCGCCGCGACTTCATCGAGACCAACGCGCTGCGCGCGGGCAACATCGACGTGTAAAACGCGAGAGCGGCATCCTGGGCATGGGCCCGGTGCCCGCCAGCGTTTCTTCCATCACGCCGAGCGGGCCTCGAAGCGCGCCGCCCCCCTGGACCTCGCCAAGCTGGAAAGACGATTGAGCGTCCCGGTGACCGTCTGATTTTTTCCTCGGACGGCTTTTCGTGCGCGCGTTATCGCGCCAGTGCCTCATGCGCCACCGGAGAAACCGCAGTCTCCCGCATGACGGCCTCTGTCGATCGATACCGCTCCGCCATTTCACGCTCGTGTTCGGTGAGCAACTGAGCCTGCATGTAGGCACCCAGCGCTCGCGCGTGTCCGACGATGAACTCGCCAAATGTGCGACGTTCGTTGTCATAGACCTCCAGCGCCGAGGAAACGCTTGAGGCATTCGCCAACGCACGCACCAGTGCCAGCGCGTCGCCGCCCGCCTTCGTCACGCCCATGCCGCAGTGCGGACGGGCCACGAACGCCGCATCGCCCAGCAATGCAACGCGGCCAAACGACAGCCGAGAACTCTCCAGGTCGAAGATGGGCTGGAAGAAGAGAGACTCGGTCTTCTCCACCACTTCGGCGAACTGCGGCGCCAGCACATCACGAGCCGCTTGGCGCGCTTGACCAAGGATCGAAGAGCGAATCAGCGGAGGAGGAATGCCGTCGGACCAGACTTTCCCTGTTGAATCGGTCACCATGTCCTTGAGCGTCGTCGACTCTGCAGCAGGGCGGTACCACACGAAGTTGAAGCGGCGTGTACCCGGCTTCACCGAGTTGTTCTTGCCCGCCACCGGGTAGGCAATCATCTGCTCCTTCGGCGGCAAGCCGAATGCGAAGTATGGGAAGAGTTCCTGGAGCGTCCGCGAAGAAAGCGCAGACTCCTCGACAAGCCCTCTCCACGCCACATAGCCTGCGTACTTTGGCTTCGCCAACGGAAGAAGGCTGGCGCGGACAGCGGAGCGCACACCGTCGGCGGCGACCAACAACGAGGCCGAGGCCTCAGACCCATCCGAGAACGACACCTTCACGCTGTGCTCATCCTGAGAGAACGAGACCAGCTGTTTGCCATTGCGGTATCGATCCTGCGGAAATGCGGATTTAAGAACGCTGTAGAGCCGACCCCATGCGGTCAGAATCTGAGGCAATGGCTGCTTGCGCTCCACCGAGCCATCAAGATTGAGTGTCACCCGCTCCTGAACGGAGATGCCGATGGTGTCATCGATGGCAACCCCCGCCGTCTCCAGCGCAGCCATGAGTTCCGGATGTGTCACGATCCCCGCGCCACGGCCCTCCAGCGCTTCAGCCACTCGCTCGTAGACGTGAACGTCCCAGCCAGCGCGGTACAGCATGTTGGCCGCGAGGAGGCCTCCCAGCGATCCACCGATGACGATGGCGGATTTCGATGTTGTCATGGATGTCTCCTTGTGAGCCGACTTATTGACCACCGCTGGGGCGGCCTTCACGGGCTGCGGGTTCTGCGGGTGCCTCGCTGGCAGGGAAGTTGATCTCGACGGTCAAGCCCGACGGCTCTTCCACGAACACCTGATGCAGCCCGAGGCTGGGAACGGTGCGCTCGCGATACGCCAGGCCAGCCGCCTTCAATCGACGGTGCATGCTGGGCAGATCGGTGGCCAGGAAGGCCACGTGGTCGACAGCGCCGCCTCCACGGAGCGAATCTTCCGGCTTGTCGCCCAGATATTCCACCAGACCGGCTGGATCGTTTGGGTCAATTCCGATGATGTGCACGACACCGTAGTCGGCTTCGTCCCCCCCTTGGTAGAGCCAGATGCCCGGGAACTGAAAAGGGGGTCGAAACCCCTCTCTGAACCCCATCACATCCACGTAGAAGCGCTTGGTGGCATCCATGTCGGTGGTTCGAATCGAGAAGTGGGCCAGCTTGCTGATCGCCATGTAAGTCTCTCCTCATAAGTTATCAATGGATAAATAATATCCGACATAGACAAACATCCGCAAGAGGAAAACGTGCAAACGGCGTCAGACTTTCCAGTCTATGCCTATGAGGTCCAGTAAAAATGTCGACTTTTTCGCCACACTAGGTCTGCTCTTCCATTTATCGACTGAAAAATAGAAAAACCTCACATATGATGATCAATCGATAAGCACCAGACCGGCGCCCTCTCCCGGATCAAGGGTTGCGTGTCTGGAGAACTTCCTTCTAACGCGGCGAGCGCACAGGCGTTGCCGTGCGGCACGAATTGCTTGAATCAGCTCCTTTCGACTTTGAAGCTGAGCAAGTGATAATTAGCCCATGTACAGCCTTCACGCCCGGATGCACCCATGACCACCCCACGTCGCACTCGGGCCGCTCTGCCCGTCAAAACGACTGGGGCACCTGTCGAGGCGCGAGTTACCCTGCGACGGCGTTTGGCCCCTGAAGACCGTGAACACGAGATCGTGCAACGCGCCGTCGCTTTCTTTGCCAGCAACGGCTTCGACGCGAGCACACGCGATCTGGCCAAGGAACTCGACATCACACAACCGCTGCTCTATCGGTACTTTCCCAACAAGGAGGCGCTGATCGATCGGGTGTATGAAGAAGTGTTTGTCCGGCGCTGGAATCCCGAATGGGAAGAATGGCTGGCCGACCGCTCGCTGACACTGAAGGAACGCCTGTGTCGCTACCTGAAAGACTACGGTCGCTTTGTGCTGCGCAGCGAATGGGTGCGGATTTTCATCTACGCGGGCCTGAGCCGTGGCGGCATCAACCAGAAGTACCTCGCCCGACTGCGAGAGCGCCATTTCATGGTGATCGCGAGCGAACTGCGGCGCGAGTACGGCATTCCCGAGCCCCGTGACGAATCGGAGCTGGAGGACGAGCTCGATCTCGTCTGGGCGATGCACTCCAGCGTTTTCTACATCGGCGTGCGCAAGTGGATATACGAATTGCCCACGCCGAAGAATCTCGACCGCGTCATCGATCTGCGCGTGGAGGCTTTTTTGCGGGGGGTGCCCGCAGTGCTGTCCGAGCAACGGCGCCGGCCATAGCTCGGGCACCCCGACCCGACATCGATCAGGCCACGCCAACCAGTCTCTGTCGGGCCTCGCTCGCTAGACGGCTCGCTCGCTCTGCATCGAAGCCCTCCACTCGTCCAGCCCTCACACGCACGACCCCATCGACCACCACGGTGTCGATGTTGCGCGCACTGGCTTGCAAAAGCACGTAGGCGCAGGGGTCACCGGCCGCCCCGCCAAAACCGTCCTTGCGCACCAGCACGATGTCGGCTCGTTTGCCCACCGCAATGGAGCCAATGCGCGAGTCCATCCCCAGCACGGCGGCTGCCTCGATGGTGGCGCTGCGCAACAGGTCGCGCGGACGCAAGAGCGGCATGGCCTCGGCAGGCACCGGGCGGCGCGTGTGCACCGGCCCCCGGTCTCGTGCGACAGAGCCATCGATGTAGCCTTGCACGTGGAACAGGTAGCGAAGCTGCTGGAGCGTGTCCGATGACACGTGGCATGGCACATCGCATCCGTAGACCACGGGCACGCCCAACAAGCGCGCGCGCCTGACCACGTCCGCCGGCGTGCCTTGCACATCGGCCGAAGGGGTGAAGCAAAGCGGCATCCCGGCCTTGGCCATCGCACCGAGTTCCGCGTCGGTGATCAGGTTGCCGTGAATGGCCAGGAGGTCGGGACCCAACAGATCGTCGGCCTGAAGCCGGCGGATCTCATCCCGCACATTGATGTGAATGCAACTCATCGCGCCGCGTTCACGCGCGAAGGCCAGCTGCTCGGACAGCCCTGGCGCGCCGACCGATTCGATGCCGAAATGGATCGTCGTCATGCCCGACGCATCGTGGAACTGTTGGAAGATCCGCGCCGCATCGGCAAAGCGTGCACGAGTATGGGCAAAATCGTCTGGCTGCTCGTTCATGAACGAGTAGGTGAAGACGTGCCGGATGCCCGACTCCTTCAACCCCGCGATGGCAGCCTCTGCGTAGCCAGGGCCGGCGATGTTGTGGCAGTAGTCGACGACCGTTGTGGTGCCGCAGGAAAGAAGTTCCGAGCCACCGATCCATCCACCACTGTGGTTGTCCTGTGCCCGGAAGCGCCGACGCATCGGCAACAGCTCGCCGAAGTACCGGCCCCCCCAGAGATCCGGCACCCAGTTGCGGAGCACGGTTTGCCACAGGCAGGTATGCGCATCGATGATGCCGGGAAGCGCAATGCAGCCCGCCGCATCCACGACCTCCGCATCGGTCGCGGACAATCCGCGGCCGATGGCGACGATCTCGCCATTTTCCACCAGGACGTCCGTGGCGGGCAGGTCGCCCGCTTCATCCATGGTCACTACTTCTGCCTGGCGCAGCAACAGCCTGCTCATCCCACCGCTCCCACAAGTTGCTGTCTCGCTCTTCGCGGATCGGCGACCGGGCTGCTGGCCAACAGCGTCTTCGTATAAGCGTGGACGGGCGAGGCGAACAGCGCCTCGCTCGCCGCCAGCTCGACCATGCATCCTTTGTTCATGACGCCGACACGGTCGGCGATCTGCCGCACGACCGCGAGATCGTGCGCGATGAAGACGTAGGTCAGACCAAACTCCGCCTGCAGATCCATCATGAGGTTGATCACTTGCGCCTGCACCGACACATCCAGCGCGGACACGGGCTCATCGGCAACGATCAGATCGGGCTGAACGGCCAGCGCCCGCGCAATGCCGATGCGTTGGCGCTGGCCGCCCGAGAACTCGCGAGGAAACAGGTTCAGGCTTCGAGACGGCAGGCCGCAAGCGTCGAGCAGGCGACGCGCACGGTCTTCTGCGGCCTGTCCTTGCGCAACGCCGAAGTTGCGCATGGGTTCGAGCAAGGCATCGCGCACCGTCATGCGTGGGTTGAGCGAGGAATACGGATCCTGAAACACCATCTGCATGCGGCGCCACACGGCGCGCTTGCGGGCACCTGAGCCACCGTGAACGTCCTCGCCGTCCAGCAGAACCTGACCTCGGGTTGGTGTCAACAAGCCGGCGATCATTCTTCCCAGCGTGGATTTTCCAGACCCGGATTCACCCACAATGCCTAGCGTTTCACCGCGCCACACTTCAAGGCTCACGTCGTCGACCGCGCGAAAACCGCCAGACCCGCCCCAGCCTCGGCCGGCGAAGTCGCGGCCGGCCCCGTTCACGCGCAGCAGCGGGGTTGTCGCTCTGTCAATGGCCAACGGCATGTGCCTTCTCCCGTAGATCAGGCCTGACCCAGCAGGCAACGCTGTGGGGACCATCCGTTTCAGCCCGAATGGGTTCTTCCGTTCGGCACTTGTCGATGGCGTGGCCGCAGCGGGGTGCAAACCTGCAACCCGGCGGTGGCGCCGCAGGGTCCGGCGCCTGGCCGGGAATCGCCGCGAGCCGCTCTCCCTTGGGCGAATCGAGGCGAGGAACCGCGTTGAGCAACGCCCACGTGTACGGGTGTCTCGGCGCAGAGAAGATGGCGTCCACCGGTCCCTCCTCCACGATCCGACCGGAGTACATCACCGCCACCCGGTCACAGAGGCTGGCCACGACGCCCATGTTGTGGGTGATGAAAAGCACCGCCGTCTGCGAGTCGCGGTTCAGCGCCCGCAGCAGTCTGAGGATCTGCAGCTGCACCGTGACATCGAGCGCCGTGGTCGGCTCATCTGCGATGAGCAACCCGGGCGCGTTCGCGATGCCCATGGCGATCATCGCGCGTTGACGCATGCCACCCGAGAACTCGTGCGGGTACTGGAGTGCACGCTCGTTCGGGTTTGCAATGCCCACCCGGGCAAGAAGCTCTCGGGCCTTGGCCCAGGCACTTCGACGAGCCACCGGTTGATGCAGAGCGACGGCTTCGGACAGTTGGGCTCCCACACGCAGCACCGGGTTGAGGGATGTCATCGGGTCCTGGAACACCATGGCCAGGTCACCACCACGAAGTCTGCGCATGGCCGCAGGATCCAGTGTCAGAAGGTCTTGCGCGCCAAGGTGTATTCGGCCCCGCACCACCTTTGCCGCCGCCGGAAGCAATCGCATGATCGACTTGGCGAGGAGTGACTTTCCCGAACCGGACTCGCCGACCACACCCACGATTTCTCCGGCGCGGATCTGAAGCGACACACCCTGCAATGCGGCGAATGCACGCCCACCTGGCGCTGCGATGTCGATGTGAAGATCTTCCACATCAAGCACTGTCTTCAAGTCCATCATGAGGTACCCGTGGTGTCGCCGTGGGCGGCACGGATGCCGTCGCCCAGCAGATTGAGGCCGAGGATGGTGAGGGAAAGCGCCAGCCCCGGAAAGGTCGAAATCCACCAACCATCGCGAATGAACAACTGCCCCTGCTGCAACAACAACCCCCAACTCGGATGCGCGACGTCGCCCAGACCGAGGAAGCTGATGAACGACTCCAGCAGGATGGCGGAGCCCGCTTGCAGAGAGGCGCTCACCGCGATGATGGGTGCCACATTGGGAAGAATGTGGCGACCGATCACACGGGTGGTGGACGCGCCACCCATGATCGCGGCCAGCACAAACTCTTCCTTTCGCAGCACCAGCACCTGGGCGCGCACCACGCGCGCGGTCGCCGGCCAGCTGAGCAGGCCCAGCACCAGAATGATCTTCCAGATGCCCGAGCCCACGAGCGCCACCACGATCAGCGCCAGGAAGAACCGGGGGATGATCTGAAAGGCTTCGGTCACGCGCATGACCACGGCATCGAAGGCCCCGCCAAGGTAGCCACAGGCCGCTCCGACAGCGACCCCGATCGACACCGCGATCAACGCACTGAATGCGCCCACCATCAGCGAGATCTGTCCTCCGTAGGCCACGCGGGCCAGGACATCCCGGCCAAGGTCGTCGGTGCCCAGCCAGTGGGCGGCGCCAGGCGGCTCTCGCAAGGCTTCGCTCATGGTCGATGGCGAGTGCTGCAACATCCATGCGACCGCGGTGCACAGCAGCAAGGCCGTCAGGAGAAGGAGCAGGCCCGTCCGTCCCGAAGGATTCAGCGCGCGCCAGACGGGCCACGGCTTCGCATGGAATGGGTTCACGGCATTCATCGAGCGGTTCTCGGGTCAAGCACCGACACCACCGCGTCGGTGACCATGTTGGCCAGCACCACCATCACGGAGGTGAAGATGAAGCACCCGGTGAGCAGCGGAAAGTCGCGCCTGAAGATGGCGTCAAAGAAGAGCCGTCCCAGACCTGGCCAGCCGAAAACGATTTCGGTAACCACCGATCCCGCCAGCAAGAAGCCGAACTCCAGCCCCAGCACGGTGACGGTTGTGACCAAGGCATTCGGCAGCGCATGACGCCAAAGCACGCGCGTCTGGCTTGCCCCTTTGGCATGGGCCACGGCCACATAGTCCTGGCGCAGCGCCTGCACCATCGCCGCGCGCGTGAAACGCGTGATGATGGCCAGCTCGAACAGCACCAGGCTGGTGACAGGCAGCACCATGTGTCGAACACGGTCGACGAACCACTCGAATCCCTCGAAGGTCTCTCGCGCCGAACCCATCCCGTTGCTGGGAAGCCAGCCCAGCCAGACCGCGAAGCTCAGGATCAGCAACTGCCCAATCCAGAATGCCGGCATCGAGTAGCCCGCCAGCGACAAGGCGGTGACCGCTGTGTCGGTGCCAGTTCCAGGGCGAGAAGCCGCGAGCACCGCCAGCGACACACCGATGGCGCTGGCAATGACCAGGCTGGTGAGGGTGAGCAGGAATGTGACCGGTGCGTGCGCGAGGATCAGTTCGGTGACCGGCTTTCGAAAGTAGATCGATGTTCCCAGATCTCCCTGCAAGGCCGAGCCTACGTAGATGGCGAGCTGCTTGGCGATCGATTCATCGAGGTGGTATTGCGCCCGGATCTTCTCCAGAAACTCGGGAGCGGGTGCGTCACCGGCCAGCAGAACCGCTGGATCGGTGGGTGACAACCGGATCAGGACAAACGTCAGAACCACGATGGCCATCACCACCGGGGCAGCCATCAGCAGCCGACGACCGATGGACATCGCAAGGCGGGCAGGCGCGTGCATTCAGACCGGCCTTGCGCGAGCGAAGCTCTCTTTGCTGCCGTCGGCAACGTCGAAGACACCGCTGACCATCCTCGCGTTGTAGGCCTCGGCGCCGCGGTACGAGAACAGCGGCAGGATCGGCAGGTCGGCCCAGATCTTCTGCTGGATCAACTCATAGACCGCTTTTCGCTTCTCCGGATCGACGGCCTGCTTCTCCTGCTCGAACAGCTTGTCGACTTCGGCGTTGCGGTAGCCGCTGTTGTTGGTGAATGGCCTCGCCGGCGTGAAGATGCTGGCCGAGTTGTACAGGCGCTCCACGCCGATGGCCGGATCGGGCCCGAGCAGGTAGCTGTCGATGATCAGGTCGAATTCACCGTCGCTGTAACCCTTCTGCATGAGCAGGGCGCGCTCCATCGGCACGATGTCCGTCGAGATGCCCACGGTCATCAGGTTCTGTCGAACGATGTCGGCCATGCGCACGGCTCGTGTGTCCGAATTGGGAAAGAGCAGGCGCAGATTGAAACGCCGGCCATCGACGGCCTTGAAGCCGGCCTCATCCAGCAAGCGCTTGGCGCGTTCGACATCGAGCGCATAGTCGGCGACGTTCTTGCTGGCGAGCTTCAGTACGCTGGGCACCGGCCCGATCACGGGGTCGGCCAGGCCAGGCATGACCGTGTTGCGGATGAACCCTCGGTCAATGGCGTGGGCCAGGGCGTGGCGAACCTGCACCTTGGCCAACTGTGGCGAGCGCAGGTTGAAGGTACACAGGTAGGTGGGCGCAGCCTGCCCCGTCGAGGCGATCTTGATGTTCGGCAACCGGCTCACACGTCGAACTTCCGTCGTGGGCAAGGCAAACGTGTTCAACATGTCGATCTCGCCGTTTTCAAGTGCTGCGACACGGGCCGCACCATCCGGCATGACACGCAGGACAAGTTCATCAAAGGCCGGCTGCCCCGGGATGTAGAAGTTCGGATTTCGACGGTAGACGAGACGATCGCCCACCTTGTTGTCCACCAGGATGAAGGGGCCCGTTCCCACCGGCTTTCGGTTGTGCGGGTTCTGAACCGGATCCTGGTTCGCCCACAGGTGCTTGGGCAGGATCGCGGCGATCGACACCGTGGATGCGCTCAGCACGAACGGATTGGGCCGCTCGAACCGCAGCACAACCGTGCGCGGGTCGACGACATCGACCACGCTCAACGCCGCGAACGCATTGCGCCCCCACGGATGCAGCTTGCGGGTGATGTTCTCGAGCGAGAATTTCACATCCTCCGCACTGAAGGGCGCGCCGTCATGCCACTTGACGTTCTGGCGCAGGCGAAAGGTGTAGCTCTTGTTGTCGGCGGCGACTTCCCAGGACTCGGCGAGGTCGGGATGCACGTCTCCCTTGGCGTCCATCCAGGTGAGCGCACTGTAGACCGGACAACCGGCGGTGAAGCTGGAGATGACCGTTGTCAGTGCCGGGTTGATGCTGGCAGGATCTTCTTCGATGGCGCCGATGAGGCGCTTGGTCTTCTGCGCAAAGACTTCGTTCAGGCTGACTGTGGAAAGCGCAATGCCAGAACCGGTGCGCTTGAGGAAAAGGCGGCGATCGATCGTCATGGGGGTTCCTTGGTGGTTATTCCTTCATGCCAGCGAACTGCACGATTCGCTGGTACTGCAAGGCATCGCGGGCCATCAGCTTGGGCATGTCCTCGTCGCCTCGTCCGACATCGACACCAATGCGCTCGAGCTTCGACCTCACGTCGGGTTCCTGCAGCGACTGCATCAGCGCCGCATGCAACTTCGCCACGATGTCCGCCGGGGTTCCCCGCGGGGCCATCAGCGCGTACCAGGCCACCAGGTCATAGCCCTTGAGCGAGGGGTGTTCAGACAGGGCGGGCACATCGGGCAGGCTGGCCGTCCTTCGGGCGCTGGTCACGGCGATCGGCGTGATGCGCCCGGCGTCGATGAAAGGCCGTGCCGCGCCCGGCCCCAGGAACGCAAACTCGATGCTGCCACCCGCCAGGTCGGCACCGATGTTGCTCGCGCCCTTGTAGGGGATGTGGAGAATCGAGATGCCCGCTTGCCGCTTCAAGAGCTCACCCGAAAAGTGCAGCATGGAGCCGACGCCCGAGGTCCCGTAGGTGAACTTCCCCGGTTTGGCTCGGACCTCGGTCACGAACTGGTTCAACGAAGTCACGCCGCTCTGGCGGGATGCCACCAGAACGAGCGGAATGGAGCCCACGTAACCCACGGGAACGAGATCGCGCTGCACGTCGTACTTCAGCGCGGGGTTGACGGCTTTGACCGCGACGAACTCGCTGCTGGAGCCGAACACGAGGTTGTACCCATCGGCCGCAGCGGCCACGCCCTTCTGAACGCCAATGGCGCCGGCGGCACCCCCGATGTTCTCGATCACCGTCGTGGCGCCCAGGCGCTGGCCCATGGCCTCGATCACCGCGCGGCCGACCGCGTCCACGCTACCGCCCGGCGGGTAGCCAATGACCACGCTGATGGGTTTCGCAGGGTAAGGTGCCTGCGCCATGGCCAGTGGCGCGCAAAGGCTGAGTGCGGCGGCGAGCAGGGCCGAGCGTCGGACCAGACGCGGCGTGAATCGCGCAGGGTGAAATGAAGCGAGGATGGACATGGGTTCTCCGTTGGGCGCTAGGTCGTTGGCTGATGGCATGCAAGGAACGCGCTCATTCGACGAGCACGGAAGGGCGCCGGATCTCGATCACACCTTCGTCACTGCGCACCCCCATGGCATACAGTCCGGCCGCGCCGCCGTTGTAGCGGACCTCGAAGGGAAAACCGGACGGCCTGGCGACATCGCCGAGCCAGGCGGCGAAGGCATCGTGGTCTTCACCGATCTCGATCCATTCGAGACCGCGACCCGTCACGCGACCCGAGCCGGGCACGACGGGAAGGCTGCCCGCATGCGCTCCGTTGCCAGGCTTGAAATAGAGGTTGGGCTTGCCGATGGGCCATGCCGTGGTCGCACTGGGTGCCTGCAACGCGAACCCGCGTGAGCCATCCATCATCTGGCGACCGGCGTTCTTGCCCGTGGTCGCATGGTCGACGACCGTTCCATGGTGGGCGGCGAACGCTTCCAGCTCCTCCAGTGTGTCGCTGCGAAGGCACCAGCCGACGAAGCGGTCGCCTTCCCGGGTCTGGCGGTCCATGAAAGCGGCCAGTGGCTGCCCCTGCGCCAGGGGCCGGCGATCGATCAGGCTTTCGACTTCGATGTAGATGTCCGGAGCCAAGGGCACCACACGGTGGCCAATGCCATACAGCGGAAAGAAGCCTCCGTCGTAGTTGCCCAGCCCGGTCTCCTGACTCAACCGATAGGTCGACTCATAGACATTGGGGGCAGCCATACAGACGTGATCGAAGTGAATCATTGCAGCAAGGGAGATCGATGGTTGATGAAGTTTCAGCGCCACCAGAGCGCTTGACATGGATGAATTTTGACGATTTGATGACCTATATAAAAGGACTTTTTTTCACCAAATCTTGGACATTGAAGGTCCGTTTTTCCAGTCAGAAACGAAAGCGAGGCGACATGCAACATCTGGATTTCCGCACCCTGAAGCAATTCGTCGCCGTGGCCGAAAACGAGAGTGTTTCGAAAGCGGCAACGCTGCTGCACATCTCGGCCTCTCCCCTGAGCCGCGCCATGCTCAAGCTCGAGTCGCAGATCGGCTTTGCGCTGTTCGAGCGCGTGGGTAGGGGCCTGCGCCTGAACAACGCCGGCAGGGAGCTGCTCCTGAACGCGCGCAGGCTGCTCATGAACAACGAACAACTCGTGCTGGACCTGCAGCGCCGCGCCAGCGGCATGGGCGGCACGGTGGTCATTGGCCACATGCCCGGGGCGCTCTACAACGGGGTCATCCCGGCGATTGCCCGTCGCGTGCAACAAGCGCATCCGTCGCTGCGCTTCCAGTTCGAGAGTGCGCTCGAAGACGAGCAACTCGTTGCACTGCGGCGCGGCCACCTCGACTTCGCGGTGAGCACCCAGGAGGTCGCCGACACGGAGTTCCGCACCGAGGTCTACAGCGTGGAGAAATACGTGCTTCTTCTTCCCCGCAACCACCCATGCGCCGATGCGCCCAGGGTCACGCTCAACCAACTCATGGAGGCGGAGTGGGTCGTCACCCCGGTTCGCCCGGGATCTTCGCTGCGTGCCCGCTTCACGACCGCCTGCAACCGCCTGGGGTTCGAGCCTCGCGTAGCCTGCGTGGCGGGCGACATGATTTCTGCACTGGCGTTGGTGGCCGGCGGGTTCGGGCTGTGCGTCGCACAGGAGAGCCTGATGCAGTTCGTGGGCAAGGACATCGTCGTGCGCCCACTGCCATTGCTGAAGATGGAAAGCGCCTACCGCATCGTCTGGCGGCCCGACGCGCTCGCGCCGGGTGCCGGCCGTTTCCTGGAGGCCTTGCTGGGCGCCAAGCCGAAGAATCAGCGCGCTGGCGGACGCCGCAGCCCTTTGGCCCGCTCATAAGGGGGCGGATAGAACGTCGCCGCGCCCAGCTCCTCCGCCGCGCGCCACACCCAGCGCGGATCGGCCAGAAAGGCCCTCGCCAGGGCCACCATGTCGGCGTGGCCGTTGGCAACGATGTCTTCGGCCTGCGAAGGCTCGGTAATGGCACCGACGGTTCGTGTGACGATGCCGGTTTCGCGACGGACGCGCGAGGCGAAGGGCACCTGGAACCCGGGGGCGAATGGAATGCGTGTGCCCGCGTCGACGCTGCCGCTGCTCACGCAGACGTAATCAGCACCCAGCGTTTGGAGCTTGCGGCTGAAATCGACTGCATGATCGACATCCAGCCCGCCCTCGGTCCATTCGCTCGCGCTGATGCGCGCGCCGAAAGCGACCGACGCCGGCAGTGCGGCACGGACACGCTCCGCCACCTGCAAAGGCCATCGTTGACGATCAGACGCCGCGCCCCCGAACGCGTCTTCGCGCTGGTTCGAAAGCGGCGAGAGGAACTGGTGCATCAGATAGCCGTGCGCGCAATGCAGCTCGACCACGTCGAAACCCAGGCGCACCGCGGCTTGCGCCGCAGCCACATAGGATTGCGCGATCGACTCCATGTCGCTGGCGCCCAGCGCGGCCGGCAAGGCAAATTCGCCGAATGCCAACGCCGAAGGCGCCACCGCCTGCCAGGGTGCGCCTTCGGCCACGGTCTCGCCCACGCTCAGATGCTGGCCACCCAGCCAGGGCACGCGGCTCGAAGCCTTGCGGCCCGCGTGGCTCAACTGGATGCCAAACCGAGTGCCCGGCGCAGCCATCGAACGGGCCACCCTCAGCACGCGGTCGAGCGCTGACTCAGTCGGAGACGAGTAGAGCCCAAGACAGCCGTGCGTGATGCGGCCGCGCGCCTCCACCGCAGTGGCCTCCAGCATGACCAGGCCAGCGCCTGACATCGCGAGCTGGGCCAGATGCTGCAAATGCCAATCGGTGGCCTGCCCCTCGCGGGCGACGTACTGGCACATGGGCGATACCGCGATTCGGTTCGGCATTGACACGGGGCCCATGTGGACCGGGCTGAAAAGTGTGCTCATGGTGGGATGGCCTCGACGTCTTTCAATGCGTGGTCACGGTCTTGGGTTGAAGGCCGAAGACGCGCTCGGCATTGCCGCCGAGAATCAGGGCGCGTTCCTGCTCGCGAAGTCCAGCCACGCTTTCGATCAGTCGCACAGGCGCTTCCTCACCCATGTCGTACGGATAGTCCGACCCCATGAGCACCTGGCTGGCGCCATAGCGGGCGATCAGGTTTCCCAGGATCGCCGGGTCGAAGACAACGGTATCCAGGTACATTTTTTCCAGGTACCGGCTGGGCGCTTCCGCAATCACGGTGCGGCAATCGGCGCGTGCTTTCCACGCATGGTCCATGCGCGCCCAGTACGAGGCCACGTAGCCGCCGCCATGCGCAAGCAAGAACTTGATCTTCGGATAGCGTGCGGCCACACCGTCAAAAATCAACCGGCTCGCCGCGACCGTTGTTTCCAGAGGGTTGCCAATGACATTGTTGAGGTAGTGGTCCAGCAAGCGGCCACCTTCGGTGAAACCCACCGGGTGCAGGAAAAGCACCGCTTCGAGTTCGTTGGCGAGAGCGAAGAAGGGCTCCAGCCCCAGCCTGGGGTCGGTCAGATCCATGCCGTTCACACTGGTGCCGATCTCCGCGCCGCGCAAGCCCAGGCTCGTCATGGCGTGCTCCAGTTCGCGCATGGCGAGCGCAGCATCCTGCAACGGCACAGTGCCCAGCGCGGCGAAGCGGCCTGGGTGCCCATCCACCAGCGCGCGCATGCCCTCGTTGATTTCCCGGGACAGCGCTGCGCCCAGAGCGGGCGGCGTGAAGTAGTAGTACTGGAACGGCGCGGGACTGACGACCTGAAGGTCCACGCCCATCCGGTCCATGTCCTGAAGACGGCGAGCAATGTCCGTCAACGCCACCGAGCGCTCCTGCATCTGCCGCTGATTGGTCTCGCGCGTGAGGGCATTGGCGAACACCGTGCTGGGGTCGTACCGGGCCGGCTCTAGGTGGGCGACCTTGGCAGCAACCCCAGGCTGAAGGTAATGGCAGTGCACATCGATGCGCCGTGTTCCCTTTTTCTGCGTGGCGCTGCCTTCTCCCTGCGGTTGGTCGGTCGACGCGCCCGGCGCATCGCTGACAGAGGTGGGCAACATGTGCCGGTGCTGGGGATCACGGCAGCCGGGTGCGCAGGTGTAAAGCATGTCAGTTCCTTTTCATTGCGATTCGTGAGGGGAAGTCCACCAGGGTCACTCGAGTTTGAGTCCCGTCTCGCTGACGATGCGCGCCCAGGTCTTGCTGTCTTTGGCGATCAGTTCGCGCATCTCGCCGGGAGACGCCAGCTTGGGCAGGAAGCCATTGGTCATCAACCGCTCCTGGAAGCCCGGCAACTGGACGACTTTCGTCAACGCCTCCGACAGCCGCCGGACCACTGCCTCGGATGCTTTGGAAGACGCGAACAAGCCGATCCAGCTGGTGCACTCGTAGCCAGGCAACAGCTCGGGCAGCAAGGGCACCGTCGATGGAAAGATGGAAGCTCGGTAGCTCGTGCTGGCACCCAGCGGGATCAGCTTTCCGGTCTTGATGAACGGCGCTGCGGTGGCGTACGGCTCCCAGGATGAATCGACCTGCCCGCTGACGACGTTGACAATGCTGCCCGTCGTGAACGGCACATGCAGCAGCTTGACCTTGGTCTTCTCGACCAGCATCTCCCCGCACATGTGCGGCCCGCTGCCGATGCCAAGCGACCCATAGGAGACCTTGCCCGGATGGGCCTTCGCTTCGGACAGGTATTGATCAAGTGTCTTGAACGGGGACGTTGGCGCGGCCACCAGCACATAGCCTCCCACCCCCACCAGGCCGACCGGCGTGAAGTCGCGCTGTGGCTGGTAGGTCATGTTCTTGTAGAGGTGCGGGTTGATCACCACCGTGTTGTGCGTGGTCAACATGAAGGTCGTCGCAGGTGCGGTGGTGCGCGCCAGTTCCGCGCCTCCGATCATGCCGGCCGCGCCGGGCTTGTTCTCGACCACGATGGTCTGCTGAAGCAGGGGCCGGATTTCCTGCACGATGTCCCGCGCGATCACGTCCAGAGGTGTGCCGGGGCCAAAGGGCACCAGGATGCGCATGGTCTCCTTGCTGGAATCCCCCTGCGCTGCGGCGCCGGTGGCGATGACCAGCGCACCCAGGGCGGCGAACAGGGGCAGGATTTTCCTGGCGAAGCTTTGATCGAATGTCATGGTTGTCTCCTCGAGGGTTGGAATGGCGGGTGGCTCAGTTCAGGCGCGCGTCGGTCTGCGTCACGTCAAACCAGTCAAAGGGCGCGTTGCTGGTGTTGACCATGACCGCCTTGGTGTCGAAGTAGCCATCAAAGGCTTCCTGTCCGAACTCCCGACCGATGCCGGAGAGCTTCACGCCACCCCAAGGCGATGCCGCGTCGACACGATGGTGGTCATTCACCCACACAATGCCGGCCTCCAGCGCCTTGGCCACGCGGTGCGCGCGAGCGACATCGTTCGTTCGCACGGCGGCGGCCAGACCGTATTCCGAGCCGTTGGCGATGGCGATGGCCTCTTCTTCGGTGTCGAAGGGCAACACCACGGTGAAAGGACCAAACACTTCTTCGCGCGCGACACGCATCTCGGGCCGGACGTCGGCCAGGACCGTGGGCCGCACATAGAAGCCTGCGGAATCGCTCAGCGCGGCGGGCACGACACCACCAGCGGCCAGACGCGCACCTTCCGCCACGCCGATGCGCACGTAATCGAGAATTCGTTCCCGCTGGCGCTGCGAGACAACAGGACCCATCTGCGTCCGCGGGTCGAACGGGTCGCCAACGACCAGCCCGTCTGCCTTGCGCGCGAGCTTTTCCACAAACTCGTCATAGACACGGCGGTGCACGATATGCCGCGCCGCGCACACGCAGGTCTGACCCGCACCCACGAAGGCCCCGAAGGCCGCGTAGTTCACGGCTTGGTCCACGCTGTAGTCGTCGAACACGATCACCGGCGTCTTGCCACCCAGCTCCAACGTCTGGCGGACGAAGTTGCGGGCCGCTGCCGCGCCGGCGCTGCGTCCAGCCTCGGTGCCGCCTGTCAACACCAGTTTGTTGATGCCAGGGTGTTCCGAAAGCGCCTTGCCTGCGGCCGCGCCAACGCCCGTGACGACATTGAACACACCGGGCGGCAAACCCGCTTCGCTGAAGATCTCCGCCAGCCGCAGCGTCGTCAGCGGCGTCAGTTCAGAGGGCTTGACGACCGTCGTGCAGCCCGAGGCAAAAGTGGGCGCCAGATTGCGCGACGCGATCAGCAAAGGGTGATTGAAGGGCGCGATGTTGGCGACCACACCCACCGGCCCCCGGTTGGTGAAAGCGTGGTAGTTCCCCTCCACAGGAATGACCGAGTCGCGCCGAGCGATGGCCAGCGCAGCGTTGTAGCGGAACAGGTCCGGTACCCGGGAGAGTTGTGCCCTCGTCTCGCGCAGGGGGCGCCCGTTGTTGAGCGTCTCCAGCTGGTACAGCTCTTCCATGTGCGCCTCCATCGCGTCGGCCAGGCGATTGACCAGGCGTGCACGCGCACGGATCGACAGCCCGGCCCATTCGGGTGAGCGGAACGCGCGACGGGCGCTCTCAACGGCATCGGCCACGTCTTGCGCATCGGCGTCCGCGACATGCGCAATCACCGCGCCATGCCCTGGCGCAATGACGGGCATCTCCGCCGATGAACGCGCCGGCCTGGAGGCGCCGTCGATGAACAGCCCATGGCGCTTTTGAAGCCAGGCTGAGAGGGAGGGGGAAGTGGGAGAGGACATGAAGGACTCCTTGTGCATCGTTGACTCCGGGCCGGCAGGCATTCGTTGCACCGGCTTTTCTTAATTATCAAATGATAACTACAAATTTTAGTCTGCCACTCGTCGGCATGACAGCAGACTGGTAAATACCCTGACCTCAGAAGAAACGAAGGTCGAATTTAGATTATCTTTTGATAATCAATTTCCAGACTGAGCACGAAAGGCGACTTTCCCTCCAGGCACCCCGTGGACCGCGAATGCGGCCAGGGCGCTTGCGCCCGCCACCGCGATCACACCCATCCAGCCCCCGTGAGCCAACGCCCAGGTGCCCAGCGCCGAGCCCACCGCCATGCCCAGGAAAATGCCCGTGAACAGCAAGGCGTTGAGTCGGCTGCGCGCTTCGGCATCGAGTCCATAGACCAGGGTCTGATGCGCCACCAAGGCAGCCTGCACCCCGAAGTCAAAACCGATGGCCGCGATGGCCAGCAGCGCGAGATGCGCCACGTTGGGCAATGCAGGCCCAGCGACCATGGCCGCGAAGCCGGCACCGGCGATCACGATGCCCATGCGCGCCACGCCGGTCGCGCCCCACTTGTCGGCCAGCCGGCCAGCCAACGGCGCCGCCAAAGCACCCGCCGCACCCGCCAGGCCGAAGGCCCCTGCGGCCGCGCTGCCCAACCCGAAATCGGCATGAAGCATCAAGGCGAGCGTTGACCAGAAAGCACTGAAGCCGACGGACAGCAACGCCTGTGACAAGGTCGCTCTGCGCAATGCAGAATGGCGGCGCCAGAGGGAGGCCATGGAGGCCAGCAAAGCGCCATAGGAGAGCGAGCTGCCGGGAGCAAAGCTCGGCAGACGCCACCACGAGATCGCGCCGATCAGCGCCACGCTGGCTGCAGCAAAGAAGTACACAGCGCGCCAGCCCAGGCCCTGTCCGATCAATCCGCTGGCGGTTCGAGAGAGCAGGATGCCCAGCAGCAGTCCCGTCATGACGGTGCCCACGATGCGGCCGCGATGCGCCGGCGGGGCCACGGCGGCAGCGGCTGGAACGAAGTCCTGTGCCAACGTGGCGAACAGCCCAACCAGAAAACTCGCCGCCAGCAACGCATTCATGCCCGGCGCGAGTCCGCTGACGGCGAGTGCCAGCGTCAACGCGACCGCCTTGATCAGGATCACGCGGCGGCGGCTGTAACGGTCGGCCAAAGGCGCCAACAGCAGGATGCCCAGCGCGTAGCCGAGCTGGGTCAACATGGGCAGCAGGCCGACCGTGGTCGGCCGAGCACCCAGGTCCGCCGCGATCGCGCCGAGGATGGGCTGGCCGTAGTAGATCGAAGCCACAGAGAACCCGGCGCCAGCCGCCAGCAATCCGATCAGGGAACGCGGTGCACCTTGCGGCTTGTCATGCAATGAGCAGATGGAAGACATAGGTAGAAACCCTTTGATTTTGGAGTTTTTCCATTGTGTTCCCGCTCAATTCCCCTGGGTAGATCGTCCTGGTGCACATTGGATATACATTTAGCGTATGAATGTGTCCAACGCTCAAGCGGACCGACTCGACCAGATGCAGACCTTCATCCGCATCGTCGAAGCCGGCAGCCTGTCGGCCGCGGCGGTGCAACTGGGAACCACCCAGCCCACCGTGAGCCGCCGCTTGAAGTCCCTCGAGCAGTCACTGGGACTTCGGCTGCTGCAGCGATCCACCCACTCGATGAAACTCACGGTGGATGGGGAGCGCTTTCTCGAGATGGCCCGCGAACTCGTGGCGGCATGGTTCGCCATGCAGGCAGAACTCACGCAAGGCAGGGATACGCCTCGAGGAAGGTTGCGCGTCGTTGCGCCTCACGCGCTCGGGCAAGACCAGCTCATGAGGCCCCTGGCCGACTACCTCCGTCGCTATCCGGACGTTTCGGTCGAGTGGCGCCTCAACGACCGGCTGCCCGACTTCGCGGCCGAAGACGTGGACTGCGCCATTCGCGTGGGAACAGTGAACGACCCCTCCGTGGTCGCCCTTCTGATCGCCGAGGTGCCACGGATTGTGGTTGCCGCCCCTGGGCTTATCACGGACCGGCTGCCGCTGGAACCGGATGAACTGGGGGCATTGCCCTGGCTGGCGCTGAGCACCTTCTACCAGCGCGAGGTGGTTCTGCGCCGAGAGGCCGACGGCCAGGAAAAGGCATTCGCCATCGCGCCTCGATTGGCGACGGACAGTCTCTATGCCTTGAGGCGCGCGGCCCTGGAGGGGCTGGGCGCAGCGATCGTATCGGCCTGGCTCGTCGCGGACGACCTGTCGAGTGGACGCCTCGTTCACTTGGCGCCGGCATGGCGCGCCGCACCGTTGCCCATGTACTTGATCTACCCGGCATCACGGTTGCAACCGCGCCGTCTTCGCACGTTCATTGACATCGTGCGCGACGCGATGCCCCGAGACGAAACCGGGCCTCAGCGCTTGTAGTGCTTTGGTCGGCCTGAATGCAATCTGCGGAGTGAACCGGCCCGTGACGCGAAGTCGTGGACGTCCTTGATTTCACGCGTGCGCCACACACTGAAACAGCTGTCCGTCACGGGCCGGCCTTGCCCGCCGACTCCCAGGACAGCACGCACAGCTTCACGGCGATCTTCTCCTCAAACCAGGGGATCGCTCCGCTGGGCCGCTGGATCGAAAGCCCGAGAACCTTGTCTTCCAGGCGGCTCTCGCCCTTGAAGAAGTACGCCGCCGATTCGGTGGAGACCAGCGCCGGTGACAACAGGAAACCGGTCCTGCCGGCCTCGCGCAGATACCGGTAGTCGGTGCTCCCCATCGGGGTGGCGACCGTCATGCGAAGCACGGGCGGACCGGTGAACACGCTCAGGATCCGCCCGTACCAGGTGGGTGTGACGTCCATCGCGGCCCACACCGCCTGATCCGGGCCCACCGAGGGAATCGACACGGGCAGATCGAACTCCGTTTCAGAGGTGCGGCATTGTTCGGACTGTGCCAGCGGCGCCGCACGGCGCGTCAACAGCAGGGCGTGCAGCGTCTGCCGGTCGACCTGGTACTGCCGTCGGTAGGCGCCCAGGGTGAGCGGATCTTCCTGGGCGGCATAGCGGCCATCGATGGGTACGACGCTGAAAATCACCGACCGCGGGGCCTGCGGGCCGGCGAGAAATTCCGCGTTGCGCTCCGACATGTAGCGGCTGGTGGCGAAGTAGGACTGGAATGCGGGCCGAGAGGCGATCGGCAAGCCCGACGCGTAAGCCAGACTGAACTCGAAGGGAAAGACGTCGATGGGGCCTTCGATGTCCACAAAGGGGACGGCGGAGCGAATCTCCGCGAGCGCTTTCGCGTGGCGACTGCGCAGGTCGGCGTCCGAGGCGGCCCGGTGGCCGGGGTCCAGCGCATAGCGCAGGCGCGTCTCCACCGCGCCGACATTGGCGTCGATGAGCGCACCCTGCTGTGTCAGGGATGCCACGACGTAGGTGGAAATCGAAGCCGCCACCACCGCCACCGCGGCCAGCACATGCCGGCGCTTGCGGGTCAGGAAGTCGACGCTTGGGCTCCAGAGCAGCACGACGCAGATCAGGGCCAGCGCGAGAAACGCGGCCCCGGGGTAGGCGCCATGCCGAACGAAGCCCATCTTGTAGGCCACCAGCAGATACCCCAGCGTGAGGAGCCCCAGCACGGTGCTGGCGGCATGGGTCGTGCGCAGCGCCGTGGCAACAACGACGGTGGCCCCAACGATGTAGGCGCCATGCAGCGCGAACGGTGCGGGCATCCCCATGTCCGCGTTGTAGGCCAGCGAGATATCGATATAGCCGCGCACAAAGCCGAGCACGCCGGAGACGTCCTGGCCAGACAACCCAAACAGCAGGATGAAGGACACCACGAAACACACCGGGACAATGGGCCAGTAGTCCCGCACGGTGAAGCGGTAGATGCTCGCCAGGGCGATGGCGGGCAAAGTGAAGAACAGGGCATTCGCCTTGACCAGGCAGGCATACGCCGCGCCGAAAGCGAGCAGAACAGACAGCGCGAGTTGCGCCGCGTTGCCCTGCTGTCGGCGGCATTCGTGGTGACACAGCAGCAAGGCCGGCAGGAGCAGATACACATCCCGCCATATGCCCAGGAGCAGGGTCAGGCCACACCAGGCCAGCAAGGCCCATACGCGCCTGATTTGCAATACCAAGAAACAACCGATGCCCACCACCAGCAGGAAGATGGCCTTGAAAAGCAGCCTTTCCTGATGGATTTTTTCGAAATAAATGACGGATTCGGTAAAAGACAACGGCCCGTAGTTGAATATGATCTGACTGCCGTGCTGAAGCTTGTTCTCATGGGCATAACCCAGCATGGCATGCCAGGACAAATCGAGCCCGCGCATTGACGAATCAAAATCCCCATACAACAAATGGCCCAGCATGAGCAGTATTCCAGCCAATGGCACTGCGAAAGAAAGAATTCGGGCTTTCATTGATGGATGGATTTCGGGCGGGAATGGTTTTTTTCGGCAAAGACTCTCATGTTAGCATTGCCGCCATGCTTCCATCTTGCCTCTCAACCCCAATGCGAAGCATGGGTGATGCCATCGACCAGGCGTTGGGCCGCCCCATCGGGGCAGTCTGATGGAGTTGCATGGCTGGGGTCGCTATCCGCGGCAGGAGGCCCATGTGGCCGAGCCCTTGTCGGGACAGCAGTGCCTGCGTGCGGTGCCAGGCGCCTCGCCCCTGATCGCTCGCGGACAGGGTCGCAGCTACGGTGACAGTGCGCTGGGCCCGAAGGTTCTCTCGACGCGCTATCTGGATCAGTTTCATGACTTCGATCCGCAGACCGGTGTGCTTTCCTGCGCCGCCGGTGTTTCGCTGGATGACATCCTGCGCACCCTGGTCCCTCGCGGCTGGTTCCTGCCCGTCATGCCCGGCACACGCTTCATCACCGTTGGCGGGGCCATTGCCAGCGACGTTCACGGAAAGAACCACCACCGTGACGGCACCTTCAGCGCGCATGTGGCTTCGATCCGGATTCTTCTGGGCAACGGAGAGTGCGTGGACGCTTCCCCGACCGACAAGGCGGAGCTGTTCTACGCCACCTGCGGCGGGATGGGACTGACCGGCGTCATCGTGTCCGCCGTCCTGCGGCTCAAGGCCATCACCGCCAGCGACATCCTGGAGACCCGGATCAAGACGCCCAGCCTCGACGCCGTGCTCGAGGCGTTCGACGCGAATGCCGCCAGCGCCTATTCGGTCGCGTGGATCGACTGCATGGCGCGCGGCAGCAGCCTGGGCCGCTCCATTCTGGTCATGGGGGAGCAATGCACGGAAGGCCCGCTGGTCGCACAGCAGGCGAAGGCCCTGGGAATACCGGTCGATATGCCCGCGGGCCTGCTCAATCGGGCGGTGGGCAAGGCATTCAACGCTGCCTATTACGGCCGAACCCGCTCCAATGCACAACCGTCGCGAAAACCGTTCGAATCCTTCATTTCTCCGCTGGATGCCATCAGCGGTTGGAGCAGCCTGTATGGCCGGCCGGGATTTCTGCAATACCAGTTTGTGCTGCCCAAGGAATCCGGCGGCAATGGGTTGCGGGAAATCCTTCAACGCATTGGACAATCCCGGCTCGGCGCCTTTCTCGCCGTCCTGAAATTGTTTGGCGATGCCAATGCCAACCCCCTGAGTTTCCCCATCAAGGGTTATTCATTGGCGGTGGATTTCAAAGCGGAAGCCGCCACATTTGAACTGCTCGACGTGCTGGACGGCATCGTTGCCGCGCATGGCGGGCGGCTGTATCTCGCCAAGGATGCGCGCATGAGCGAAGCCATGTTCAAGGCGGGTTACCCACGGTGGCAGGAATTCGAGGAGGTGCGTGCGCGCTGGCATGCCCACGGCAAATTCATGTCGACCCAGTCCCGTCGGCTCGGCCTGGCCTGAGCGCTCGAGACATCCCTTCCCATTCATCCCTACCCGTCCCATCACATGACCCGGATCTTGATCATCGGTGCAACTTCAGCCATCGCGAAAGCGACCGCGCGTCGCTGGGCGCACGAGGGGCATGAGCTTTATCTGGTCGGGCGCAACCTGGATCATCTGCACGAAATGGCGGGCGATCTGAAGGTTCGCGGCGCCCGGTCGGTCGAGTGCGCGGCGCTGGACGTGAACGACTTTGCACGGCATGCCGCCGTGATCGACGCCGCCGCAGTCGCACTCGGGGGGCTCGATGTGGCCCTCATCGCCCACGGCACCTTGGGGGATCAGAAAGTCTGCGAGCAGGACTTCCAGGCCGCACTCCAGGAACTGAACACCAACGCCATCAGCGTCATCTCCTTGCTCACCCACCTGGCCAACCGGTTCGAAGCGCAGAAGCAAGGCTCCCTGGTGGTCCTCGGTTCGGTGGCGGGCGACCGCGGCAGGCAGTCCAACTACGTGTACGGCACCGCGAAGAGTGCCGTGGCGACGTTCATGCAAGGCCTGCGCAACCGATTGCACAAGTCGGGGGTCCAGGTCCTGACGGTCAAGCCGGGGTTTGTGGACACGCCGATGACGGCGGCGTTTGACAAGAAGGGGCCGCTCTGGAGCACGCCCGATGTCATCGCCCAGGCGATTCTTCGCGGCATCGCCAGGCGGCGCGATGTCATCTACACGCCGTGGTTCTGGTGGGGCGTGATGACCATCATCAAGTCGATTCCAGAGCGCCTCTTCAAGCGGCTGTCGCTCTAGGCGCTGCAGGTGCTCAGCGCGCTGCCCACGCGCGCGCGGGTCTGCTCGATCAGGTAATCCAGAAACACCTCGGTGCGGCGCGGCATGAACTTGCGGCTGGGCAGGGCCGCGTACATGGTGAGTCGGTCGGTGATCCAGGGGTTGAGCACGCGCACCAGATCGCCGTTTTCCAGGTAGGGCGCGGCCAGGCCGATGGCGCTGGCACCGATGCCTGCGCCGTCGAGGGCGGCGTGCATCAGGGTGTCAGGGTGGTTGGCCCACAGCACGGGTTGCACCTCGATGTCGGCGAAGCGCGAATCGTCCGTCTCGTGCATCAGGCGCCAGCTGCGGCCACGGCCCACCGCCGCCCGGTAGCGCAGGCAGTCGTGCTGCTCCAGGTCTTCCGGGCGCAGGGGCGTTCCCCGGCGCTGGAGGTACTTGGGCGAGGCCAGCAGCACGGTGACGCTGGAGAGCACCTTGCGCGCGATCACGTTGGCATCGAACGAGGTCGGCGCACCCATGAGGGTGATGTCGTAGTCCTGGATCGGTGGCTCGCGGGGCGAGTCCACGTCGATGTCGAGCAGGATCTTGGGATAGGCCTGGCGGAAACCGCTGACCAGGGGCGCGAGCACGTGGGTGGCGAGCACGGGGGGTGCCAGCAGGCGCAGCACGCCTGCGAGTTCGCTGGTCTGGGAACTCACCAGGGCGTTCGCTTCCTCCAGGTCCTGCAGGATGACGCGCACCCGGTCGAGGTAGTTCTCGCCCGCGTCGGTGAGCGAGACGCGGCGGGTGGTGCGGTGCAGCAGGCGCGTGCCCAGGTGGTCTTCGAGGTCGGCCACCAGCCGGGTGACCACCGCAGGCGACAAATCGAGCGCACGGGCGGCGGCCGCGAAGCCCCCTTCGTCGGTCACTTTCTGAAAAACACGCATTGAGGTCAGACGGTCCATGGAACCGAATTTAAAGGGTTTTCCCGGAGAAATCCGCCCTCATTGTTGCTGAATCAGAAACACAATAGTGGTTTGAATGCTGTTTTTCTTCAGGATCAGAAACTTTACAGTTCATCCCATCGATGCACGCAAACCCCTCCGCAGAGGCATCGAAGCCGGTCAGACCGCACAACGGACCGACCGGCATGTTCAACCCTCTTAAGGAACTGTCATGAAAAAGCTGTCTGTTGTTGCCATCGCTCTCTCCACCCTCGTTGCCGGCCACGCCATGGCCGCCGACGCTTCCGTCGCCAAGACCCGCGAACAGGTTCGCGCCGAAGTGATCGCCGCCCAGCGCAGCGGTGACCTGGTCGCCGACGGCCAGACCGGTGCCACGTTCAACCAGGTGTTCCCCGCCCAGTACGCCCAGTCCGTGGCTGTGCAAGGCAAGACCCGCGCCGAAGTGAAGGCCGAGCTGGCCGAAGCGATCCGCACGGGCGACATCGTGGCCGACGGCGCCACCGGTGCCAAGGCCAACGAGCTGGCCCCTGCCCAGTACGCTGCGGCCCGCGCCGACAAGTCGTCCAACACCGTCGCCGTGGGCAAGACCCGCGCCGAAGTGAAGGCCGAGCTGGCCGAAGCCATCCGCACGGGTGACATCGTGGCCGACGGCGCCACCGGTGCCAAGGCCAACGAGCTGTTCCCCGCCCAGTACGAAGCCCAGCCCGTGCTGGCCGGCAAGAACCGCGACGAAGTGCGCGCCGAGCTGGTTCAGCCGCGCCGCGCCAACGGCGGTTAAACCGTCCGCCTGAGTCCGCCGCCCAGGCGGACGACAGGTCCCCAGGCCGATGGCCGCCGATGGAGGTGAACTCCACGGCGGCCATCGGCTTTTTCCGAGGCGCTATGCTGACCGGCCGCCCTGGACCTCAGGGCCCATGAAAGGCGTCGAGTGAGGAACCCATCGCAGCGGCTCATGGCCGCGCTGCGCTTTCGCCAGCTGGAGCTGCTCAGCACGCTGGCCGACACCGGCAACATGCGGGCCGCCGCGCAGCGGCTTCACATGACCACGGCCGCGGTCAGCAAGGGCCTCAAGGACGTGGAGGCGCTGTTCGAGCAACCGCTGTTCCACCGCCTGCCACGCGGCGTCGTGCCCACCGTGGCCGGCACGCTGGTGGTGCAGCGCGGGCGCGTGCTGCTGGCGGAGATGGAGCAACTCTCCGACGAACTGGCCGCGCCGCTGCGCCCCCTGCACGAGCGGCTGAAGATCGGCGCCACGCCGTTCCTGACCTGGACCGTGCTGCCGCGCATCCTGTCGGCGCTCGCGGCACAGGGCGAACTGCCCGGCGTGCTGCTCCTCGAAGGGCGGCTGGCCGACATCTCGCGCCAGCTGGAGGCCGGCGAGGTGGACGCGCTCATCACCATGGACACGCCCTCGGAACTCGGCAGCCTCTCGGCCCAGGGCTTCACCATCGAACACATCGGGCTGGAGCAGTGGCGCGTGGTCTGCTCGCCGAACCACGCGCTGGCCGCGCAGCGCAGCGCCCACAGCCCGCGCCTGCGCTGGGCCGAGGTGGCGCAGGCGCCCTGGATCCTGCCACCCCGGCCGACCAACTCGCGCATGATGCTGGAGCACACGCTGCGCGAGCAGGGGCTGCCCGCGCTCATCCCGTTCATCGAGACCATGAGCGCGATCACCCACCTGGCGCTGGCGGAGCAGAACCTGGGCCTCACGCTGGCGGCCCAGGGCACGCTGACCGAACGGCTGCAGCGCGGCAGCCTGGTGGAGCTGCCGATGGAGAGCCTGCCGCCGCCCGTGCCCATCGCCATGGTCCACCGCCGCAGCGGCAGCGGCCGGGGGGCTCAGCTGGCCGGGCTGGCCGCCGCCGCGCAGCGGCTGAGCAGCGCCTCGGCGTCGCCACCGGCGATGTCCAGCGCGTCGAGCAGGAAGTTGTCGGCGCGGAAGTCGCGCCCGTAGGCCACCGCCAGCAGGCTGAGGCAGGCCGAGAGCACCGGCGTGTGCACCCCGGCAGCGCGACCGAGCGCCTCCAGAAAGGCCAGTCCGAACGGCGCGTCTTCCAGCACGTAGCGGTGCTGCAGCGAGGCCGGCCCGTTCGGGCTCATGCCGTTGGCGGTGATCGCGGCCGCCATGGTGTGCAGCGGCCCTTCGGTCAGGTGGTAGGAGCGCGCGTAGTGCTGCCGCAGCGAAGGCACGTCGAGCCCGAAGCCTGTCGCCACCGCGCGGCGCTCGACGTCCAGCGCCTCGGCCATGCGGCCCACCACCGCCGTGAAGTTGCCGAACAGCGACCAGGCTTCGCCGGCCTCCATGCGCGTCAGGTTCGGGATCACCTCGGCCGCGTGCGCGATCGGGTTGATGTTGGCCAGCGTGGGCGTCAGCAGGTTGTCCGCCACGACGAAGCGGTCGCCGAACAGGTCCGCGCACATCTGCCGCGCCTCCGACGGCTCCAGGGGACCCACCGTGGCCATGTCGATGCGGCTGCGCAGCGGATTCACGTGCAGGCTGCCGTCGGGCTGGAAGTGCGTGGTCGTGAGCGTGGTGCCCCAGCCGCTGACCTGCACGCCGTCGGCCGCCGCGGCGATCCACAGCGGCGCCAGCGACAGGGCCCCGCTCACGATCACGTGCTGGCCGGGTCGCCAGCGCGCGTTCAGCGGCCCGAGCACCGCGGCATAGGCGTCGGCCGGCAGGCAGACCAGCACCACGTCGAACTCGGCGAGCCGCGCCGGCGAGGCCAGCCATTCGACCTCGATCGCCCCGCTGACGGCCCCGGCACAGGTGAAGCTGGCGCGGTCCGCGTGGCGCCGCACCCGGCGCCCGGTGGGCGACCACAGGGCCGGCGCGATGCCGTCCTGCACGAGAAAGGCGGCGGCGGCGCAGCCGACAGGCCCCGCGCCCACGATGGCGATGCGCGGCGTCATGCGGCGCATCAGTCGAGCGAGAGCTTGCGCTCGCTGATCAGACGGCCCCAGCGCGCCAGGTCGTCGGCCGCGTCCTTGCGCAGTTCCGCCGGCCCGGTGGCGACCAGCTCGATGCCTTGCTGGCGCAGCCGGTCCTTCAGTTCCTCGTTCTTCTGCACGCTGCGCACCGCCTCGGCCAGGCGCTCGATGACGGCCGGCGGGGTGCCGGCCGGCGCGAACAGCGCGAACTTGGTGGCCGACTCGAAGCGCGGCACGCCGGCTTCTTCGACGGTCGGCACCTGGGGCAGGATCGGGCTTCGCGCGCTGCCCGACACGGCCACCGCCTTCAGGCGGCCGGCCCGGATCAGGGGTACCGCCACGCCGATGTCGACAAAGCCCAGGTCGACCTCACCGGAGGCCACCGCCAGCGTGGCCGGGCCACCGCCCTTGTAGGGAATGTGCGTGATGGAGGTGCGCGTCAGGTCCTTGAACAGCTCGCTGGCCAGGTGGCTGGTGGCGCCGTTGCCGCCCGACGAGTAGTTCAGCCGTCCGGGTTGCTGCCGGGCGAGCGCGATCACGTCCTTGACGCCCTGCACGTTGAGCGTGGGCCTGACGGTGAGGATCAGCGGGCTGGTGCCGACCAGCGAGATCGGCGCGAGCGCATCGGGCCCGTAGGGCAGCGGCTTGATCAGGTGCGGCGCGATCGCGTAGGTGCTGTTGGTGGCCAGGATGATGGTGTAGCCGTCCGGCTTGGCGCGGCTGGCTTCGCTGTGGGCGATCGTGCCCACGGCGCCGGCGCGGTTGTCCACCACCACCGGCTGCTCCAGCTGCCTGGCCATGTGGGCGGCCAGGTGGCGCGCCAGCAGGTCGGTGGCGCCGCCCGCCGTCCAGCCGACGAGCAGCTTGATGGTCTGGTTCGGGTAGGCGGGGGCCTGGGCCTGGGCCGCGGGGGCGGTCAGAACCGCGATCGCGGTCATGCTCACCGCCAGTGCATGTTTCAGTGTCATCGTCGCCAACCTCGTGGTGTTTCGCTGCGGGCAAGTCTAGGCAGCGATGCCAGCGCCCGCCAGCGAAGCCTTCTCAAGAGGTCTTAACCGCAGGTTCAGGCGCCCAGCCACTGCCGCCGCAGATGGCTCGTCGGCAGCAGCCTGAGTTCGGTGGTGGCGTCCTGCTCCAGCACCACGGTGTAGCTGCGGCGGCTCTCGCCGTGCTGGGTGGTGACGTGGTAGGTGCCGGCGGGCAGCACCAGATCGACCACGGCCCCCGCCGGGGTGAGGCTGAGCAGCCGATGCCCGGGCAAATCGAAGATCTCCAGCGTGGGCGGGTCGGCCCCATGGCCCGGCACACCCCGCACCCACGCCCAGGCGCGCCGCCACAGGACCGGCAGGGTCCAGCGACCGTTGTCGTCGTCGGCGATGGTGTGAATCAGCAGCCGCGACGGGGTGCCGTGCGTGGCACCTGCCAGGGTGGGCGCGTCCGTCATGCGGGCATCTTCGGCCGCCTGCCGCCGCGCCATGTTTCGCGCGCGAGGCCCTTGTGTGCCATCTGACACAAAGCCAAAGAACCAAGGGCGGACCGACCGCCCGCTCAGGGGATCAGCTCGGCCAGGGCGCGCGCCAGTTCGTCGCGCCGCAGCGGCTTCGTCAACACCCGGTCCACGCCAGCCTCGTCGGCGCGGCGCGCCAGCTGGGCGCCGCCGTAGCCGCTCACCAGCACCACCGGCAGGCCCAGCCCCTGCGCCCGCAAGGCGCTGGCGAAGCCGGTGCCGCTCAGGCCGGGCATCCGTTCGTCGGTGACCACGGCGGCGAACCGCCCGGGCGCCTCGGCCACCGCCTGCAGCGCGTCGCCGGCATCGGCGAAGCCCACCGGCTCGTAGCCCAGGCCGCTCAACAGCTCCTGGGTCAGCGCCCGCAGCGCCGGTTCGTCGTCGACCACCAGCACGCACTGGCCGGCGCCGCCGGGCGCCGCCGGCGCCACCTTCTCCGACGCGGGCAGCGCGTCGGTGCACTCGGGCAGGTACAAGGTGAAGCGGGCGCCCTGGCCCGGCCGGCTGGCGACATCGATGCCGCCGCCGAACTCGGCCACCACGCCGAACACGACCGCCAGACCCAGCCCCGTGCCCGCCTGCGTGCTGCGCGCGGTGAAGAAGGGCTCGAACAGGTGCTCCATGACCTCGGGCGTGATGCCCACCCCCTGGTCGGTCACGCTCAGCGCCAGGTAGTGGCCGACCGGCAGCGGCGAGTGGGACAGCACCTGGGGCGCCGTGACCTGCCGGCGTTCGAGCTGGACGCTGAGCATGCCGCCATCGGGCATGGCCTGCATGGCGTTGGTGCACAGGTTCATGACCGCCTCGAAGACTTGCGTCGCATCGCCGCGCAGCCGCGCGCCCGGGGTGCCGAGCACGCGCTCCAGCACCACCCCGGGGCGCAGCGACGCGGTCATCAGGGTCAGCACCTCCTCGACGACGGGTTCCAGCTCGAAGACGGCCGAGGCGCGCGCACCGCCCCGGCTGAACGACAGGATGCGTTCGATCAGCAATTGACCGCGCCCGGCGGCCTGCAGCACCCTGTCCAGGTGCCGGGCCTGGGCGCTGCCGGGCACGGCGGCGTCCTGGGCCATTTCGCCGTACCCGACGATGCCGGCCAGCACGTTGTTGAAGTCGTGCGACACGCCGCCGGCCAGCGCACCCAGGGCTTCCAGCCGGCTGGTGCGCGCCAGTTGCACCTGCAGGGCCTGTTGCGCCGCCAGCCGCTGCCGCTCGGACCGCGTCACGAAGTAAACGGCGGCGGCCAGGGTGACCAGCAGGAAACCCAGGGCGCCCACCGACAGCTTCAGTGCGCCGCGCCAGCCTTCCAGCACCGCCCCGAGTTCGCGGGACAGCACCACCTCCAGGCCGTAGCGCGCCACGCGGTGCGAGGCCACCAGGTTGTCGCTGCCGTCGCTGAAGCGCCGCATGCCGAGGTGAGGCCGGGTGGCCAGCGCCGCTTCGTCGGCGCCGAGATGCCCGACGTTGACCTCGGCGAGCCGGGCGCCGTCGCGGCGAAAGATCGCCATGCGCGCGTCGGCCGCGGGCAGGGCCACGCCGAACGCCCCCAGCAGGTGGTTCGCCGGCATGGCCGCGATGATCCAGCCGCCCGCGTGGCCGCGCACGGCGCCCACGCGGTAGGCCAGCGCGACGTGCGGCTGCGGATCGCCGTTCTGCGCGAAGGGTTTGCTCAGCGCGATGGCGCCCACGGCGAGCGACTCCAGCTTCGGCAGGAAAGTCTGCAGGTCCGGCGGGGGCGTGGTGTCGGACGCGGCGATCGTGGCGCGGTCTTCGCCCAGCAGCCACAGCGAGTTCACCAGCGGCATCAGGGCCACGCGCGTCTGCAGCGCGCTGACCGTGTCGCTGTCCGACGCGGTCAGCCGGCGCTGCCCCAGCTCCAGGCCCAGCGCTTGCAAACCCTCTTCGGCACCGCGCAGGCCGCGATCGAGTTCATCGGTCAGGGCCAGCGACAGCAGCTTCATCTCCCGACCCTGGCTCTCCAGCGCGGTGCGGTGCAGCTGCCAGAGCGCCAGCGAGGTGATCACCACCAGCATCAACCACAGCGCCAGGGCGAACAGCCACGGCACCCAGGCGACCGGTGGGCGGGGTGAGGTGTCGGTGTTCAAGGGTTTCAACCGGGGTTTTCGTGTCGGCATCCAGTATGCCCGCGGGGTGGCCTGCGCTACGATGGCCGACGATGAACACGGTCCACGTTCCCCACATTCTCGTGATCGACGACGACGCCGATGTGCGCGACCTCGTGGTCGAATACCTCGGCAAGAACGACATGCGCGTGAGCGCCGGTTGTTCGGGCGCGGAGATGTTCGCGCTGTTCGATCAGGAGGCCATCGACCTCGTGCTGCTGGACCTCAAGCTGCCCGGCGAGGACGGCATGCACCTCGCGCGCGCCTTGCGCGAGCGGGCCACGGTGCCCATCGTGCTGCTGACCGGCCGCAGCGAGGAGGCCGATCGCGTCATGGGCCTCGAACTCGGCGCCGACGACTACGTCACCAAGCCCTTCAGCCCGCGCGAACTGCTCGCCCGCGTGCGGGCGGTGCTGCGCCGCTACCAGGTGCAGGCCACCCTGCCCGAGCGCGACAACGCGCGGCGGGCCTACCGCTTTTCGGGCTGGGAACTGAACCTGCGCACGCGCCGCCTGGTGTCGCCGGCGGGGGCGTCGGTGGAGCTGTCCAACGGCGAGTTCAGCCTGCTCAATGCGCTGTGCCGGGCGCCCCAGCGCGTCCTGAGCCGCGACCAGCTGCTGTCCATGTCGCGCCTGCACGAGGCCGAGGTCTACGACCGCACGATCGATGTGCAGATTCGCCGCCTGCGCCTCAAGGTCGAGCCCGACCCCACCAACCCGCGCCTGATCCTCACCGAGCGGGGCGCGGGCTACCGGCTGGCCAGCGAGGTCGAGACGCTGTTCTGATTCGCCCTCAGGCGGCCAGCTGGCGCTTGCGCTGGTGAAGCTGCCAGGCCAGAAACCCGACCACCGTGGCGTTGGTCGCGATCACGGCAGCGGTCATCGCCGAGGGCTGGTGGGCGAAGTGGCGCAGTTCGAAGGGGATGTACAGCGCACCGGACAGCGCGCCCAGCCACTCGCCCCACAGGCGTCCGTTCCAGAGCCCGAAGGCCTCGAGGAAGCGCACGAGCACGTAGAGACCGGCCACCATCAACAGCACCGGCAGATCCGCGGCACGCCATCGATCGATGCTGCTCAGCAGCAGGGCCGGGTAGTGGCCGCCCGGGTCCAGGCCGATGTGGCCGATCAGCGCGGCCACGATGCGATGCAGGTCCCGATGCAGCAGGCTCAGAAAGCCCAGGCTGGCGGCCAGGGCCAGCACGCCTTTGAAGGCCTCGAAGGCCGCGATCGCCCGCAAGGCGCGCCGCTGGATTCGGTCCAGCGCGGGAACGGCGGCTTCGGGTGCGCGGGGCGGGGTCACAGCGTCACCAGCATGGCCAGCACCGTCAGCGCCATGGCCAGCGTGGCGATCCAGCCCAGCACGCGCAGCCGCGGGCTGATGACATGGGGGCCCATCGTCGCCACCCGCGACGCCAGCAACATCATCACGACCATGATCGGCACCGCGATCACCCCGTTGATCACCGCCGCCCAGAACAGCTCCCTGACCGGGTCGGTGGGGGTGAAACACAGCACCACGCCGCCGATGGTGGCGGCCGCGATCACACCGTAGAAGCCCTGGCCTTCGCCCTTGTCCAGGCGCGCGCTCAGGCTGCCGGTCCAGCCCGCGGCCTCGGCCACCGCGTAGCCGGCCGACCCGGCGAGCACGGGCACCGCCAGCAGGCCGGTGCCGATGATGCCCAGGCTGAACAACACGAAGGTGAAGTCACCGGCCAGCGGCCGCAGGGCCTCCGCGGCCTGGGCGGAGGTCTGGATGTCTCTGACGCCCGCGGCGTGCAGCGTGGCCGCCGTGCTCAGGATGATGAAGAAGGCGATCAGGTTGGAGAACGACATGCCGATGAAGGTGTCGATCTTGATGCGCCGCAGGTGGCGGCGAACGTCGCGGGCCGTCTGCGGCGGTCGCGCGCTCGTGTCTTCCATTTCCTGCGCGGCCTGCCAGAAGAACAGGTAGGGGCTGATGGTGGTGCCGAACACCGCCACCACCATCAGCAGCATGTCGTGGTCGAACGCGAGCTGCGGGCGGACGATCTCACGGACCACGCTCCATCCGTCGAGCTGCACCGTGAACGCCACCGCCACGTAGGACAGCAGGGCCAAGGTCAGCCACTTCAGCCACCTCACGTAAGTGCGGTAGGGCAGAAACACCTGGAGCACCAGGCACAGCAGGCCGAAGGTCACGGCATACACATGGGCCGATCCGCCCACCAGCAGCCGCATCGCCTCGGCCATGGCGGCGATGTCGGCCGCCAGGTTGAGCGTGTTGGCCACCAGCAGCATGCCCACCACGGTCAACAACACCCAGCGCGGAAACGCCACCTTGATGTTGGCGGCCAGGCCCTTGCGCGTCACATGGCCGATGCGCGCGCTCACGAGCTGGATGGCGAACATGAGCGGCAAGGTGACGAGCACCGTCCAGAGCATCGAGAACCCGAACTGGGCGCCGGCCTGCGAGTAGGTGGCGATGCCGCTCGGGTCGTCGTCGGCCGCGCCGGTGATCAGGCCGGGGCCGAGTTTTTGCAGTCCGCGCTGAAGACCCGGTTTCCGGATGGATTTCATGGCGTGTGTCTTGAGGCCCCTGGCCCAAGGTGAGCGACCTCAAGCATGTCGTCGCGCAGAGCTCCGTGCTCACGAACGAAAGCCGTCTGCGGGCGAACCGGTCAATTGGCGTCGTCCATGCGCTCGCCCATCGAGATCACCCGGCCGGCGGCGTCGAAATCGACATCGAACAGCATGCTTTGTGATCCCAGGACGTGGTACGTGAAGGTGGCCCCCGGCTCGTTGCGGTAATGCATCAGGCGCTCGGGCCGGCCCAGGGCTTGTCGCACCTGGTCCGTGGTCATGTTCGGGCTGATCAGGGATTCCTGGCTCGGTGTGATGGTGTAGCCACCCGCCGCCTGCGCCGCGGCGGCGCCAGCCAGCAAGGTGGCGACCAGAAGCGGGCGGGAGCAGGGGGGTAAACGATGAAGCTTCATGATGATTCCTCGGCAGTACCGTTGGCAGGTCTCGAGGCGCTCCGGAATGGATAGGCTCGCCTGCGCGCACATCCTCCGGGGGCGAGCGGGCGCCAGGATGTCATCGCGCATCGGTTTCAAGACAAATGCCATGGTCGTGACACCAGGCGCTCCCACCGCTTCATGCGGGGGTGGTGTCGTCGCCGATCACCAGCTGCGTGGTGCCCGCATAGCGGTGCGGCGGCACCTCCAGGTTGCTGGGCGCCGGCTTGTTCTTGAACACGCGCCCGGCGCCATCGAAGGTCGAACCGTGGCAGGGACAGAAGAAGCCCCCGGGCCAGTCGGCCGGCAGGCCGGGGTTGCCGGTGCCCGCCGGCACCGAGGTGGGCGAGCAGCCCAGGTGCGTGCAGATGCCGACGGCGACGAACAGCTCGGGCTTGATCGAACGGGCGGGGTTCCTGGCGTAGGCCGGCTGCTGGTCGCGGCTCGAATCCGGGTCGGCCAGCTCGGCGTCGTGGCCCTTCAGCGCGGCCACCATCTCGGGCGTGCGGTGCACGACCCAGACCGGCTTGCCTCGCCATTCGACGATCATGGTGTCGCCGGGCGCAAGGTTCGACACGTCGACCTCCACCGGCCCGCCGGCCGCCTTGGCGCGCTCGCTGGGCGCGAACGATGCGACGAAGGGAAAGGCCGTGGCCACCGCCGCCACGCCCCCCATGGCCGCGGTGGTGGCGATCCAGATGCGCCGCTGGGGGTCG